>Ga0123353_10019075_pt1 | contig 10176 bp, 8 predicted proteins | sample TergutLab28metaG_3_FD_92763 | JGI IMG/M metagenome (GOLD analysis project Ga0123353, IMG submission 92763) | Labiotermes labralis P3 segment gut microbial communities from Petit-Saut dam, French Guiana - Lab288 P3 | ecosystem: Host-associated > Arthropoda: Insects > Digestive system > Gut ...
AATCCTCGCCGCCGACCTCTCCGCCTTTGACCGCATCGGACTGAAAGAACACCTTTCACCCACCCGCAGCAACGGCATGGTCGCCATGATGAAACAAATTCAACTTTACGCAATGGCGTTTAAAATTAAACGAAATATTTAAATTAATATATATGAAACGGATCATTTTAGGCATTATTCTTGCCGTTGCCCTGCGCCTAACCGCAGGCGAGGGAATGTGGATTCCCCTCTATCTCGAACAATTTAACGAGCAGCAGATGCAGGCGATGGGGATGAAAATCTCCGCTACCGACATTTATAACGAAAACACAGTCAGCATGAAAGACGCCATTGTGATGTTTGGCAGAGGCTGCACCGGCGAGTTAATCTCGCCCGAAGGACTGTTGCTGACCAACCACCACTGCGGATACAGTTACGTACAAAAACACTCGTCGCTCAAACACGACTACCTTACCAACGGTTTTTGGGCGATGTCGCGCGAGGAGGAGTTGCCCAATCCCGAACTGACGGTAACGTTTCTCGTTCGTATGGAAGACGTTACGAAGCAGGTTTTGGAAGGCATCGCCGACGAGACGCCGCAAACGGTGCGCGATTCCATCATCAAAGTCCATGTTAAAACCATCAAGACGGCGGCGATGGAAGGGACGCACTACGAAGCCGCCGTTGTGCCTTTCTACTCCGGCAATCAGTACTTTCTCTTTGTCAATGAAATCTTTACGGACGTGCGTCTGGTGGGTGCGCCCCCGTCGAACATCGGGAAGTTTGGAGGCGACACCGATAATTGGATGTGGCCCCGTCATACCGGCGACTTCGCCCTCTTTCGCATCTATGCCGACAAAGACAACAAGCCCGCGCCCTATTCCGAAGACAACGTGCCATACCAATCCAAGACATATTTTACAATATCGTTGGAAGGCGTTGAAGAAGACGACTTTACCTTTGTCTTCGGCTATCCGGCACGAACTACCGAATATCTGCCCTCGTATGCCATTGAAGAGATAGTTGAACTCACCAACCCCATACGTATTGACATGAGAACCAAACGGTTAGCCATCATGACAGAGGCAATGAACAACGACCCCAAAGTGCGTATTCAATATTCGGCAAAATACGCGAATGTTTCCAACGGATGGAAAAAATGGCAGGGCGAAAACAAAGGCATCCGCCGTTTCAACGGCATTGCCAAGAAGCAAATCTTTGAAAGGGAGTTTCAGGAGTGGGTTTCCACAGGTCGAGGTCTCCAAAGACAGTACGGCACGCTACTCTCCGATTTTCGGAATAACTACGAGATGATGGCAGATTATCAAGTCGCCCATGTTTATTATACGGAGGCGATAAACGGCATTGAATTGTTTCGTTTTGCGGAAAGATTTCAAAAATTGGTAGAACTTTACGACGAAAAGACCCCCGACATGGCGAAAGTCAACAAAGAACTTACCGAGTTGAAACAGCAAGTTGATAACTTTTACAAAGATTACTACCACCCCATTGACCGCAAAGTTGCCGAAATGGGACTCCATACCTATTTAACCAATGTCTCCCCCGAATTTACCCCCGTCGTCTTGATGGACGCCAAGAAAAAAGACCTGCACGAATTTGTCAATAAACTCTACAACCAAACCGTTTTACTAAATCAAGCCAAAATAAACGCCATGCTTTCCGCTTTCGAGTTGGAACAGAAGAAGCCCGCCCTCATCAAAGCAGTAGAAAACGACCCCGCCTACCGATTGATGATAGAATCTAAAACCTTCATAACCAAAGCCGTTGTTGCACCGCTCCAAATTTTGACCAACGACAACGCCCGCCTGCAACGCCTCTACATCAGAGCGCAAAAAGAGATGTACCCCGACAGCCTTTTCTACCCCGACGCCAACTTCACCCTGCGCGTAACCTACGGAAATGTACAAGGATTTCAGCCTGCCGACGCGATAACCTACCACTATTATACCACGTTGGATGGCATCATGGAAAAGGAAAACCCGAACATCTACGACTACGTCGTTGAACCGAAGTTGAAACAACTCTACCACGACAAAGACTACGGACGTTACCAAGCCGCCGACGGCTCCATGCGTGTCGCATTTGTGGCAACAAACCACACCACAGGCGGTAATTCGGGCAGTCCCGTTTTGAACGCCAACGGACATTTAGTAGGGATTAACTTCGACCGCTGCTGGGAAGGAACCATGAGCGACCTGATGTACGACCCCGCCGTTTGCCGTAATATTTCATTAGATATTCGCTACGCACTTTTCATCATTGACAAGTTTGCCGGCGCTACTCATTTGATTAAAGAAATGACAATTGTGCAATAAAAATAAAAATGCGCCGTTAATCTATGAAACTTTTTAATTATATATTAAAATCATGAAGAGATCTGTTTTTAAATGCGCCTGCGCATTAGCAATAACAATTTTAACAGTATCAACCCTATTCGCACAAAGCGGAGAAAAACATCGCGGACCTAATGTCATCAATACGGCAGTCCCGTTTCTGACCATTGCTCCTGACGCACGCGGCGGCGGTATGGGCGACATCGGAGTCGCCTCCTCCGTAGATGCAACTTCGCTATATTGGAATCCGGCGAAATATGCATTTGCCGAAAATCGCTTCGGAATACAAACATCATACGTGCCTTGGTTAAGGGCTTTGGTTGATGATATCGGACTGTTTTCACTGTTCGGTTACTATAAAATTGACGACAAAAGTGCTGTCGCAGCATCGTTGCGTTATTTTTCTTTGGGAGAAATACATTTTTGGGGTCAGAACCAGGAAGATTTGGGACTATGGAATCCCAATGAATTTGCTTTGGATGGAACCTATTCCAGAAAATTCTCGGAAAAAATATCGGGTGCAGTTGCCGGACGTTTCATCTATTCAAACCTCACACAGGGACAAGGGGACGGTAACACTACTGCCGGATGGTCGGTAGCCGCCGACGTGGCTTTCTACTATCGCCAACCCATTGAATGGTCTGCTTTCGATGCCTCAACCTTGAGTGTGGGAGCGAACATTTCCAATATAGGAAGAAAAATCTCATATACCGATGAAAAAATCATCGAATCATTTATCCCTACCATGTTACGCTTCGGACCTTCGTATGAGATGGAAATTGACAATTACAACGCATTTGCCGTTTTCTTGGACATCAGTAAACTGTTGGTACCTACGCCCCCCATTTATGAGCAAGATACATTGGGACATTTTAACATTGTGAAAGGAAAAAGCGACGATGTCTCTGTTTTTCAAGGCATGATACAATCGCTTTACGATGCGCCGGGCGGATTCAGTGAAAAAATGCAGGAGTTTATGTGGAGTTTTGGAGCAGAATATTGGTATAACAAACAATTTGCCATTCGCGGCGGTTATTTCTACGAACATAAAAACAAAGGAAATCGTCAATATCTCGGTTTGGGAGCCAGCATCAAATACTCTATGTTCGATCTCGGATTTTCCTATATCGTCCCCACCAACGGACAGGTAAGCCCGCAGGACAACACGTTGCGCTTCACACTCTCCATTAATTTTGACTAACAGCGGCGCACTTCCCATGCAAAAAATACGTATCGGCTTTGGCATAGATGTGCATCGTTTGCAGGAAGGCAGTACGTTAAGGCTGGGCGGCGTCTCCATTCCCTTTCACAAAAGTTTGGAAGGACATTCCGATGCGGATGTCTTGCTACACGCAATATGCGACGCCCTGCTCGGAGCAGCCAACCTGCGCGACATCGGCGTTCAATTTCCCGACAACTCCAACACCTTCAAAGGAATAGACAGTTTGATACTGTTGAAAAAAACAGCCGAACTCATTCAAAACAAAGGTTTTGCCATCGGCAACATAGACTGCACACTCGCCCTACAAGAACCCAAAATCGCCCCCTATATCCCGCAAATGCAAACCGTCATCTCACAAACCCTGCAAATCCCCCCCGACGACATCTCCATCAAAGCCACCACCACCGAACATCTCGGCTACGAAGGACGCGGCGAAGGAGTAACCGCCTACGCGGTCGCGCTGTTAGAACGCGGATGACACGGATGAAGCGGATTTCCGCGGATAATATAATTGTATTAATCTAATTTTGTCCCGCTCGCGCAAGTTTGCAACTTGTGCGTCCCTCTTGTCCTACCTCGTCCCTCCCGTCCCACGAAACGCGCGCAAACGCAAACAGGACGAGGCTGTCTCAAAAGTCAAAATTCTTTACCACAAAGGTGCACAAAGGTTCTTCACAAAGAACACAAAGCATTGTTAAACAAAACATTATCTTTGTGTTCCTTTGTGTTCTTAGTGGTTAAAAATACTTTTGAGACAGCCTCGAGCGGGATTTTAAAAATAAAATTTTAATGCGTTTGCCATTGAAAGGTAACCAAAAAAATCGTATCTTTGCACTCCTTTTTTAAATGTATAACTTATTAGAACTTTTATGAAGAAATTAGCAGTAGTTGCTTTTGGAGGAAATGCCTTGCTGCGCAGCGGTCAAAAAGGCACCATTGACGAACAGGAAGCCAATGTATATGAATCGTGTATGCACCTGTTGGGACTTATTAAAAATGATTACGACTTGGTGATCGGACACGGAAACGGTCCGCAGGTTGGCAATGTTATGTTACAACACGATGCAGGAGAGAAGACCTACGGCGTTCCGGCGCAGCCGTTAGATATCTGCGTCGCCGAGACACAAGGCTCGATTGGGTATATGATTCAACAGCAGATGAAGAATGTACTCCAAAGAGAAGGCATCAAAAAACAAGTCTTAACCTTTATCACACAGGTCTTTGTGGACAAGGACGATCCGGCATTCCAAAATCCCACCAAACCGGTAGGACCCTATTACACCAAAGACGAAGCTGAAAAGTTTACCGCCGCCACCGGAGCCAAGTTCTCCGAAGACGCACGCGGACGCGGCTGGCGCAAGGTCGTCGCCTCGCCCAAGCCCATCCATATTGACAACAAGGAAATCGTTGAGACGCTGGCGCGAAACGGCGCGATCATCATCACCGTCGGCGGTGGCGGAATCCCCGTCTTCACCAAAGACGAAACCACCGTACAAGGCATTGACGCCGTCATTGACAAAGATTTTGCCTCGTCGAAATTGGCGTCGGAAATCAACGCCGATGAATTTTACATCTTGACCGACATCGCGAAGGTCTGTATCCATTTCAACACACCGCAACAGCAAGAGTTAGACGTTGTTACGGTAGAACAAGCCGAGCGTTACCTCGCCGAAGGACATTTTGCCGAAGGCAGTATGGCACCCAAGATGCGTGCCGCCATTCAGTTCATCAAAAACGGCGGAAAACGCTGTATCATCACCGAAGCCTCGCAACTGCATACCGCCGGAGCAGGCACTCAGATAGTAGCAAAATAAATAATAATAACCTTATAAATAATAGTATTATGGCATTCAATTTAAGAAACAGAAGTTTTGTGAAGTTGTTGGATTTTACTCCGGAAGAAATCAAATTTTTATTGCAACTTTCAGTTGACCTGAAAAAAGCAAAATACGCCGGAACAGAACAACAAATGTTAAAAGGAAAGAACGTTGTCCTTTTATTTGAAAAAGACTCAACCAGAACACGTTGCGCCTTTGAAGTGGCAGCGATGGATCAGGGAGCAGGCGTAACCTATCTCGGACCGTCGGGTTCACAGATGGGCAAAAAAGAATCAATGAAAGACACCGCGCGCGTACTCGGACGTATGTACGACGGTATCGAATATCGCGGCTATTCCCAAGAAATTGTGGAAGCGTTGGCAAAATACTCCGGCGTCCCCGTTTGGAACGGACTGACCACCGAGTTTCACCCCACGCAAATCCTCGCCGACTTCCTCACCATGATGGAACACAGCGACAAACCGTTGCATCAAGTATCATTTGCATATCTCGGCGACGCCCGTAACAACATGGGTAACAGCCTGATGGTTGGAGCAGCCAAGATGGGAATGGACTTCCGCGCCGTTGCCCCAAAACAGTGTCAGCCCGCCGACGAGTTGGTAGCAAAATGTCGTGAAATAGCCAAACAAACCGGCGCAAAAATCACCCTGACCGACAACGTTGAAGAAGGTGTGAAAGGCGTTGATTTTCTCTATACCGACGTTTGGGTATCTATGGGAGAACCCGATGAAGTGTGGGTAGAGCGTATTAAATTATTGACACCGTATCAGGTGAATATGAATGTAGTGAAGGCTACAGGCAACCCGAAAGTGAAATTCATGCATTGTTTGCCCGCGTTCCATAACCGCGAAACAACGATAGGGGAGGAGATATACCAAAAATTCGGATTGGAGTCAATGGAAGTAACCGAAGAAGTCTTCGAATCACCCATGTCCATCGTCTTTGACGAATCCGAAAACCGCCTCCACACCATCAAAGCAGTAATGGTCGCCACATTGGGCTCATAGCAGAGACCTTGTAACTCGTAACTTGTAACTCGTAACTAAATACACTATGTCGAAAGTTGCCGGACATATTTTGCAAATAATAGGACCGATTGTAGATGTCAGTTTTCGTGATGAAGAATCCATGCCTGACATCTACGACGCCTTGGAAGTAGTCAAAGACAACGGCGAAAAAGTCGTTCTCGAATGTCAACAAGATATTGGCGAAGGAATCCTGCGTACCGTTGCCATGGACTCTACCGATGGTTTACGACGTGGTATGGAAGCAGTTTCTACGGGAGGTCCTATTGCGATGCCCACCGGCGAACACATTCGCGGACGGCTGTTTAACGTCATCGGAGACCCCATTGACGGACTGCAAGCACTCCCCAAAAATGCCAATTACCATATCCACCGTCCTGCCCCTACCTTTGAACAACTTACCACCACACAGGAAGTCCTTTTTACCGGAATCAAAGCCATTGACTTGATAGAGCCATACGCCAAGGGCGGAAAAATCGGACTTTTCGGCGGTGCGGGAGTAGGGAAGACCGTCATCATCATGGAGTTGATCAACAACATCGCCAAGAAATATCAAGGGATGTCGGTTTTCAGTGGCGTAGGAGAGCGCACGCGGGAAGGCAACGACCTGTTGCGCGAGATGCTCGAGTCGGGCGTCATCAAATATGGCGAAGAATTTATGGAAGACATGAGAAACGGCGGCTGGGATTTGAACAAAGTGGACATGGGAGAGATTGTCAACTCCCAAATCGCGCTGGTCTTCGGACAGATGAACGAACCCCCCGGCGCACGCGCCAGAGTAGCACTGTCGGGACTGACCGTAGCAGAATACTTCCGCGACGGCGACGAAAAATCGGGCGGACGCGACATCCTCTTTTTCATTGACAACATCTTCCGTTTCACCCAAGCAGGATCCGAAGTGTCGGCACTGCTGGGAAGAATGCCCTCTGCCGTAGGATACCAACCCACGCTCGCCTCCGAGATGGGACTGCTGCAAGAGCGCATCACCTCCACCAAACGCGGATCCATCACCTCCGTACAAGCCGTCTATGTCCCCGCCGATGACCTCACCGACCCCGCACCCGCAACCACCTTCGCACACCTCGACGCACAAACCGTTTTAAGTAGAAAAATATCATCGCTGGGAATCTATCCCGCCATTGACCCATTAGAATCAAACAGCCGTATTCTCAGTCCCGACATCGTCGGTTATGAACACTACGAATGTGCGCAACAGGTGAAACAAATCCTGCAACGATACAACGACCTGCAAGACATCATCGCCATTTTAGGAATAGAAGAACTATCGGAAGACGACAAACTCGTGGTCAACCGTGCCCGTCGCGTGCAACGCTTTTTCAGCCAACCGTTTCACGTAGCAGAACAATTTACCGGACAGCCCGGCGTCATGGTATCTATCGAAGACATCATCCGCAGTTTTAACGCCATCCTCAACGGAGAGGTGGATCACATTCCCGAAGCCGCCTTCAACTATGTAGGAACCATAGACGAGGTGATCGAAAAAGGGAAGAAGATGATGGAAAAACAGTAAAACCATGAACCTGAACATCGTAACACCCGGCAACGCGCTCTTCACAGGCGAATGTATATCGGTACGAGTACCTGGAATAAACGGACCGTTTGAGGTATTGGATCGCCACGCCCCTATCATCTCCCTACTCAGAAGAGGACGAATAAAAGTCCAAGACACCAACAAAGCAGAAACCTTCTTCAACATCGAAAGCGGCGTAGTGAAAGTAAACAGAAACGACGTGGTGATATTGGTTAATGGATAAGGAGTGGTAATAGATGATAACACAGTGCCAAATAAATCAACCGGACATTAACGCTTATTTTGAAGTTGTCGCAAATATTAAGCAACAGATAAGGACAGCGCAATACAAGGCGGTGCTTGGTGCAAATCGTGAGATGCTGTTGCTTTACTGGAATATTGGCAAAACCATTAACGAAAAAACAGTTTGGGGAAACAAATTTATCGAGAATCTGGCAAAAGAGATACGATTGGAATTCCCGACTACAACAGGCTATTCTGTTCGTAATCTGAAGTATATGGCAAAATTTTTTCGCCTTTTTCCCGATTTTGAAATTGTGCAAGTGCTGCTTGCACAAATCACTTGGTATCACCATATCGCTTTAATGGACAAGGTCAAAGATATGTCATCGTATTTGTGGCATACCGAAAAAACCATTGAGAACGGATGGACGCGAAACGTGCTGGTACATCAAATTGAAACAAATCTGTACCAACGACAAGTGAACACCGAAAAAGTAAGCAATTTTGTAACACGCTTACCCGCTCCGCATGGCGAACTCGTTGAACAAACGATGAAAGATTCGTATGTGTTTGACTTCATCTCGTTTAATGAAAACATTCACGAGCGCGATATTGAAATGGCAATGGTCAAAAATGTTACCAAACTGCTGTTAGAACTGGGCGAAGGCTTTGCATTTTTGGGAAATCAGTATCATTTGGAAGTGGGGGGCGAGGATTTTTACGTTGATTTGCTTTTCTACAACTTGAAATTACGCTCCTATGTCGTTATTGAACTAAAAACAAACAATTTTAAGCCCGAATATGTCGGCAAACTGAATTTCTACCTCTCGGTAGTTGATGATATGTTGAAAACCGAAGCCGATAATCCATCAATCGGTCTATTGCTCTGTAAAGAAAACAACAAAGTAATTGCCAAATACGCGCTTAAAAGTGTAGAAAAACCCATCGGCGTCAGTGAATATCAACTGACAAAACAGTTGCCGAAAAATATTGAAAGCGTTTTGCCAAGTGTTGAAGATATTGAAAACAAGTTAATAATTTGAACAAAAAAGTAATCATCGGCTTATCCGGCGGCGTGGACTCCAGCGTAGCCGCGTATCTGCTCAAAGAGCAAGGCTATGAAGTAGAAGGATTATTCATGGTCAATTGGCACGACACCACCGGCGTATTAGCCGGCGACTGCCCCGCCGAACACGACCGCCTACTGGCGCAACTCGTAGCAAAAAAACTGCAGATACCGTTTCACGAAGTAGATCTGAGCGAAGAATACCGTAAAAAGGTAGTCGAGTATATGTTTCGGGAATACGAACAAGGACGCACCCCCAACCCCGACGTCCTCTGTAACAGAGAAATCAAATTCGGACCCTTTCTCGAAATAGCCAAACAAAGAGGCGCCGACTACATCGCCACCGGACACTACTGCCGTAAAGAAACCATCGAAAAAGACGGCAAAACCATTCATCGCCTCCTCGCAGGAACAGACAAAAACAAAGACCAATCCTACTTCCTCTGCCAACTCGCACAAGAGCAGTTAGCCGACGTACTCTTCCCCATCGGACATCTGGAAAAACCCGAAGTGCGACGCATAGCACACGACCTCGCATTAGCCACCGCCGACCGCAAAGACTCGCAAGGAATATGCTTCGTCGGAAAAGTGGACTTGCCCATCTTCCTACAACAAAAATTGCAGCCCAAATTGGGCGATATTATAGAAATACCTGCCCCCCCCCGACCCCAGCCTCCCCCCGACCCCCTCCAAAGGAGGGGGAGTACCCCCCCTTCGGGGGGGCTTGGGAGGGCTTTGGGAGGGCTTGAGGGCAGCAACATCCCCCCCTTCGGGGGGGCTTGGGGGGGCTGTAAGGTAATAGGCACCCACCCCGGCGCCCACTTCTTCACCATCGGACAACGCAAAGGACTCAATGTCGGCGGTAAAAAAGAACCACTCTTCGTAATCGCCACCGACGTCGAAAAAAACATAGTCTAT
>Ga0123353_10019076_pt1 | contig 10176 bp, 9 predicted proteins | sample TergutLab28metaG_3_FD_92763 | JGI IMG/M metagenome (GOLD analysis project Ga0123353, IMG submission 92763) | Labiotermes labralis P3 segment gut microbial communities from Petit-Saut dam, French Guiana - Lab288 P3 | ecosystem: Host-associated > Arthropoda: Insects > Digestive system > Gut ...
GGTGACGTAAGGGGATTTTATAAAAACTGCATGAAGCCAAAACTTAAATACTCAATTGATCGATACTATTACTGGTTCTTTCCGCTCGCGTCCACCTTCCTAAATCGATATATATTCCATTTTACTATGATATCATATTTCCTCCTTTTTTCCTTTTGTTGCTTTCCGAAGCATATTCTACTTCCCGGATGGCGCGCCATGGCATAAAGTAAAGGATTTGCAAGTTCCAAGCAGTATCGAGTTGTTCTTTCTTCCGCCCTATACGCCCAAGATGATATCCATGCACATAATTCCTTTCCCCGGGATTCAACCGCCTGAAGATTGACAAGCAAATAACGTGATGTTATGATTAATTAAGGAATTTTCACAAGGTGTTGGGACATTGGTTTATTTATAAGCAGGAGAGCAGCCGTGGCCAGATACATGGGGAAAAGAATAACGGTTTGTCTGCTAGCGGTTGTCCTGTCGGTGTTTGTAAATTTTGCACTCATCCGCTTAGCCCCCGGCGGTCCTATCACAATGATGGCCGGTATTGAGCACCCCAACCCGGATATGATTGCCGCGTTGACCCAAAAATACGGTTTGGATCAACCCGTCGTGGTGCAGTTTGGCGTCTATCTATTGAATGTGTTGAAGGGGGATTTTGGCTTCTCCTACCGTAGCAACCTGCCGGTGCTCACTCTGATTGGCGAGCGGGTAGTGCCTACGCTGCTCCTCAGCTTGACTTCGGCATTACTTTCGTTAGCGCTGGGCGTGCTGCTGGGACTACGCGCCGCGCGGCGACGGGATAGCTGGTTTGATAAAATCATGAGCAGCCTTTCCTATATGCTGGATGCCATGCCCAGCTTCTGGTTAGCGTTGATGCTGATGTTGCTCTTCGCCAGCACACTGGGCTGGCTTCCCACCGCCGGCATGGTGGATGTGCGGGCGGGCTACACCGGTTTTCGAGGTGCGCTAGACGTAATGGTACACATGGTACTTCCAGTGGCTTGCATCACGCTACTGCAGTTCCCGTCTTATTACCGGATTGTGCGCTCCTCGGTGTTGCAGGAGATGAGCGCGGAATATGTGCAGCTGTTCCGGGCCACCGGCATGGCGGAGGGGACCATTTTCCGCCGATTCGTGCTAAAAAACGCGATTTTGCCCACGGTAACCATGTTCGCCATGAATCTAGCCTATAGCCTAGCCGGGGTGGTGCTGGTGGAAATCGTATTCGCCTGGCCGGGAATGGGACGGTTGCTGTGGGATTCGATCAGTAAGCGGGAGTATTCGGTGCTCAGTGGCATATACCTGTTCCTGTCCATAGGCATCGCAGCAGTGACGGTGTTGCTAGATGCGATTTATGCATTACTGGATCCACGGATACGTCTAAAGTAATAGAACATACGAATGAAAGGAAACGCAAGCCATGGAGGGTGTCATCCGCAGGCCTAAAGGAGTTTCGCTGGTAGCACGTATCTTCGGCATCCCGCCGCTCCAGCTGGGGCTGATTCTGTTTGCTGTGCTGCTAGTAGCAGCTATCTTCGCCCCCCAGCTTGCTCCCTATGACCCTAAAAAGCTGGGCGATACTATGCTGGCTCCACCCAGCGCCAAGCACCTATTGGGTACCGACCAATATGGACGCGACCTGGCCAGCCGCCTGTTGTACGGCACCCGCACTTCGCTGTCCATCGGCTTTCTGGCGGCTGGTATCTCCGGTATCATCGGCATTGTCATCGGCGCGATCTCCGGCTATTTTGGCGGCAAGGTCGATCAGGCACTCACATTTCTCATCAGTATTTTTGACATGACACCGATGTTCTTCCTGATTCTCATCGTCATCGCACTGTTTGGCGGAAGCATCACGAATGTGATCATTGTCGTCGGGCTGACTACCTGGACCGCCAACGCGCGGCTGATGCGCGCCGAGACGGTCTCACTGCGGGATCGAGCCTTTGTCAAGGCTGCCATCACCGCGGGCGAGGGCAAATGGCGCATCCTGCTGCGGCACGTGGTTCCAAACGGCATCTACCCGCTCATTATCAATACCACCGCTAATATCTCAGCCGCCATCCTGATGGAGGCTGGTCTTTCCTTCATCGGTCTGGGAGATGCCAACACCATCAGCTGGGGACAAATCGTCTTAGACGGGCGCGCCCAGATATCCAGCGGCTGGTGGGTAAGCACCTTCGGCGGGCTGGCCATTGTGATGACAGCCTGGACCTTCTTCCTGTTGGGAGATGGGTTAAATCGGTTGATTACGCCGAAACTGCATCATTTTGGACGTTGAGGAGTCACGCGAAAGGAGGGCGACTGTGCCGGTTCTGGAGGTAGAACATCTGAATGTGCGATATGAGACCAATGGTCGGTCAGTGTTAGCTTGCGATGACGTGTGCCTGGCTATTGAAGAACGGGATTCCGTGGGCATCGTAGGGGAATCGGGTTCCGGCAAAACCACGCTAGCCATGAGTATCCTGGGGCTGTTGCCCGCCAAGGTAGCTAGGGTGGAGGGCACCATCCGGTTCTTGGGTAGGGAACTGGTGGGGCGGACATCCCAGGAGCTGTCCGATATTCGTTGGGAAAAGATGGCTGCGGTATTTCAAAAATCAATGAGCGCCCTCTCTCCGGTGCACAAGATTGGGTATCAATTTCAAAACGCTTACCGGGTGCACCGGCCCAAAGCCACTCGGACGGCGTGTCGGGCCTTGGCAGATACCCTCTTTGCTAAGGTGAACCTGCCGAGCAGGGTGTATGATTTGTACCCACACCAGCTCAGCGGCGGCATGTTGCAGCGGGTCTCTATCGCGCTGAGCCTGATGTTCAGCCCGATGCTGGTCATCCTGGACGAGGCCGCCACCGCGCTGGATGTGGTGACCGAAGGCCAAATCCTGCGCGAAATCGTGCGTCTGCAGGAGGCGGAGCGGATGGCCCAGGTGACGATTACCCATAACATGGCGGTGGTTTCCTCCTGCTGCCAGCGGGTGTTGGTTATGTACGCTGGGCGCATCTTGGAATTTGGCCGTACCGTGGAGATCCTGTTGCGCCCCCGGCATCCTTATACGATGGGGTTAATGCGCTCCTTTCCCTCCTTCACCAAAACTAAGGGCAACCTGCGGGGCATCCCCGGATCGCTGCCGGATCTTAGCGCCCCTATCTCCGGCTGCGTCTTTGCCGACCGCTGCGGGCGCTCGCAGGAGCGGTGTAAGATGGAACGCCCCCCCTTGAGGCAGATACAGCCTGGCTGGGATGTAGCTTGCTTCTACCCTGAGGATGGTATAGTATGAGCGATACGATATTGCAAGTACAGAATGTTATCAAGCACTACGTCCAGAAGAATGTGGTGCAGGATGGAAAAAGGGTCAGCCGCCAGACAGTAAAGGCGGTGGACGGAGTAAGCTTCCAGCTTTCGGGCGGCGAAATTCTTGGGATCATCGGTGAATCGGGCTGTGGCAAGAGCACACTGGGTCGCTTGTTGGTCAACCTGGAGGCGCCCACTAGCGGGGACATCCTCATCAAGAAGCGGAATACCCGGGAAGTGCATGAGTGGCGCAAACAGGAGCGACTGGATTTCCGGCGTACGGTGCAGCTCATCTTCCAGAATCCCTATGAGGTATTCGATCCCAAGGAGACCATAGAGACAACGCTAACCACGCCGCTGAAGCTGCATAGCATCGGTGTTACTCCTTCGGAGCGTCGGGGGATATGCGTAGAGACGTTGGAAAAAGCGGGACTCCGCCCGGCTGCGGACTTCCTGCAGCGGTATCCCCATGAACTTTCTGGCGGCCAATTGCAGCGCATCGCCATCATGCGGTCCATGGTGGTACACCCGGCTTTCCTGGTGGCCGATGAAGCGGTCTCGATGTTGGATATCTCCATCCGCGCGGATATCCTGCGCCTGCTGGAGGACCAGACTCAGGCCCTTTCAGCTTGTATGGTGTTCATCAGCCATGACATCGCCACCACCCGCTATATTTCTAATAAGGTCGCGGTGATGTACCTGGGGCGCGTTGTAGAATTCGGCATTACCGACGATGTGCTGCACCATCCCATCCATCCCTACACCCGGGCGCTGATTTCCAATGCAGCCTCGCTGGATCCCACCGAAACACGCCATATCATCGATATTAGCGGTGAACCGCCCACCCCGGTGGGGACCGGTCCCGGCTGCTATTTCGCGCCCCGGTGCTATATGCGGGGCGAACGCTGCAACGCCGAATATCCGGAGATGACAGACGCCGGCGGCAGACACTTGTACAGTTGCTTCTATCAAAAACCATAAGAAGGAGAGCCTATGGGCAAAGAGCATATCCTGACGGATATCCCGGATTATCAGATGTTTTTATCGGTGGATGAATTAAATGCCGCACTGCTGCAACTGAAGCATGATCATCCCGGTGTGGTGCAGGTGTCAGAGGCGGGCCGTTCCCGGGCAGGGAAGCCTCTCTTATATGCCACCATCGGCAATGGCAGCCGCCACGCGCTGTTCTATGGCTGCCCGCACCCGAATGAGCCCATTGGCGCGATGATGAGCCACTATATGGCTCGGGCCATCGCCGAGGATGAAGCGTACCGAGAAGCACTGGATTTCACCTTTACCATTGTGCCAGTAGTTGATGTAGACGGCACTCAGCTCAACGAAGGGTGGTTCAAGGGACCGTTCACGCTATACCACTATGCTCGTCATTTTTTTCGCCCAATGCCCCAGGCTCAGGTGGAGTGGACATTTCCCATGGATTACAAGCAGTATCGGTTCGACAGCCCCATGCCAGAGACACAGGCGTTGATGCGCATCATTGATGAAACCAGGCCGAAGTTTATCTATTCACTACATAACGCAGGGTTTGGAGGTGCCTACTGGTATATGTCGCTGTCTCAGTCACAGGAGACATATAAAGCGCTATATGCAGCCTGCGAGAGTGCCAGGGTGCCGCTGGATTTGGGCGAGCCGGAGATGCCTTTCGCAGTACCCTTCGCTCAGGCTGTCTACAAGATGCCCTATGCCTCCGACATGTATGATTATTTTGAGCAATACAGCTCTGGCGACCCGGCGGTGAAGATGTCTGGCGGCGAGTGCAGCGGTGCGTATGCTGGCAAGAATACAATGCAGCTGGTCACTGAGCTGCCCTATTTCTACGAGACTCGGGTGCAGAGCCAAAGGGAACTGCTATACCCACGAGCCGAGGCGGTGGCGCAAAAGCTAGCGCTGCAGGAGGAGCATCTGGCCGCGCTGGGTAGCGGCTTCGAGGCAATTCGGGATGGCTGCGCGGCAAATAACCCTTTCGCGCAGATGCTGGGATACACCCTGGGCTATCTGCCAGCCAGCATTGAGGGGGAGCGGGCCTTCATACGGGGAAATGAGCGTTTTAAGCAGCCCTGCACCGAAGCGGAAGCCTTCTCCAATCTGGAGATGACCCGGTTTTACCAGCTGCTCAACTGGGGAATGCTGATTCGCGCCGCCGAATGGGAAGAAGTCCGCGGCGGCATATGTGACACAGGTGCGTTGGCGAATACAAAGGAGCAGGGTGAAGAAATACTGCGGCAGGAGGCTGAGTCGCTGGAATCGGCGTTGGACTACAGCGTGATTCCCATCCGCGATCTGGTGGCAGTACAGCTGGCCAGCGGGCTGGAAATACTGGAACGGTTATGACATAGGCGGAAACCCAAGCGCGGATACCGGTGGTTTCCGAAAGGGACGACTGGGGAGCGTGAAAATAAAGGGTTGGAATTTGGATGGAGGAGAAAAGGATGAAAAAGGCACTAGCATTGTTCTTGGTCCTGACACTATCGTTGGCTGCCCTAGCTGGGTTTGCGGGTGCCGCCGGAGAGGTGAAGGCGGGTGGCACCCTGATTGTCGGCTTACCTGGAGACCCCGCTACCTACAATCCTGCCGTGGGCATGGACGAGGCAGGCGGCCTGCTGTACTACCAGCTGTTCAACAACTTAGCTATCACCGATGGAGACTACAACATCATACCGGACCTAGCCGACAGCTGGGAATACAATGAAGATTTCACCAAGCTTACCTTCTACTTGCATGAGGGCGTGAAGTGGCACGACGGCACCGATTTCACCTCTGCTGACGTGAAGTGGACTATGGAGACCATCATTGCCGAGTTCGGTACGCTAGCCCCCAACCTGAGTTCTGTGGCATCCATAGAGACTCCCGACGCTCTGACGGTGGTGTTTGAAACCTCTACCCCGGACGCTGTGTTACTCTCCTCGCTGACTTACTTCGGCGGATCCATCATGCCCAAGCACATCTACGAGGGGACCGATTGGTTGACTAATCCCGCCAACCAGAACCCCGTCGGCACCGGTCCCTTCAGGTTCGTCAACTCACGGACTGGCGTGTCGGTGGAACTGGCTGCCAATTCCGATTACTTCCGGGAAGGCCCCTACTTGGATCGCATCATGTGCCAGATTGTCACCGACCCGGAGACCGAATACCAGATGTGGCAGAATGGTGAAATCGACGTGATGTACAACCAGGTTCCAGGCACCGATTTTACCAAATATGACGGCGACCCCAACTATACCTCCCGGTTCAGTCTGATGGCTAACCGCAATTATTTCACCTTCCACCTGGAGAAGGAGGATAACCCCTTCGCCGATCTCCGGTTGCGGCAGGCCTTTAATCTGGCCTTGAACCGCGAGCAAATCCTGAATACAGGCTTGAAGGGCAACGGCGCGCTGGCCGAGTACTATATCTCGCCTAAGTTCGAGTGGGCCCTGAATGACGATATAAAGATTCCAGCCCAGAATATCGAGCAGGCACGTGCGCTGCTGGAGGAAGCGGGCTACACCGCCGATGCGAATGGTGTGTATCTGTCGGTGCAGGTGGATTACTTCATGTTTGACGAGGTGCTGGTGGTGGCTCAGGCCAACCTGCTGGAGGCCGGCATCGACATCCAGCTGAACAAGCTGGAAATCAACGCCTGGATAGACAAGACAATGATTTCCGGCGACTATGATGTGACCATCCTGGGCGGCGATCAGGGCCCAGATGTCAGCTCCATCGGCATGCGCATAGGTACCGGCTCCACCATGAACTTAGCCCGATACTCCAATCCGCGAGTGGATGAGTTGTTGGCTCTGGGTACTTCCGCGGCAGATCATGCCCAGCGCGCGCCTTACTATCAGGAACTGCAGGAGGTTCTGGCGGAAGACCTGCCGATTATCATCTGCAACGATGTGGGCTACAAGACCATAGTGACTGCTGGCATCCGTGGCGTACCCATGGCTGATGATACCGTGCGTCCGCTGGTGCCGCGCTACAGCTACGCGATGACTTGGATTGATAATTAAGCCAATAAAGGGAGGGGCTGTCGCGGTAGCGCGGCAGCCCCTTTGCACAGGAAGGAAGAACACGATGGCAAAAACCCAGGTAGGAAAGTTTACATTATCAATGCCAGAAATCGGAGGCATGCCCCAGGCGATAGTAGCCATGGAGGACGATACGCGCCTGCCGGTGGCGTTGATGCTGCACGGGGGGCCCGGAGAGGCCTTGACGCCCTCCATCAATGAGCTGGCTTATCTGGAAGATCGCTTCGTCATTTGCCTGTGGGACCAGCGTGGCGCGGGCAAATCCTATTCGGCGGACATCCCGCCGAAAACAACGACCGTGGATAAGCTGGTATCGGACACCGTGGAGGTGACCCGCTGGTTGCTGCAGAAGTATCACAGAAAAAAGCTGGTACTCTTCGGCTATTCCTGGGGTAGCTTGCTTGGGATACTAGCAGCGCAGAAGGCACCGGAACTTTACGCCGCCTACATTGGCGTGGGGCAGATTGCCAACCAGATGCAAAGCGAGCAGCTGGCTTACGCCCTTGTGCTACAAAGGGCGGAGTCCCAGGGAGACGCGAAGGCGATCAAGAACCTGCGGAAGATTGGCTGCCCGCCATACCCGGAGCAGGAGGCGATGAAGAGGCTGATGCATGGGCGCAAGGTATTTCGGAAATACAACCAAAGCCCCGGTAAGCAGGTGAGTCTGGCAAGTTTTTTCCTCAAGGTATTTACTTGTCCCTTCTACACCTTACGGGATAAACGCAACTATTTCAAGGCGATGATGGGGGGTGGCAAGCTGTTCCTGGAGGTGATGGGCATTGACTTGCTGCATCGTGCGCCTCGGTTGGAGGTGCCAGTCTACGTAATGCAGGGAAAGTACGACCTGCAAACGATGCCCCAGATAGCCGAAGCCTACGTAGACGCGTTGGAGGCGCCGGATAAGGCGTTTGTCCTATTTGAGCAATCCGGTCACATGCCCAGTGACGACGAGCCTGAGGCCCTGAAGCGGAAGCTAGAGAGCATCGTGGCGCTGAAAGAGCCCTGGCTGATACCGATAAGGCAATCCGAACAAAATAGTTGGAATACTCCGATTTAGCAGAGTACAAGTAATATTGCCAAGTGGGAGCAAGGCAAGCAAAATGGCCCGACCATTAGCTTTGATCAGGAGCACATTGATAGCCTCAAGCTGAAGATAAAGCTCTATATGGACTCATCAAGAGTTCTGCCCGCGCCTTGCATATGGATTCAATTCCTTAAATGATGTCCTTGAAAGGGGGTCTTTGTATGGAAACAGCGGTTCAACATCTGGTGGCGCTTACAGTCCGCCATATCTCTCGCAGTTTCGGCAAAACCGAAGCACTAAACGACCTGAGTGCTTCGGCGAAAGGCGGCAAAATAGTGGGCTTGTTGGGCCGCAACGGCGCGGGTAAAAGTACCTTGTTACGCATCATCAGTGCGCAGCTTCGACCCAATGCAGGAGAGTCGGAGGTTTTTGGTGAAAAAACAACCTCCGCAGCCGCACTTGGCAGACTGTGCATGATTGGTGACTCGCCTGATTTCGGCAGGCTAGCAAATATCAAGGAGCTGTTCTATGTTTGCGCAGGGTTGTTTCCCTTATGGGATGAGACCTGTGCTATTGAGTTGTCGCGGCGGTTTGACCTGCCCATGAAAAAGAAGTTGAAAGGCTTTAGCCGCGGAATGCAGACCGCGGTGCTGCTTGCCGTGGGGTTGGCTTCCGGCGCGCCACTAACGGTTTTTGACGAGCCCAGCCTGGGGCTGGACGCTGTAATGCGGGAACGCTTCTACGACCAGCTTCTGGAAGAAAAGCGCAAAAACCCGGATCGCACCTTTATCCTGAGCACCCACCTCATTGACGAAGTGGCGCGTACGCTAGACTTCGCCATTTTAATTGACGCGGGGATGCTGCTATATGAGGGGGCTCTATCCGATTTGTTGGGCATGTATTTGAGCGTCTCCGGCCCTGCCGAGGCGGTGCGGAATGCTACGCAAGGCCTTGCTGTTTTGAAAGAGGAGGACATGGCTGGCTCTTTGGTGCGCCATGTGAAGCTGAATCACAGCGCTGATGCGGACAATGTAAGGGCTGATGGGCGGGTACAATCTGCACGCATGAGCCTGCAACGCCTATTTGTGTTTTTGACCGAAGAAAAGGAGGCGGCTCGCCATGCTACAAACACGTAATCAGTCCACCGCGCAAGAGAACTGGTTTATCCTGAGTCGCTTTAAAGGCATTTTACGATATCACTTATGTTCCCTGGGTAAAATCGTAGCCTGGGTCCTGGTTGTATTGTTGGGTTCCAGCATTCTAGCGATGATATTGCCCGCGGTTTTCCCTGCCAGGGATTTTGGTATGGGTGGCATCAGCGCCAACATGCCTGTCGCATCGATTTTAGCGCTGGTTTGCGGCTGCATTGTGGCGCACCGAAGTACCCGGTTTTTGCTGCGCTTTGGTACTCCCCGTTTTTCCGTCTGGCTTTGTAACCTACTTTCCCTGGCGGTCGCCATGCTGGCAATACTCCTTGGTTCGCTGCTCATCAGTATCCTCATAGGTTATCTGACGTTCGAGCTCAGTCAAAGCTCAGCATTGTTCACCCTTGCAGGGTATACCTCCCAGGGTTATTTGGAAGGCGAGGCGCTGTTATCCGCCAGCCTTTCGGAAGCTTTTCAAAGCCTGCCAAACCAGTTTTTGAACCTGGTGGAATGGGTATGCCTGTACTATTTCGTTGGGTGCTGTCTGCGCCGGAAAAGATGGCTGACACTGACGGTTGTGATCGGCGTGCCGCTGGCTTTAATCATACTCATGGTAGTTCCTGCGGTACGGCAAACCGTCGATATCGACGGTTTGCCGTACCGCAGGAACTACCATGAGTATGATTAAAGCCAGCGGCACGCCGA
>Ga0123353_10019077_pt1 | contig 10176 bp, 3 predicted proteins | sample TergutLab28metaG_3_FD_92763 | JGI IMG/M metagenome (GOLD analysis project Ga0123353, IMG submission 92763) | Labiotermes labralis P3 segment gut microbial communities from Petit-Saut dam, French Guiana - Lab288 P3 | ecosystem: Host-associated > Arthropoda: Insects > Digestive system > Gut ...
CGCCATTGAAACCATCACCGCTGACATGCTACAAACAGTCTGGAACGAACTCGATTATCGTGTTGATGTTTGTAGAATCACAAGGGGTGCACATATAGAGCACCTTTTAGGTATGTAACAAAAACTTGGAGTGTTGTTCTATTAAATAAAAAACATATACTCATATCTCAAGTGTATTGTGTATGACAAGTTGCTAAAACCCCAACAATCATTTCGAATAACCCTATACAGTCATATTCAGGTTACATTGCTAGGTAAACGTGCAACATCAACATACCTGTCACACCTGGCAATTGTATATGGACCTGTACAACAGTGAAAGAGAGCCAGCAATGCAATGCGCAGTATATACAGTGGCGCCACTTGACACTCGATATTTAACCTGTTTCCTGTAGTGCCAAGTAGCTGCGCCACTCCCTGTACTGGTCAATCTCATCGCCCACCTGAGGTTGTTGAGATGTATTCCTCACATCTGAATACAAGTAATGTCATTACGCTGCGGTGGCTCAGTGGGACAGACTTCCGTGGTCCGAGCCTCGACTACGGTGTGGAGTCTTTATGCCGTCATCTCAAACAGACCAGCCCCAGGACTCGCTCAGCCTCGTGACCGAGAGTAGAAGTGACCAGAGGGTAAAGCTGACCACTCACTTGAAGCTAGTGCAAAGGTTACGAATGCGACGAGCTATTCTTCCGTTCCCTTATGTCCTTATAGCTTAATGTTTAATTCAACAGCTTGACACCTTTATATAACTTTAGCTATCTCTAATACATACAGAATTTTGGTGGAAAAATCTGAGGGAAAGAAACCTCTTGGAGGATGTCAGACCTTAAGGGGTGCCATGGGGGTGATTGGACTGGACTGGCCTGGCTGAGGATAAGGATTGGTTGCGGACTTTTGTAAATGCGGTGATGAACATTCGGGTTCCATTAAATGCGGGGAATTTCTTTACTAGCTGAGAACCGGTTAGCTGCTCAAGAAGAACTCCGCTCTATGGAGTAATTAATTGAGCTCATCTACACATGTGACTGTTTTAGTGGTACGCAGCGCCTGAGAATACCTCGATCTATGGGGTCCAACAGGTTAGGTGCTTCTTGCTTGAAGACGGCAGCACAGTCGGATTTCGAAACTTAGTGTTTTAATACATCTGTTACTTTGGGCCGGGTAGCTCAGTCGATATAGCGATTGAACTACGGGCTGGACGGTCCGGGATCGAATCCCGGTAGGGACGAGATTTTCCACCCGTCCAGACCGGCCCTGGAGGCCACCCAGCCTCTTGTAAAATGGGTACCAGGTCTTTCCAGGGGGTAAAGTGCGGCCGGAGCTTGCTGCTGACCACTCACCCCCTTCTAGTGCCGCGGTCATGGAAAAGTAGAGCTATACCTCTACCCACCCTCTGGGCCACACCGGGCCTGTAACGGGAACATTAACTTTTACATCTGTTACATGATGAGCAAAGTCCTAAAGAAGAAGATTGTATCTGTACGTTATACACCATCGTCAAGACGTTATAGTGTTTAATTAATTAGTTAGTTAGTTATTCAGTTAGCCAGTTTGTTTTTGCTAATATGAGGCTGTAATTTCGTGTTTAAATTTAATTCCTTATTTGTTGCGTGGACGTTCGCTTGCCGTAAGACTGTCAGATATTGACCCAATGAATAATCCTAAACATCAAACCAGCTACTAATGCTTATTTTCAACAGCTACTTATTTGAAGAGGGGACTGCGGTAGCACAGTGGTTAAGGTGCTGTGTTACAAATCGGAAGGTCGCTGGTTCGATTCCAGCTGCTGTCATAGGAATTTTTCGTTGACACAAAAGCCTTCCGATCGCACTATGGCCCTGGGGTCGACTCAGCCTCTAACAGAAATAAGTAACAGGAGCATTGCCTGGGGTAAATGCGGCCGGTGCGTAAGCCTGACAACCTTACCACAATCCTGTGCCGTTGTCATGAAATCTGGGAACCTTAACTTCCTGGAACCCTCTGGGCCACTCCAGGCCTGTAAAGGGACTGTTTTTATCTTTCACTTCATTTAAGAACTACAATATAACACCAGGTCTGTACTTTCAAGCTGCATCAAATTCTACTCATCTTCTCTCGTCCCAGTGTGTAGCTAGCTTGCCCGGTCGATCTATAAAGGGAGTTTAGACACGTTGATAGTTGTGAAGCACTTTTATTCCTTGCCCAGCAGTTCGAGACGTGTCACGTGTGACGTCAAGACAGGTACCCCGCTGCTAAAGTCATTTGGGACTTACAGGTTCAAAAAAACTTTGGACGGCATGCCGGGAAAGTAATGGAATATTCTGTGAAGCGTGAAGGATTAAATAAAACTTCACATGAAAATATTACGAGTAGCATTAAAGGGTTTTTATTTCATTCTTGATCGTGCAATCCCTCCTGAAGGGGCCAACACATATTTGGGAAATGCGCAGTACTCAAAAGTAAAGAATATTATTTCGAAACAGCTCCTCAGACTTCCAGCCAACAACCAATTAAAATTACCTCTTTTCTAAATCATTTAAATTCGTGGTCGGAATTAGAAGTCTCAAAATTCAGTCTCTCATTTGTATTTCTAATTACAAAATTATATAAAACTCATTATATTAAAACTCTTCGTGTATTTTTTTTTTGTTTTAATATGGAATTAGGCTTACACATGCAGCTAGTAGATGACCTATAAAATTTGCATATTTGCTCTTGATCGTGGATCTACTAATTTTTATCCAGGTGGAGTAAACCGTGAGGACCATAATCCCAATAATTAAATTAAGGAACCTCTTCAGCCATTAAACATTTCTCTCTTTAACTCATAAATTACAGTCTAAGAAAAAAAGTAAAGTGATCCCGTTACAGGCCCGGTGTGGCCCAGAGGGTGGGTAGAGGTATAGCTCTACTCTTCCACGACCGCGGCACTAGAAGGGGGTGAGTGGTCAGCAGCAAGCTCCGGCCGCACTTTACCCCCGGGAAAGACCCGGTACACATTTTACAGGAGGCTGGGTGGGCCCCAGTGCCGGTCTGGACGGGCGGAAAATCTCGTCCCCACCGGCATTCGATCCCGGACCGTTCAGCTCATAGTCAGTCGCTATACCGACTGAGCTACCGGCCCACATTTACAGTCCAGTAAGTAGCTAAAATCACGGAACTAACTATATGAATGCATGGATATATGCAAGGGAGGTGAATAACTGAAAAATAAGGAAAGAACGAAGAAATAAATAAAGAAAACTATGAAAGAAACATTTCTTTTTTTTATATATATTTGGCAGAAATAATTCATAGCGATCATGCTACTTGCTAATGCAACTGACAATGATCACTTTTGTGTTGGAACACATGTTCATGTTCCTAGAAGGAAAGACGGCAAGACAAGCTGCAGCAGTCTTCTGTAAGGATCCTTATATCCATTGGAACTAGAGTAGAAACAAGAACTAATATACATTAATCCAAACTATATTACTTATCATTCCACCAATTCGCATAATTTCCGCTAGCTACTGTTTCCATTTTGTACGACATAACACCAACTGCTGGTGACAAGGTCACCAGCAGGCGACTTCCTCGGTGCATTATACCACAAGATGAAAAAAGAGCCAAGTGCTCCTGAGGATGGGCAAAATTATTGCCCGAAACATGTTGAGCTGATTGAAATTACTAATAAATTGTTATTGTTGCATCTAGTTGGTTGTTTGTACTATTGTATCAGAGATGCACGGTCACACAAACATCAAATGTATGTTACTGTTCGGTATGTACAGACATATGAGTATGTTACATGCAACTCACAGTCACATTGGCATATATCAATAATTGTCCAACGAGATGCAACACAAAGCCGCCTATTTATTATTCTGCGAGTTCAAACTACATGTTTCGGGTATCAACCACATCCATCATCAGGAGTACACAAAACTGTAACTACAGCCTCCGGTACTGGTCATGCTGTGCTGTGCAGCTACCTCCCTCCAACGTGGTCAAACTAGCTTGGCCACGTTGGAGGGAGGCAGTTGCACAAAAATATGACCAGTACCGGAGGCTGTAGTTACAGTTTTGTGGAGTCCTGATGATGGGTGCGGTTGACACCCGAAACATGTAGAGTGAACTCACAGAATAATAAATAGACTACTTTGTTTTTTTGAGAGAGAGAGATAGAGAGGCCATCCCGTTGCGTATTATCAAATCTGTATAATATATTATGCACCGTCAATACACAACATACATCAAACAAGATGCAATAATTACAATTAGGTGACATTTGGCTTACATGTTTCGGCCGTGATCGGCCATCTTCAGGTCAACTAAGAACAACAATTAAGGTACAGTAAAAATGCCATTGAATACTATTTTTACCGTACCTTAATTGTTGTTCTTAGTTGGCCTGAAGATGGCCGGTCACGGCCGAAACATGCAAGCCAAATATCACCTAATTTTAATTATTACATCTTGTTTGATGTATGTTGTGTATTGACGGTGCATAATATATTATACATATTAGACTGCTTTGTTTTGCATCTCGTTTGACAGTTATTAATACAGATCAGAGACGCATGGAACCATAAATATAACATTCACACAGGCATGTTTATGGCCTTCATAAAAATGTTTTCATTTCTAAATCTAACGATTTGTCTCAATAAAGCTGCAGTCAGGTCAAGGAGAGACTAAACACGCTTTCCCCCCCTCCCGATTGCCCAGATGCAACCTCCCTTCCACTTTCCTTTGCCCGTTGCCACAATATTTTACTTCTATACTCTACCTTTGACTTCTCAGTGCGTTAGGAGGACGTGAAATGTGGAAGCCATGAAGATGGACGTCAAGCCGGCGATTGCCACTCGTGTTCATCACGTTCCTGGCCCGTATTATACAGGTTAGTCATAGGACTAAAGAACACAGACTTGAGAGCATGAGACGTTTGAAATGTAAAGATCCCTCCAGCAGCAAGAAAGTCTTTGGCGATCTGTATTAGATCGAAATGCTTCGTAACAAGGCCTAGTGCCTTTTCTTTAATTTTTAACTTTTGGATTGGTGAAAAGGTGAGGTTTTAAGGATAGCAGGGCGCTCTAAATGCGGTCAGGTTGGAGGAAAGTGTTATCAGTTTGTGTAACGATAATACTCCTACAGTTTGCATCTGTCTGATAGGCCACTGGTGATGTGCAAAACAGCAGCGTCTCCTGGCAGCACTAGCAAGAGCTGAAGATTCGTTTAAAATGAAGGCGGACAACCTCATTGTATATTCCACATAAGTTAATTGCACAAAGTACGTAAATTGAACGCAGAGTGAGAAAGATTTCTTGGCCCATGTGTTTCTTCACCGAAACTGACACACCAACTTGATAGTAGTTCTGTTCCAAATGGTGCGAAACAAACTTAGTTTTGGTCCGTATCCAACTTGTTTTAATGGATCACAAACAGAATATCGTCTGTTTTAAATATTTAATTGCCAAAAACGTCATAAAATATCACACTATTGGAAGAGGGAAATTTGATATAACGCGTTATTGAAGCGCCTTAAGAATTTCTGGCCTGATAATACGACATGCTACTCGCATGTATGTGACGTCATACCATGCTTACGAAATTAGTTGCATAAAGCAGCTAACAGCCGATTTTCTCAGTATTTTATGAATGCTCCTAAAACAGGTCCAATTTAGTGGCGCTACACAATGCGAGCTTTTTCCTGGGAACAGTTCCTGAGATGGCGAAAACATAGACTATAGCAACAGAGGCAAACCGCCTGCCAAGAATTTGACAGTAAATTAGTTGTTTAGGCCTAGTGCTTTACTTTTTCCCTCATTGCTAATCAATAGATTTATTAATCAGCCAGCCAGTCATTTTGTTAATTATTTGGTTACAGTTAGCGGGATTAATCGTTAATCAGCTGGTCCGTCACTCATTCAGTTACTGTAAGACTCTGGTCTATTTAAATGGCAAAATTCAATGAAGACGCCAACAGTACCTTCATGTAGCACGTAAGGGCAGGCTATATGGTCCCTGTACTTATATCGCTCCCCCACGAAGATCTCCAAATGGAGTAGCTTTACGCTCCACATTTTCTTAATCTCACGAGCCAATCTGCCACTTTTCCTTAAGGAATTAATACAGTGGAAACCTGAAAGATTTCCAGACTTGGCCTGGGCCACTTTTCCTTAAGGAATTAATACAGTGGAAAACTGAAAGAGTTCCAGAGTTGGCCTAGACCTCTTTTCCTTAAAGAATTAATACAGTGGAAACTTGAAAGAGTTCCAGAGTTGGCCTAGACCACTTTTCCTTAAGGAATTAATACAGCGGAAACCTGAAAGAGTTCCAGAGTTGGTATAGACCATTTTACCTTAAGAAATTAACATGGTGGAAACTGAAAGAGTTCCAGACTCGACCTAGACCACTTTTCCTTAAGGAATTAACACAGTGGAAACCTGAAAGAGTTCCAGAATTGGTCTAGACCACTTTTACTTAAGGAATTAATACAGTGGAAACCTGAAAGAGTTCCAGAGTTGGCCTAGACGTGTTGACAATAATAAAATTACTTGCACTTGCTCTGTATCAAACCTGGTCCAGCCACCTTAATTCAGGCCTGCTATTACCAGCAGAACTACGCCACGCATTTTCACGGCACTGCTAAGCTGAGTTTCCTCACAATAGCCAATCCCACAGCAGTGTTTGCTGTAGTTCTCCTTGTGATGATGGATATTGTCACCACGGAGGGGATCCTCTGTAAATCTGCCGACCGTCGGGTTTCATCTTGTGACGGCAATAACAAACACTTAACAGAGTACATATTGACATGGCGGCCTCTCCGCTCAGTACACCTCTCAGTGTTTACATGCCTCCCGGTCTTCTGCCATTATCCACAACAGGTACTTAAAAACAGGATTTCTTAGAATTCAGCATCATTTATTTTCTTCCGTATAAATTGCCGAAATCCGTGTTGACTTCACTACTAAATATTAAAGCTGACGATGTTCAGCACCACTAAAATTATACGTCCATACTTCGAGTCCATTCTAAAGAATTTCAATCAGCACGTTTCTTCTACGTGGGATACCGCATTCGGTACAGCGACCACGCCGTGTGTTGGGCAATAGACGAGTCTTGTTCAATTTCCGACAGAGGAAAAATGTTTTCTCTCCTCCACAGCGAGTAGAAAGACGCTGGGTTCAACTAACCTTAGCCCTTCGGTAACGAGGGTTCTTTGCGCGTAGCTGAAGTCATAGAAGTGAAAAGCTGACCGCTCTCTTCCATTTACTGGTGAAAAGTAAGAGTTGGATTTATAATTTCACTCCCCCTTATGCAGGTTCATCTGTAACTCCTTCTGATTCCATAAAATTATTGTTAATATTATCCTTGTTTAAATAATTTTTTTTCCTGTGGCGCTGCGGCCCAACGCGGGCCATGGTCTCCTCATTCTTGAGGTTTCTAGATCACACACAACGACGCGTCACATCCGGTAGGACTCTTCTGGACGAGTGATCAGCTCGTCGCAGAGACCTCTACCTGACAAAACACAACACTCACAACAGACAAACATCCATGCCCCCGGTGGGATTCGAACCCACGATCTCAGCAGGCGAGCGGCCGCAGACCTACGCCTTAGACCGCGCGGCTACTGGGACCGGCTCTTTAAATAATTACAATATGGAAATCTTATGAATCTAATAAGATAGGCTCCCATTCACGAATTTCTCTTATTTCATCGACCGCCGGGAGGCTGCAAAATGAACGTTGGCAAATAATGAAACAGTGTTGGACATAATTCGCTCTCACTAAGAACAGACTTGTTGTTGTGGTCTAAACAGACAGCCGAAGGAGAAAAGGGGAAAACTGTAAAAATTATGTAAAATATAAGGTACTATAGGCACCGTTCTCTCCGTTTACTGCCATCATTCTTTCAGTTACATGATGAGTGCCATGTTGAAAGCGAATCAGTTAATATTAGTGACATTAACATACGTTCCGAACCTTGATTTACCTTCACAGATATCTGCTGTTTAAAACTCGACAGAATTTCCAGAAACATGATAAGGAAACACGACTAATCAGATTTTGAAATCAATAATATGAAATAATTTTCAAAAAGTAACAGCACGGTTTCGTGAGCATCTATAAAATAATCAACTCCAGTGGAGTCGTGCTTCAGAAGCTGATTGTTGCCCAACAGGCAAAGAATTTTGCCATATTTTGTTGAACTTGAATTTCCACAATCGTGTTCACGACATCAAACAACTGGACTCTGTCTTAAGTCAGATAAATTCACCCAACATCCTCCTTCCTTAAGATTTGTTTTAGTGTGTTCTTCCGGTCTACGGCTAGGTCTTCCAGATACTTCCCCTACACGATACGTTCCAACTAAATTTTGTTTATTCGTGTCGATGTTCCGTCTTCCCCATGCTTGCTGCATGCCAAGTCCATCCCATTCTGCTTGACTGTATCGTCCTAATAACATCTGGTAAAAACTATAAATTATAAAGTACCTGGTTACGAACATGTCTCAATTCTCCCACCACTTCTGTATGAGACAGTAGGTAAGTGCAGTGTATTGGGAAAAGTTCTTTTGTGGTGCAACGGACGAAATCTGGCCCAGACCGCCTCGTTTTGAGGTTTCTAGATTACACACATACACACACACACACACACTGTAGGACTCCCCTGACCTAGTGATCAGCTCGTCGCAGAAGTCGCTACCTGCACAACATACACGAAACACAACAGACGAACTTCCGTGTCCTCAGCGAAATTCGAACCCGCGATCCCAGGATTCAAGCGGCTGCAGAAATACGCCTTAGGCAGAAGGACCACCGAGATCGGCGGGTGAATATTAGTATAACTGATTCCAAATGCTAAGCTTCTTATACAAGAGTTTTCCCAAATGAATTGAATAAAAAAGTGCGGGTCAATAAATTGAACGGAAAAATTAAACAGTAAATTACGAACAAATCTACTGAACAGACGGATGAATTTGTTAGTGTCAATAGTTTCTACCAGGAAGCAGATCTGCTGCTTGCATAAATAGCAAATATGTCCCTCGTAACAGGAGGATTGCAGTGAGAGTCTGGCGATAGCGCGTTGTGTGATGATGGCAATGACTATCGTAACGTTAACAGGAGCTGTAATAGGAATGGGAAAGGGTATGAAGAATATGAAGGGACAGCAAAAACAAATAAAAAGACAAGGAAAACAAACCGCTCCTAAACACCATTAAAGAGAAAGAAACCCTCGAGTGCTTGAGAAACGCAAACTAAAAGCCTTTTAATTGCTGCCGAACGAGTCGACACGAAACCATGAGACCGCGTATAGCAATAAGAGAATCCAAACACTAGCAGAATCACCCTCTCGCTTCAACAATGATCCACTTTTCAAAGTAAATGCCATAGTCATCCATATTTCCGATAAGAAGTAACATTCTGACAATGTGCCAATTAATGTCGGCCAACAGCAGTCAGGTTTCAGATACACACTGACTCCCGGCCTCTCCAGCCAAGGGTAGGCCTCACAGTGACGAATATTGGACACAGAAATTTTTGCTTTGGTTCACATACTGTTAGGCAAAAACGAAGCTAAAGTCTCTCTGTTCTTGTTAAAGTAGTGGTCCCTAAACAGCATGTGTCGCTATTACAATGATATGAAATATGTGTTAAACAGTCTGTCAGCTTGAGTTGGTAAGTCTGTGTTTCAAGCTTGGGTAGACCAAGAAATAACCAGGACAGTGGAACGTACACCCATGTGTCCGCTCATAAGCTTCCAAATTTAGTTACCACACTACCAGATCTCACAAAATGTTTGATACCACAGTCAGGTCTTAACCGTTTGCTTTCACCGAAACAGTTATAAAACTTTTGAAAGAAATATTAACCGATTTATTTCACTGTAGCAGTTAAAATATTTCAATAAGTCTTAAACTCTGTCTTGCAATGTACCAGTTATGAACATTTTGAAAGAATATTAATCGCTTTATTTCACTGTAGCCGTTATGAACCTTTTGAAAGAAACCTTAGAAGTTTGAATAAAGTTGACCAACTAGATGACACTTTCTTTATTATATATTGCTCAACATGTTTCAGACGTTAATACGTCCATCTTCAGGAGCTAGCGAGTACTTGTTGTGTTGTGTAGGCTGGCTTGAGGCGTGTTGGTGTTATGTAGCGGGATTGTCTGTTGGTGATGTGGTATCCGAGTGTAGGCTGAAC
>Ga0123353_10019081_pt1 | contig 10174 bp, 5 predicted proteins | sample TergutLab28metaG_3_FD_92763 | JGI IMG/M metagenome (GOLD analysis project Ga0123353, IMG submission 92763) | Labiotermes labralis P3 segment gut microbial communities from Petit-Saut dam, French Guiana - Lab288 P3 | ecosystem: Host-associated > Arthropoda: Insects > Digestive system > Gut ...
CACACACACACACAGACACACACACACAGACACACACACACACACACACACACACACACACACAAACAGACACGTACAGCCCACAATTATTTACATAATATTTTTACTACGGGAAAAATAAGCTGATTTTTTTATAACCAAGTATTAGATGCGGGCTCGCATCTGCCTAATCTTGTTAGCCTGAATTATTTGCGTATCAGTTAAACTGTTCATACTTACGTACCGTAACACGTGCACACAGCACTGAATGGGAAAGATGGAGAAGGACGTGGTCCAACCAATTTCAAAACGGCGTTAATAATTTGTTCCAGCGAGACAAAGCAGTTTTGACATTTAGCGTGGGGCGACAACCAGAACCCTGGTTTGCCTGAATACGAAGCGGGTAATAGTGGTCGAGTGTCGGGGGGTTAGCACTCAAACTATCTATTCGGGGTTCGATTTTCAGCCCGAAGACCGGCACTGGACAGGTTTAATAATCAAGTCGTTCTCAGGTACGTCGTACATATGTCGCATAATATCACAACTGTCGTATCGCTACGCATTTTCCAACAGTAATTATCCTATAACATAAACAACCAACTAGATGCAACAATAACAATTTATTAATAATTTCAATCAGCTCAGCATGTTTCGGGCGATAATTTCGCCCATCCTCAGGAGCACTAGACTGTGTTTACAGCTGGTGATATAATGCACCGGCAATGCCGCCAGCAGGCAACATCGCCCGAAACATGTTGAGCTGATTGAAATTATTAATAAATTGCTATTGTTGCATCTAGTTGGTTGTTTACAGTATTGTGTCAATGGTGCACGGTCACACAAACATGAAAAAGTAATTATCCTATCACTGTACGCCAGGTAGTCTTCACGTCCTGATACAGTCGTTAAACAAACAATAAATATGTCTATAACATGCCTACTAACCTGCGCCCTGCTATTGTTAAACTCAAAATTTTAACCACGTCTATACGAGGGTTTGTGGGCCGGGTAGCTCAGTCGGTATAGCGACTGAGCTACGGGCTGCACGGCCCGGGGATCGAATCCAGGTTGGGGCGAGATTTTCTCCCACCTGTCCACACCGGCCCTGGGACCCACCCAGCCTCCTGTACAATGGGTGCCGGGACTTTCTTGGGGGAAAAGATCGGCCGGGACGTGACGCTGACCCTCCACCCCCTTCTAGTGCCGTGGCCAAGAAAGAGTAGAGCTATACCTCTACTCCCCAACGGGCCGTACGGCCTGTACAGAGCCCCAGTGCCTGTACAAGGGTGCACTTTATTTTTTTTATAGGAGAGTTTGCCAGAAACGTGCACAGTCTCTGACATTGGTACCCCTGTGTCAGTCCTTTGGCTTGTAAAGTAAAAATTGCAACGGTTTTTCTTTTTTTTAACGGAGGTTGGATTTGTTTACATTGCACGGTATGCCAGAAAGCCACGTAAAAGCTCTTTTTATTCTCCCAATTCCAACCCCACCACAGGGCGTCCGTTGCTTACGGTCTAGCCAATAGGGCCGTTCGCTACGCAAATAACTGGAGCTCATGCTAATTCCACCTTTAAAACATTAGTGCTTCAACAGGGGTCGCCTGCCGACTAATTTATTTGCGGTACGTCAGATAGGCCCAATCCCTACCTGTGCAATCGAACATCATTTAACCTTTATAAACTAATGGTTACTATACGTACCACCAGCTTAAACATAAAAAACCCACACTTTACAAACAGAGCGTATTTATGTAATATTGTACGGATTTCAAAGCCAACGTCCATTGTTCTTCATACGTGACTGGTTTTTGTAACCGAGATGGAGTGTATTTACTGCGCGGTCCGGAATGGTTCATTCAAATGTTTATGATGTTCTTCGATGTCACAATTGTACAGCTTTTAGAAAAAGTTGATGTTATTGCGGGCAGCTACTGAGGGCTGGATGAGACAGTTAGGCAGCAAAGCGAAATTTGAAATCTGTGCTTTCCTAGCGACAGTTTAACAGTAGTGTTCATCAACGTGTGGGTCGCGGAGTGGCAGCGGCCCCGTTAATTATTGTAACGACAAGAAATATTATTTTCCATAATATATGCAAATTCTAAAGTCAATCAAGTTTCTCTAAAACTAAATATCTATATGCAATAATTCTTTATATTACACCGTTATCCGTACAATAAGAACCAGCAGGTTGCAATAATTACTTTCAATTTATTTCAATAATTAACCTCTACATGTTTCGAGCAGGCTTATTGTTCATCATCAGGAGGTACTACTAGCTGTTGGCAGGTTCCCGATCCTGCCAACAGCCAGTCAACATAAACGCATGACATATACCACTTGCTGTATATACAGAGTAGTACCTCCTGATGATGAGCAGTAAGCCTGCTCGAAACATGTACAGGTTATCAGAGTTTCATTTATTCACCAACTTATGAACTAGTGAGTTGCCTTAAAAAATAACATTAAATTTTAATGTAAAATTTTAATGTTGTTTTTAAGACAACTCACAAGTGCGTCATTTGGTGAATAAATAAAATTTTGATAATATCAAGACGCACGGCAAGAATGTGAAAAAAGTAGAGGTTAATTATTGAAATACATTGAAAGTACAGAATGAACCCTGTTGTTTCTTATTGTATGAATATATCACGATGCACGGTCAACAAAACATTAAAAATAAGCCGTTGTGTTTTTCACTTGTTTTATATGATCCAGTGAAGTTCAATGTAATTTTAAGCATAGGTACGGTTGCGAAATATTAAAATTTTAAGAAACGCTGCATTTTCGCTGAGACATTATGCGACGTAAGTTCAGTCAAAGAAAGGAACTAACTGGATATGCATTGCTTTCTTATCCATATTTTAAAGACGTGTGGTAATAAAATTAAACAATCATAAACAAGTAATTCAATCAATCAATAAATTGGTTGATCAATCAGGCAGTTGGTTACTGCATCAAGTAAGCAATCAGTCATTGCAGAAGCCACACAGGAAGCTAGTCAAATTGTAAGCACGAAATTAATGTAAATAATTTTAAAAATCTAACACCAGTCTCACAGAACACACTGCATAAATACAGTTCAATAAGCAATGTTTAATAAATCAGCATCACAAAAAAATCCATAAAATATGGTGACGGCAAAACGCACCGCTTTTTATGTTAAAGCAGATTACATATTTTATATCCGCTATGATCTAAACGGTTAATTCGAAAAAATAGTGATTAATTTGAATTAATGAACACTGAGAATAGACTTAACAGAGAACATAAAAAACTTTTGTTTGTGTTTTAACACGAAGAGAGGAAATGATGATCTAATTAGTAGTACAAGAGAAACAGGCACATTGGTGTCACGTGGTACCACCGTTCAGCTTGCAAATAGAGAAATGGCACCATAACACATATTCACGGGGCAATTTGTATCTCACACAGCAAACAATGAGGTTTTGTTAATCTTCGAGAGCTAACGGTTTGTAAGTTTATACCAGCTGAGAAACTGTCCCCGATATAGTATTGTAAGAAATGAATAAGATCTTCATTTCTGGGGTTAGCAGAAACCCGGTCGTACTATATAATTCAAAAGCAAAAATCAGTAATGCAATTAATTTATTTAGCTTATGTAGTGCACGTGAAATTTTAGCGTGAAGACTCGAGACTGTGATAATTGTAGAACAAGATGTTGCGGTGAGCCTTAGGACTTAAGCGCGAGGAATTGATAAGAGGCTTTAGAAAGTGAGATGTTGAGGAGGTTCATAATTTGTACTTCTTGCCATTTAGGGCCTACTGTGATTATACAATGAAGCAGAATGAGAGGGGTGGGAATTTTGGTTCCCATGACGGAGAAGAGAAATTCATACAAAATATTGGTGAAAAATCTTGAATGAAAGAGACTTGTTGGAATACCTAGGCGAAGATGGTGGAAAGGAAGAAATCACTTGAAACATCTAAGGGTAGATTAGATAATACTATTAAAATGGAACTTAAAGATACAAATGAGTATAATCAATGTATATAATTCGTATCAATGACACACAACGGGATGTAAGGCTTTTAAAAAAGAGTCTTAAAAAAAGAGGATGGCAGTGACCCTATCATATTTGGTTCAGAAGAGGGACCCAAACCTGGCCGTCGTGAACGCGGTAAAGAACCTTCGATTTCCATAAAATGCGAAGCATTTCTTGGCTAGGCGAACACTTATTTTTCCCTTCAGAAGGACAGTGCTCCATGGAGATTGTTTCTGTTCTTGTTAAGAACTAGTAATAATCATCGTGTATCATCACGACTTATCTCCCTCATGGAGCAGTTACAGTACCCGTCCTGCCATCTGTGTGGAATTCGGTAAACCGATAAGCCTGGAAGACAAAACAATAGCAGGTAATATAGGATTAAACTGTACAAGTTGAACTAACTAAAAGACTCGTCTGGAGGATTTGCCACCCCAAAGAATTCGGAAGGTAGAAAAAGTGACACGTTTTATTGTGTTCTTATTACACTTTTACAGTGTAAAGTCCCTAACTGGCTCCCCCTCTCCCGGGAAATCTTCCCTGTGTCGTCAGGAAGGAGATGAGAAGATGGCAGGAAAGAAGGTGGGGGAGTCTGGCGCCAGACGAGACGGGGTAGGGAGATGTCTGGAGCATCGCGGAACTCGCGGCTCTTATAGTTTCTGGAGATCAAAGATGATATCGACAAGACAGTCAAAAATTCAAAGATAGTAATATGTCCTGCCAGTACTAAACCCCACAAATGTTACACATGATCAGCTTCAAGACATAGATGCAGTCCTCTGTGGGGGGTCACATGTTCCCAGCTTTTCACTGAACTCTTCCTACCAAAACTCACGTCTGCATCGCGTTCTTCTGGGTTAAGACACCGTCTGTAGTCTGGTGTGAGTGCGCGCGTGTGGATACCAACTGTTCGTAACAAGAATCCAATAGGCTATGTAGCAGTTAAAAACCTCTCGCCTCTGCTGGGAATCGAATTGCATTTCCTCGGCTGCATAGTCTATGTCGTTGTCAGTATACCGAATACGATTAAAAAAAAAATATGGCGCAAGATCAATCAAACCACTGCTGAACGTTTAAATCCGCCACTTAACCTACTCGGCAAAATTCATCATTGGAGACAAAGACAGGAGGACTACACATCTCGAGACCATTGGAATCCAACTGACTACAACATATTCACCTAAGCCAGAAAAAGGACATCCACCCCAAAAATTTAAGGGAATCTGCAATTAATTCTTCACACACACAAACACCACACACACAAACACCACACACACACACACACACACACACATATATATATATATATATATATAGTGCAGGCTTTGTGATTTCTACTTAAAGGAACTTTTTAAGTTACGTCATTGTAAATTTTTGATTCGCATTTCCGGGCTTCAAAGTTGGACGGAAAAAGCAATAATTTCTTGGCTGAAGGATGGATAATTTTATTAAGTAACAATAAAAATAATAATAATTCAATTATTATAATAATAATTCAATTATTATTATTTGAGGCAGACACAACATTCACAAGGCTAAATACAGAGAAAGACAGCAGAAGAACATAAGGAATATATACAAATACCAGCAACAAACAAAAAACGCGTAGAAAAGAGATAACAAAAAGCCACACCTAAAAATAACAGGATAAATACCACCATAATTGTTAAAGAAACATTTGTGAAATGATCATGTTCCGGAGGTGGACGGTGACAGCACAGTCGTTATAGCGACTCGCTACAGGCCGGACGATCCGGAGTTCGCATCGAAGTGGGGGGGATTTTCGGCAAACTTTCAGACCGGTGTGACTCACCTAGCCTCATAAACAATGGGTACCTAGTCTCTTTTTCGGAGGTAAAGCGGTGTTGACATTCCACTCCAACTAGCGCAGAAATTAAAGAAAGAATTTGACGTTCAGGTGACCGTGTATCGTGACAAACTCTTATAATAAAACTAACTAAATGCACTATTTTCTCAAATTTATTTTTGGAATAAAACTCTACATGTTTCGGACAGTTCCTCTGTCCATCATCAGGAGTTCTTCACTGTACACACAGCAATGGTATATGTCATACAGGGTTGCTGTGTGTACAGTGAATAACTCCTGATGATGGACAGTGGAACTGTCCGAAACATGTAGAGTTTTATTCCAAAAGTAAATTTGAGAAATTAGTGCATCTAGTTGGTTTTATTATAAGAGATTAAAGAATGAGTACAGCTATACCTCTACTCCCCCTCTGGGCCTTCGTGGTCATTTCTAGGATGAATTTTCATGTTCCTGAATTTATAGACACTACAGTTATGTTCATTTTAATTTGTGAAAGATAAGGCCAGTTTCTAGGGAAATAATCGTATAAACAATACATAAAAACTGATACAGTGAAATTAATAAAGGATTTAAAAAATAATTCATTAAAATGCAGATTATTTACGTGCTAAAACAACAGCCCGTAGGCCAATTACGGAATAATGATAATAATAATAACAATAATAATAATAGTCATGTACTCATTCAATTTTTGGAACATGCAAGGGCGTCATACCACACCAAACTGCAAAGTATCAGAAAATTTTCGCAGTCAGGATATTACACAGGTCCTTAGAAAGCAAAATGAAATTTTTGTTCTCAGTGCGGTAGGAACTGAATATTTATTTAAATTACATGCTTCTTCTCCGAGCCCTAACATTTTCGTCTGTCTGTACTATTCCAGAAATATTTCACAGTTATATTCATATACTTGTGGGGACCGCGGTAGCACAGTGGTTAAGGTGCCGTGCTACAAATCAGAAGGTCGCTGGTTCGATCCCAGCTGGTGTCAGTGGATTTTTCATTGACATAAAGTCCTCCCGATCGCACTATGGCCCTGGGGTCGACTCAGCCTCTAACAGAAATGAGTACCAGGAGCTTTTCCTGGGGGTTAAAGCGGCCGGTGCGCAAGGCTGACAACGCTACCACCATCCTGTACTGTTGTCATGAAATCTGGGAACCTTAACTTCCTAGAACCCTCTGGGCCTGTAATGGGTCTGATTATTTTTATCCATATTCGTGTTACTTTTAGTACAAAGACAAAAGGGGCGAAGAGTGGGAACCTTCCAGCAAAGCTAGTCTTCCGAAAAATGTCACCTCTATATTAAATCTTCAGTTACTTTAGTGCAGTGACATAAAATGATAACTGTGTTCCTGGATATATTTTGGCATCATGTTGTTGAAAAATAAAAGCAATATGAAAAGCAGTGGGACAAACAAAAATAACAAAGAGAAATAAATGAACAGGAAGAAATAAAATAGGAGAGGAAAAGTGAGGAGACCAGGGAGAAAGTGGGAGACAAATATGCATATACAAAACGCGAAATATACAAAATCTGAAGGAAGAGGGAATATCAGAGGACAATCAACAGAAAATAGCAAAATATAAATCAAAGAATGCAAAAAAAATTACTGTTCGAAATGAATGTGTAGTGTACAAGAGCAAGGAATATGGGTAGAATGAGAGAAGAAAATGAAGAAGCTGGAAATAGCGAGTAAGTTGAAAAGAGGTAGTAGTAATAGTAGTGATGTAAAACGCAAAAGAACGATGACATGAACAGGAACGGAGATCAAGAATCACGAAGTTGTGAAACGGCACATTTCAGAGCTTTGTTCCTAGGGGAGGCATTACTCGTTCAAATCTGTTGTCCAGTTGTCACCCCTCTGCCTTGCAGTTTCTATCTCCACTTGTTGGACTTACAACAACGACACTGTGCGAAACAGTGAAAGTTAGTTCTATGCAGGTCTGGTTCCTTTCGTACTGGTACTCGCGCTACTTCCTGTCACATACAACAACTGCTTTGGGGTTGTTTGGCACTGCATACATTTGAGCCCAATTTCCTTTAATGAATAAAGCAGTGTAACTATTGGCCTATCAACTGCGACCCGGCCAACTTAATTAGTAACCACTCAAGAAAGGCAAACCAATCGACGGAGAAACCAACCATATTAATAGTAAAACGCAGGATCTTCCTTGAGAAGTAAGAATATAACTTTACTTTTGCCTGCCTGCGATACTGTTAATAGTTACCCCTACAGAATAGCGACAACTATGACCACTGTCTAATAGTGAGGTAAATAGCAGTCACGAAACCACAACTATGGTAGTGTGGATTTATTATGGTATATAATAGCAAAAAATAACTACATGTTTCGGCCAGTAGCGGCCATCTTCAGGTTATTAGAATTTTGCTCAAAGAGTATCATATGTATGCCTATATTGCGAGGTGATGCTGAGATCTCATCATCGTTACGCGTTAAAATCAGTTTATTTAGTAGGAAGTCTAATGGTCTTTTCTACATACAACGGGGATGACACACCTCAGAATTATGACCACTGTTTTCGCCCCAAAATGTCACCCAGTGCCACTTGATATACAGACGTACCAGCGTTTCGAAAGAGCATTCTGCCTCCATCTTGAGGGCAAAGCAGTCCTTTTGCGGCGCCACACACAAGAAGAAAGCAATTTCAACTGACTCAGTGATTTATGAAACAGAAATGTCAACACCTTTTACAAAACATCTGGCCAATGGTTCTTATCTAGAGCTATATCAGTGTACAAGGCTCCCAGAACTATTTCGTAAAATCCGCTTTCATATTATCATCCAGTAAATACAGATATCTAATGATACTGTTGAACGAGTGACACGCACCCGATTCGTGTTCGAGGTGGCCCGAGTTAACACCTCAGCACGGCAACCGGCTATAATGACAAGTGTTGTGTAGGTTTCGTTTGTCCTCGCAGCACATAACGGCACATTATGTCAAATTAAATTACACCCACCTCCTTAAACATTGTCACCAATTCAGTATTCACCCTTCATCCTAGTTTCGTCTCCATAAAATTGGAGATACTGCCAGTGTTGTTACACAGCCCATAAACAACAAGACACACACTGTACATATAAAAGTAATTTTGAGGCTCTTTAGTGTAACCATTGTTGCCGTGGTAAAGCAATAATTATTTTTACATATTCAGAGCGTGTGTTTATAGCCTTAGGTATCCAGCATGCTATGACCATGCGCCAGATTGCCAACTGTGGCCTGTCTGGCTCAACAATTCTTTCGTACATTATCTCATAAGAGACATGATTTTCAGGTAAAAAAAATCTACTAAACATAAGGTTTATTTTGATTTTCTCAGAAAATTTTGTCTGAAACATTTCTCATTCTAAGAGGAAGTGGGCGAGATAATATCACAAATGTACACACGTGTTCATGTGAAGTGCCCATTATTCTTGTCAGATTTATTCCAACTTGAAATTTCGCTACCGAGTTTTGGAAATATACTAAAATAACAAATTTCGTGAAAATACGTCCGAGTTCTTTCATGCAGAAGAATAGGCACACGTACAGAGAAGCAGACAGACAGACAGCTAATAGTCGTCATCATCATAATCATCCGTCACGAGTTAAGCCTTGATAGACCTGCTTCGGCCTACTTGGCTTTATTCCTTTTTACTTAACCCTCTCCTTGCCAAAGTCCGTCGTCAAGTTGGCCGTCGTTTTGTCTTTACAATGAAGCTTGAAAATAATACTTAATTCTCTAGGGGGGAGGTCACTAGCCTACCGCCAGGGAGTCCAGTGGTGAGGCTGCCGCCCTTTAGCCTGTGGACAGGCGCGTTCTGCAGCATTTCTTCTGCGAATGATGGAACAGGTATACCGCTGTGACTCGATTGCCAGAGCCCCTTTAGTTAGGGCAGGTTGCACCATAGACAGGTGAGGATGGGGTTTGGTGGGAGAGGTTACTGCATGCACTTCACTACACCTTGCTAATAGAAACTTTTCGAAATTTTGCGACCACGACTAAAAATAAAGCAAGGTATGCAACATTTTCAAACCTTTGGACAATCCGGCACGAACCGTATTCTCGCAATGCACGCTACTAAGGAAATGAGAGGTGAGTTGTATAGAATTGGGTTAGCATCCGTATGAGGGAAGCAACAGGAATGTAACCTAAGTGAAATAATAGGATCTTAAAAGAAAACTATAATGATACGAAAAGACAGAATATGGCAGCAAAAATGAATGAAAAAGTTCGTTAGGTGTGTATCGAGAGACGAAGTAGATTGGAATGTATATACTCGTACTTGTCTAACACAACTACATGATGGTACAGACATGTATATAATTTATTACATAAAGAACAACTACATGTTTCGGC
>Ga0123353_10019082_pt1 | contig 10174 bp, 10 predicted proteins | sample TergutLab28metaG_3_FD_92763 | JGI IMG/M metagenome (GOLD analysis project Ga0123353, IMG submission 92763) | Labiotermes labralis P3 segment gut microbial communities from Petit-Saut dam, French Guiana - Lab288 P3 | ecosystem: Host-associated > Arthropoda: Insects > Digestive system > Gut ...
ATTGATTGATTGATTAATTGATTGATTGAATGATTAATTAATTGATTGAATCCCTTTTTTTAACGTTTTCTAAATGGCTAATAAATAAGCGAATAAGGTTGAGAGGACAAGAAACATTTGACTAATAAGGAAACTATCTGAATATAAGAGTTTTAGAAAATAAAATATTAATCATAGATTGTGTTTAGCGCTGAAAGGGCAGGATAATTGGGAATTGGGAATTCTTGGCGAGCCAAGTGGTAGAACCTAAGCCAACCTAGTAAGGAATCCATTAAAAAATATGACCCTCTTGCTCTTTTTGCGAAAACTCTTTGCGGTAAAAAATCAAACCTCCAAGAACGCCGCTCTGCTTTGCCCCTCTGCTCTGCCAAGAATGACAAGGAGATTGCGGGTCAAGCCCGCAATGACAGCAATAAGCCCACCGCTCGGCTCTGCCGCTTTATTAGCAAAGGGAACTATTTGAAATAAGAGCTTTAAAAACACAACATTGGTCTGTTTTTTCCGTTGTAATTCATGTTTAACTTGAATCGTACCCCGAATTGCGATATGCTTATTCGAGGATATCCATGTTAAACTTCGGAGTAAGAGATTTCTTTTTTAATATGATATGTTTTTTCATTTAAAAAATAAGTATAATATGGATCAATTAAACGTAGAAATGAAATTAATAGACAAAGGTCTTAAATTTCAAACAAAAGCAGGAAATAATCCGGAAATAATAACAGACTACATTCCTCCATTAGGAAGTAACGAAGGATATTTGCCGTTGGAGTTATTTTTAATCAGTTTAGGTACTTGTGTTGGTGGAGTTATATTGCCAATATTAAGAAAAATGCAAAAAGATATTGAAGAATTTTCAATGAAAGCAACTGGAATAAGAAAGACAGAACACCCTACCGGATTCAGTAAAATAACACTTGAAATTTTTGTAAAATCAAAAAATACCACTGAGGAAGATATTACAAAAGTGCTTAAAATGGCAGAAGCAAAATATTGTCCAATATGGTCTATGTTAAAAAATGATATAGAAATTGAAACAAAAGTGATTATTAATAAATAATTTGTATTAAGGATATCAAAATAAATCTTGAATATGAAAAAATTAACAATTGTTTTAATCGTATTTTTTATTAGTTTGAATTTATACGGACAAACTATAACAGAGCTACATATCTTGACTGATACACAAGATTCTCTTTTCTTCAAATCAAGAAACGTTGCATTTGACAGATCAGGAAATTATTGCTTCGATATCAAAAAAAATAGGCAAGAATATTTTGTGACGAACAATGACACTATTGGAGGTTTCAAGTTTATAGGTTCAACTTTCGGTAGAGGTGGAAACATAAATTACACATATTCATCCGACCCGCAAAATAAGCCTTATTATTACAAAAATGCTTATGGGACAAAAATTTACGGACCAGCAATAGGAAAAATAGAAGATTTTCAAACAAGTGGCACAAGAGAAAATTTATCCATAGTTACAATACTAAATGACACCGTTTATTACTATATCAATGGCAAACTCTTAGCAAAAAATCGAAAAGATCCCAAAATACATTATAGTATAAAAGACGATTGGGTTGCATTCAGCGAAAATGGAAATGTAATTTATTATATAGAACAAGACAGTGTTTACAATTTATATGTGAACAGTAAACTAATTGACAGTTCCAAATTTGAATATACTCAATTAGCAATCAATAACAACGGAGCATATATATTTGCAAAAGGGGAAAGACCAGAAAAACCAATCGGTAAATACAACTATATGTTTTTTATTCACTCAACAGACACTATTCTTGGATATGTAAGGACGGTTTGGGATTATATATTAAAAGAAAACGGAGCATACTATTATAGTGGAGATGACAACGGACCATATTACATTGCCATTAATAACAAACTTTATAAAGGTATAAAACCCATATCAAATATTATACTTATTGACAAAGACAATTATTTTTACAGTTTTGAAGAAAAAGGTGAAAATAAAATTAATGTAAATGGCAAAATTTATTCTCATGACTTTGAACAAATTTTTTTTCCAACTCTCGACAAATTAGGGAATTTCGCTTTTTTCGGACAGAAGGATTATTACATGTACAAATTCATTAATGGAGAAAAAGTAAAAGACCCTTTATCAAAATATAACGTCAGGGCTATACCTCTTTATATAAGCCCGAAAGGAGAATCTATACATTTTTTTAGTACTGAAGACTCTACTTACTTATATAGAAATGACAGTTTGGTTTTTCAACCCATATCAAACAATACAAATTTTAAAATAATACCACACCAAGAAATTTTACCTACCAACTTTCTAAAAAATGAAGCCGAAAATGGAAATTCACTTTTCTATCTTGAATATGAACAACAAGGATATTTTGTTTTTAATGGAAAATTATCTAAACCATTAATGCCTGTAAAATATAATAACCAAAAAGGGAGTATTGTGGCAGGAATTTTTAACGAAAATGGTTTTTTTGTATTTCAAAAAATTGATGAAAAAAAGTTTTTAATCAACATAAATAACGAAACATACAAAGAACTTTACGGAGTGGACTACTTAATTAATGATAATTATTTTTTTGATGATAAAGTTTTGATTTTCTATGGTGTTAAGGGTTATTCGTTTTACCAATATAAAATAGATTTATGAAAAAAATACTTGTTATACTATTCATTTTAAATTCATTCTCAACGTTTAGTCAGAAAATGCCCTCTGATTATTTTGAAGAGGCAATAATATACTTCGAAGAAGAAGAATTTGATAAAGCAATAGAAGTATTTCAATTTATCGTTGAAAATTACCCAAAAAACTTACTTTATCCAAGAGCGTTTTACAATGTTGGTTATATTTACTTTATTAAAAAGGACTACAACAAAGCAATTTCTGTATTTACAGCAATTATTGAAAGTAATTTTAATGAAAAGGAAAATTTAAACGCAAGTATTATGGAAGACCCATATACCAATTACAAACATAGAGCAAGCAATATTTTAAGTAATATTTACTATGACAAGAAAATGTTTGATACCGCACTTCATTACCTTGCTTTATCCGACACCGTATTCCCCTATTTGCATTTTTGTGGAAATGAATATGAAGCAAATTATGTTTATGTAGCATTAAGATATGCAGATATTTATCAGAAATTAAACCAACCGAACAAAGCTATAGAAAAACTATTGCCAACTGTATTTGTTTCCCTTGTCGACAACTCAAAAGTAATTACAGAACTCAAAATACTGTTTAAAAACAAAAAGGGATTAAAAAAAGAGCTTGATAATTCATTGAAAAAAATCTATCCGAAGACAATCCAACTAGATAATTACACGTACATTAGATACTATTTTAAATTTTTAAATGTTGAAATAACTGTTCCAGACAGTTACGAAATCGATGAAAAGAATTTTAACATAAACAAAGCAATAAATATAATAAGACAAACCGATTTTTATAAAATGATAGAACAATTATGACATTAATGAAAATGTCGCATTTATACAATATTTAGTAGAAACCGAACAGTAATTTTGTCGCCGATTTATTAGTAAAATTTAAAGAAAATGGAGAAATTAATTGCATGGGTAGAAATACCATCCGCCGATTTTGAAAGGGCGGTAAAGTTTTACGGTTCGGTGTTCAAAATGGATTTGATGCCGATTGATTGTGGTAATGGTGAAAAAATGGCATGTTTTCCGACCGGAGAAGGATCTATTGTTTATTCGCCTTATGCCAAACCTTCCGAAAATGGAGCAATAGTCAGTTTTAAGGTTCCTGACTGTATTGAAGCCGCCATTTCGAGGATTGAACAAGAAAATGGCAAAGTCGTTATTCCGAAAACAAAAATCGAAGTGGAAGGAAGAGGATATTTTGCCGTATGTATTGATTCCGAGAACAATAGAATCGGATTGTATGAATGATTAAATCGGGGCTACCGCTAATCCTGTAGTCCCATTTTTAAAAACCATGCATGTATATTTTGCAACCCCGTCAAACATTTTAGCCCCATTTATCAAACGATACTGGGCTATTGAAAATGTATTGGAGGAGGACGAAAGATGTGTGCAACGGATTATCCCGACAGGTTTAACGGAATTGATGCTGTATTTTACTCCATGCCCCAAAATATTGACCGACAATAAATATCTTTCGGACAATGTGGCATTATACGGACATCAAAATGATTTTTACGATATGGAATTGACAGGGAGTTTGTCTGTTTTTTCCATTGTTTTTGAACCGCAGGGATTGATGCGCTTTTTTAAGTTTCCGTTAAATGAAATTTGTAATCAGAATGTTCCGTTGCAATATATCATAAATGTACAGACAGGTCGGGATTTGGAAGAAGAAATGGGCGAAGCAGATACATTTCATCAAAGAGTGGATATCGTTGAATCTTATCTTTTGAATTTATTAAACGATGATTTTACTGATTTTGAGTTCCGAAGAATAAATCATATTGTAAATTTAATAAAACAAACGGGCGGAAATGTCAGTATCAGTCAAATGGCTTCGGAAGCGTGTTTATGTCGGAGGCAATTTGAAAGAATTTTTGCCGAAAAAATTGGCATAAGCCCAAAACAATACCTGAAAATAATTCGTTTTCAATACGCAATATTTCAAAAACAACAAGACTTAAATTTGGATATGATTGAATTATCGTATAAAAGCGGATATTTCGACCAGTCGCATTTCATTAATGATTTTAAATCATTGTGCGGTTTGACGCCAAAACAATACTTTGCAGAAAACGAGATTTGCTCGGACTTTTTTTGTTAGAAATGTTTTATTCATAAGAGAACAATGATAAATATAATTAATTGATTGATTGATTGAAAAGTAAATCATTATTCATTATTAGGAAAAAACCTTATTTATTAATAGCAACCTTAGTAGCAATGGATTACACACAACACCAACCTTATTCCCTTATGAATAATACAAATTAGATTTTTTTGTAAAGTCGAAAAAAGAATCTATTTTTGTACAAAAAAAAAATAGATAAAACAACAGAAAAATAGAATATGCTTACAGAAAAACAGAATTTTGACGATTTCATCAAATCTGTAGAACCCGCGCACCAAGCGTTTACGAGAGCCGCTCACGAGGTACTGATGATGGGTAGTTGCAAAATGAAAATGGAAAGCAAAGCATCAGGGCTGTTTGTATCATATTCAAATCCAAAAACAAAACGAAGCCTGTTAAATTTTTTATTCCGTAAAAGCGGACTGTTGGTGCGGTTATATCCCGACAACGCAAACAGTCTCTTTTCAATGGAAAACCTCCCTGCGTCTATGGAAAAAGAGATAGACAAAGCGCCTGATTGCAAGATGTGCAGCGACAAATGTAACAAGGGTTATAAATTTTTACTTCACGAAAAAGCGTATAATAAATGCCGGTACAATGCGTTCTTGTTCGCAGTGACTCAGGAAAGTAAGCCGGTTTTAACGGAATGGATAGAAAAAGAAATAGAATTATGTAATCAATGCCTTACGACACTGACATCCGCCTGAAAGAATACGATTATTGGCTAACGCCGGTTTTCAATTCGCAGGCAAGAATGTATTTTGTAACTATAAAAATAAAAAAATATGAAACCGAAATTTTCAATTTTTCAAATCGGAATATTAGCCGCATCTTTATTGTGCGGCATTGCTTGTACGAATGGAAATAAATCCAAAGTAGAAATCAAATTAATTTCATACAACATTCGTCTAAGTGGATTAGAAGAAATAGACAGTGAAAACAATTGGGATAACCGCAAGGAAGCAACTATCAGAATGATAGAGCAAGAAAAGCCATCTGTTTTTGGACTGCAAGAGGCGCTTTTAGAACAAGTTGAATATATTGAAACAAATTTGCCTCAATATAATAATGTTGGCGTAGGTAGAGATGACGGTAAAAGCGCCGGCGAATTTATGTCAATTTTTTATTTATCAGATAAATTCAATCTCTTGCAAAATGGCGTTTTTTGGTTAAGCGAAACTCCAAATATTGTTTCAAAAGGGTGGGATGCTGGATGTTTTCGAACAGCAGAGTGGGTTCAATTACAAGATATTGAATCAAAAAAAGAGTTTTATTTTTTCAACACACATTTTGACCATATCGGGATTGTAGCAAGAGAAAATTCTGTCAAATTAGTTTTAGAAAAAATAATGGAAATAGCAGGAGAAAAAGCAAACATTATTTTTGGCGGAGACCTCAATTCTGACATTTCAGACCCAATCTTTGATCCATTGAAAAAATTTATGGATATTGCTCGTGAGTGCTCTCCAATTACAGATAACAAGGGAACATTTAATGATTTCGGTGCAACTTCAGACACTATTGTAATAGACCATTTTTTTTGCAAAAATGTAGAGTGCAAAATATTTAGAACTCTGGATGATAATTATGGAGTTCCTTATATTTCAGACCACTATCCAATTGAATTTGTATTTGAATTAAAATAACACTAAAAAATAAAGCATTGAATTTGAGTATAGATATAAAAAAGTTTTATTTTTGTGGCGTAAATATATGTGCGGTAAGCACATTTTTGTTGTTATGAAAAATCAAATTGAAATTGCAAGTGGGGTGAAGAACAGTAGCCGCACACGCACGTTGGTGCACGAAACGCACAAAAATAGACAGGGGTTAACAATGTTTGGAATGAATGTTGCCCCAATAAGCGGGGTTATGGTCGCAAATACCATTTCAAAAAGCTGGCAAAACATGATAAGAGTATTTCTTATAAGTTTTGTAATTGCAGCCTTTGCTACAGTAACATTAACGTCGTTTAACAATAGTGACAATGTTAAGTTGCTTGAATCCATTTCAAGATCTGGCATGTTAACCAAGTTTGAGTATGACAGTCAATACCGCATTGTAAAAATCATATTTTACAAATTTGACGGCAAAACTGTTCACCTTGAGAGAAAGTTCACATACACAGGTGATGACATTTCAATCAGTAATACATCTGATGCTGATACTTATATGAGTACATTCTCAAAAAGAGGTAACAAAATCATCCTTGGCGGGAATGAACATGATTATTTTGAATTAAATTCCCAAAATATGGTTGTCAAAAGTGTGAATTCGTTAGGTACATACGAATATGAATATGAGAATGGCAATCTAATCAAAATGAATAAAAAAGGTGTGTTTAGTGGTACAACGAAAACATTTACATACGACGACAAAAAAGCGCCATTTTACAACTGCAAAACTCCGCAGTGGTACTTAATGAGTCTTCTTAGTTCGAATTTCGATAATGAAATAGGCATTACGAATAACGTGAAAACTAAAACTGTTATCGAAGACGATGAAGATGCCGAAACCGAAACATTTGTACTTGAATTTTACGATGACGGTTTCGTGAAATCGGTTGTAAATAAATGGGGCGCTAAATGGACGTTTAAATATATAACCAAGTAGTGGTTAGTGGTTAGTGGATGTTGTTCTCCCTGACAGCGGTCAAAGACCCTGTCAGGGTAAAAAGGAAAAATAGCGGTCAAAGAACCTGTCAGGGTAAAAAGGTAAATAGATGTATTACTATTTTATGTCCAATTTTTCGTCCCTTTGAATTTTGGTGGAATGATTTGGCTCAAAAAAACAAAATATTCGGCTCAAAAAAGCATTTTTTTGCAAAGAAATTACTACTTTTGTGAGCCGAAAAAAACACAAAGAAATGGAAAAGAAAGCATTATTATTGAATTATCTGAAACACAAGCCAAATTCGTCTTCAAAAGAAATTTTTGAGGGCTTAAATTCTGTTGTCAGCCATGCAACGGTAAAACGCTATTTATCAAAGTTATTAATAGAAAAACACATTACAAAACAAGGAAATGCTAAAAACAGCCGTTACATTCTTTCGCCAACGTTTAACCTTTTCTACCCAATAAATTTAGACGAATATTACAGTAAAGAAATTGACGAAAGAGAAATTTTAACAGGTTACAATTTTTCACTTATTCCCGAAACGCTACAAAATGTTCCGCTTCTTACCTCCGAAGAATTGATTTTATTAAACGGTTTGCAGAATAAATTTTCCGAAAATATTGCTCAACTTTCAGATTTTGAATATGAAAAAGATATGGAACGTTTGGCGATTGATTTGAGTTGGAAATCTTCTCAAATAGAAGGGAACACATATTCATTACTAGAAACGGAACGCCTTTTGAAAGACAAACAAACGGCGGCAGGAAAAACAAAAGACGAGGCGATTATGCTTTTAAATCACAAAGATGCTATTGATTTTATGGTTGCAAATTCCGACTATTTTCTTTCATTGAGCGTTACAAAAATAGAGGAATTGCACAGCATTTTGATAAAAGAATTGGGTTTTGATAGAAATATCCGTACGCGACGAGTGGGCATAACAGGAACAAATTACCGACCGCTTGACAACGAATTTCAGATACGAGAAGCATTACAGCAAACCTGTGATTTAATTAATAACCGAGAAATTATTTTTGAAAAGGCATTATTTGCGTTGTTATTGCTTTCGTACATTCAAGCGTTTTCAGACGGAAACAAGCGAGTGGCGAGAATTACGGCAAATGCACTTTTGATTGCTAATAAACATTGTCCGATTTCGTTCCGTACAGTTGATGCTGTTGATTACAAAAAAGCAATGTTATTGTTTTACGAACAGAATAACATATCGGCATTCAAACAAATATTTATAAATCAGTTTAAATTTGCGGCAGAAAACTATTTTTAAAGGAAAAATACCAAAGAAAAACAAAAAAGAACGATTGGAAACGCCAGCAACACAACAATCAAGGTTTAAACGCTGCATAGCCCCAGCGTAATTGCATTTTAAACCTTCGTTGGACTGAAGCGATGATGGAGTACGATATATCATGGCATACTTACTAAAGTATAAAATCAATAAAAAATAACAGTAATATTTTGTACAAATAATGAAAATAATTAATTTTGCCTGATTTTTAGTCCCTATGAAGTTTGGTGAAAATATTGGACTGAACACACGGTACAATAAAATCCTAAAACGTTGTGTACACACGGGCGAGAGCGCGGTGGACAATTACAAATGAAATTGAAAATACAAAAAAAATATGGAATTTCACACAAATTTACATCTATATAAAAAAATAAACACCATGAAAACAGTAAAAATATTATTAACTTTGCTCGTTGCCATACCTTTGGTTTGCTACGGGCAATCAAATAGTACATCCATGAGAAATGATACAGGATTGGAATTAATTAAAGCGCCTGTTTCAGTTGGTTTAGGCACGCTTGACATTTCATTTGACCTGCCTGTGCCGCTCTATCGAATGGAAAACGATATTACGCCAATTGACACCCTCAAATTTGTACGTGCAGAAGATGGCGTATGGCATTATGAAACAAAGAATTTGAAATCGTTTAAACCATACAAAATGTATGGCGGAAATTCACATGATGAAACAAAAAGGAATATAAGCGTTGGTTTGACCTATCTTCCGCCGGAACTTTCGTTTCGGGTACTTTACAGTAGTTGAGAAAGATAACACACTCTACCTTGTATCAACCAACGATGACTCTTCGTTTTTCAAATATCAGTTATGATATTGTTTACCGTTATCTTTGGAAATTCAATAAAATTTTAAAAAAAATACATTTTTTGTATAATCAAAAAATCCAATTACTTTTGTCCCGTCAAAAAAAGTAAAAAAATGTACATAAGCACAAGCATAAATTCCACTATGACAAAACAGAAAAAAATTATCCTCAACGAGGCGGAAATACCAACGCAATGGTATAACATCGTGGCTGAAATGCCCAACAAACCGATGCCTATCCTGCATCCCGGAACCAAACAACCAATGAAAGCCGAAGATTTGTTTCCCATCTTTGCCGAAGAACTGGCACGTCAGGAAATGAATCAAACCGATGTCTGGATTGACATTCCTGAGGAAGTTCGGGAAAAATACCGGATTTACAGACCCTCGCCTTTGGTACGTGCCACAGGTTTGGAGAAAGCGCTTGATACCCCCGCTCACATCTATTTTAAAAACGAGAGTGTAAGTCCTGTGGGGTCGCACAAACTAAACTCGGCGTTGGCGCAGGCGTATTACAACAAAAAGGAAGGCGTTACAAATATTACCACCGAAACGGGCGCAGGACAGTGGGGTACGGCTATGGCGTTTGCTGCAAAGGCTTTTGGTC
>Ga0123353_10019083_pt1 | contig 10173 bp, 9 predicted proteins | sample TergutLab28metaG_3_FD_92763 | JGI IMG/M metagenome (GOLD analysis project Ga0123353, IMG submission 92763) | Labiotermes labralis P3 segment gut microbial communities from Petit-Saut dam, French Guiana - Lab288 P3 | ecosystem: Host-associated > Arthropoda: Insects > Digestive system > Gut ...
AGATTCCCATAAAGGCCACGTTTTGGAAAAATGCGACTGCCCTTGTCGAAGATATGAAAAAATGTTATACCGCCACAGATGCCAGAAAGCATGGCGTAATCGGAATCCGGTACAGGGCGATTACATAATCTGTGTGCTTCAAAGACGCTTGATTTCCCATTCTAAATCAATGCCGAATTTTTTCAACACGTCGCCATGAACGGCAGTGGCCAGCGATTCCAAATCGCGCGCAGATGCGCCGCCCAAATTCACCAAGAAATTAGCATGCTTTTCAGACATCATGGCGCTGTTTATTTCGCGGCCTTTCCATCCGGCGGATTCAATTAATCGCGCGGCAAAGTCGCCGGCGGGATTTTTAAATAATGACCCGCAAGTCCGCACGCCGACAGGCTGTGCGGCCAACCGCAATTTTTTATACGATTCCATTTTGTTTTTTATATCTGCCGAATTGCCCGCGGTCAATTTCAATGTCGCAGAAATGATAATCGAATTTTCAGGCAAGCGCGACGCGCGATATGCGAATTGCAATTCATCCGCGGCAATAGTTTTTATATTTCCGCCAAAATCCATGACTTCGATTGATTCGACCACATCGGACATAGCGCCGCCGTGCGCGCCGGCGTTTCCAAAAATCGCCCCGCCGATTGTGCCCGGAATTCCGCAAAGGAATTCCAATCCGGAAAACCCCGAAGCCGCCGCAAACTGCGACAGGAAAATCGTACCCATACTGGCCGGGCATTCCAGTTTGTCGTCGCCCGGCACGCGCGGGCAAGGTTTTATTCCCGCGGTAATTATGACCAGCCCGCGGATGCCGTCGTCATTTATTAAAACGTTGGTAAGTCCGCCCAGAACGGTTACCGGCATGCCAGGGTGCTTGCGCAAAATATCGGCCAGTTCTTCTATGCTGTTCGGGCATGCCAGAATGTCGGCCGGTCCACCGACCCCAAAGCATGCATACGGTGCCAACGGTTCGTTATATAAAATCATTTCAAATTTTCCGCGGCTTGTCGCGCCAATTCGTCTGCGCGTTCATTCATTTCATTTCCGCAATGTCCGCGCACCCAAATCCATTCGATATTTTTTTCCGCCGCCGCGGCATCCAGCGCCATCCACAAATCCTGGTTTTTGACGGGTTTTTTATCAGCGGTGCGCCAATTGTTTTTCTTCCAGTTTTTAATCCAAGTCTGCATGCCGTTTTTAACGTACTGGCTGTCTATATTAATTTCCACGTCTGGATTTTTTATCGCGGAAAGGGCGCGTATTACCGCCATCAATTCCATACGGTTGTTTGTGGTGTCGGGTTCGCCCCCGTTGCGCTCTACGGTTTTATCGCCATCCGTAGCAATAAATGCCCATCCGCCCGGTCCCGGGTTCCCCAAACAGCTGCCGTCAGTCCAAATTTTAATCATGTGTCTGTGTCCGTGACTGTGTCTGTGCCAGTATTTTTCATATTGCGCAAGACGTTGACTTTGTTCTATGATTATACCATGAATGGGAACAACAAACAACTGTCACAGACACAACCACAGGCACGAATCATGAAATTCACTCAAACAGAATTGCGGCAGATGGCGAACATGGCGCGCGCGCGCGCAATATTCGGAATCCGCCGCGCCAACAGCGGGCATGTCGGCATAACGCTGGGCACGGCTGACATAGTGACGGCGGTTTATGCGGAACATCTGCGCTTTGATCCGAACAATCCCGATTGGGACGGGCGCGACAGATTCGTCCTGTCCGCAGGTCACGGCAGCGCGCTGTTATATTCTGTTCTAGGTCTGGCCGGATACGATGTCGCAGACATGTCGGCGTTCCGGAAATTCGGATCGCCCCTGGCCGGGCATCCCGAATACGGCGAAGTTCCGGGCGTCGAAACATCGACGGGCCCGTTGGGCCAGGGCGTCGGAAACGCCGTCGGCATGGCGTTTGCCGAAAAGAAAAAAGGTTCCGATTCCGATATATATTGCCTGTGCAGCGACGGCGATTTAATGGAAGGCGTCGCGCAGGAAGTCGTCGCGCTGGCCGGCCGCAATAAGCTGGACAACCTGATCATGCTGTGGGACGACAACAAAATCAGCATAGACGGCGTCGCGCTGACCGACATAGATATGTGCAAGCGGATGGAAGCAGCCGGTTGGGATATATTTTCCGTCGACGGGCATAATCCGAAAGAAATCGTCAAGATGATCGGGCGTGCGAAAAAGTCGAAGCGTCCGGCGTTCATCAGGTGCAAGACGACGATCGGGCTTGGCGCGTCGAATGCTGGCACGGCTGCGGCGCATGGGCTTGCGCTGACTGCGGACGAAATGCTGAGACTGGAAAAGAAACTGACGACCAAGGCTGGCGAAGAATTATGGAAGCGCACCGGCGTCCAAAGCGGCGCGCCGGCGCCCAAAGCAAAACATGGAACCTTTAACCTTGCGTTCAATCTGCAGCGCGCCGACATGTCCACGCGCGAAGCGTCGCACAAGGTTCTGGAACAGCTGGTCCCCCAGGTCCCGAATATTATCGGGGGCTGCGCGGACCTGACGTCAAGCGTGCTGACCAAAGCGTCCGGCATGATCGATATCGCACCCGGGAATTTCAAAGGAAATTATATAAATTACGGCGTGCGCGAACATGGGATGGGGGCGATTATGAACGGTCTCGCGCTGTCCGGTTTGCGTCCGTATGGCGGGACATTCCTGGTGTTCAGCGATTATATGCGGGCAAGCATGCGGCTTTCCGCGCTGATGAAGCTGCCGGTGGTTTATGTTCTGTCGCATGATTCCGTCGCGGTCGGCGAAGACGGTCCGACGCACCAGCCGGTTGAACATCTGGCCGCTCTGCGCACAATTCCGAACATGAATGTGTTCCGTCCGGCGGACATTGTCGAAACCGCTGCAGTATGGGAAATGGCTTTGGCGGAAACGGACCGCCCGTCCTGCATAGTCCTTTCGCGCCAGAAATTGCCGGCGCTGGAAGGCACCTCGATAGATGGCACAAAGCGCGGCGCGTACATAGTCCGTCCTGCCGCAGGCGCGCCGCAATTGACTTTGATGGCAACCGGCAGCGAAGTTTCGCTGGCCATATCCGTCGCGGAAATATTGGAATCGGTAAAACGATGGTCCCAGGTCGTGTCCGTGCCGTCTATGGAAAAATTCCGCGATCAGCCGCAGAAATACAAAGATAAAATGATGCGCGGCAAAGTCGTCGCGATAGAAGCCGGCGTCGCGCAGCCCTGGTGGGAATTTGCCGACGCGGTGAATTGTATCGACACTTTCGGCCGAAGCGGACCGGGGGCGGAAGTGTATAAAAGCTTTGGATTCGATGCGAAAGAAATCGCCGAAGAAATAATGAAAAACCGGAAATTGGGGCGATGACAAGCGACAGTTTTACTTTAAGCTCCGGCGAAGAGATACCGATTATATTCACAGCCAAAGCCGGCGCGCGCAACATAACGCTGCGGCCCAAGGTTTCGCCTGCGCGCGAATTGCACATATCGCTGCCGCGTTGGACGTCGCATTCTCGCGCAATGAAATTCGTTCTTGAAAAACAGCGCTGGCTGGACAGGATATTCGAACGCGCGCCCGAAAAAGTAAAAATAAAACCCGGCGACACGATTACAGTTTTCGGACAGGACTATTGTTTGTTGCAAACTTGCAGGGGCGCAATATCTTGCGCCCCAGGGGCCGAAGATATTCGGCCCCTACAAATCACGGGCCAGCCGGAATTCTTTGAACGCCGCGCGCGCGACAAGATCAAGGCGATGTTCCTGGTAGAGGTAAAAAATATCCTGAAAGAAGTCCCGCGCGAACTGCGGCCAAGCAAAATCGCCGTGCGCGACACGACCAGCCGCTGGGGCAGCTGTTCCAGCACGGGCACGATTTCGTTGTCTTACCGCCTGGCGTTCGCACCGCCCGCTGTGATGCGTTATGTGATAATGCACGAACTGGCGCATCGGAAACATATGGACCATTCGCCGCAGTTCTGGCAGCTGGCGCGGGAACTTTACGGCCCGGGCATGGAGCGCACCAAGACATGGCTGTCAAAGAACGGCCAAACTTTGCATCGGTATTTTTGACCACTACCCCGTCTTGCTCGTTTCACTCGCAATCCACCCCTTCGCAAGCGAAGGGGAATTAACCTCTGGTACAAAGGTCAAGTCCCCTTCCCATGGGGAAGGGGTGGCCGCAAAGCGGCCGGGGTAGGGGTTACAAATTCAAAAATTCTTTTTCCACCACAGCGATGAATTCGTCTATGCCGACGCGGCCGGCGGCGGAAATAGACAGTGTGGAGTGTGGAGTGTGGAGTGTGGAGTTCTTTTTCAAATACGCATTAAACTTTTTCAAACGCTCTTTCCAGTCCGCCGGTTCCACCGCGTCCTGTTTGTTAATGACGATGATTTCCGGTTTCGAAGACAATGATATGCTGCCCAGATCCGCGTCGTATTCCGTCATTTCATTACGAATTGTTTTATACCGCGCGGTCCAATCTTCTTCAGTTCCGTCGATTACATGCAGAATCATCTTGGTGCGTTCCGCATGGCCCAAAAACAGATCGCCCAGTCCGACGCCTTCGTGCGCGCCTTCGATAAGCCCGGGCAGGTCGACCAAAACGAATTCACGGTTATGCGCGTACATCACCCCCAATTGCGGGTGCAATGTGGTGAACGGATAATTCGCGATTTTTGGCCGCGCCGCGGTCGTGGCGGCAAGTAATGTTGATTTGCCCGCATTCGGAAACCCGACCAGACCGATGTCCGCGATAAGCTTCAGCTGCAGCAAAACCGTGCGCTCTTCCCCCGGCAGCCCCGGGTTGGCATGGTCTGGCGCGCGGTTTGTTGGCGATTTGAATCGCACATTGCCCCATCCGCCGTTTCCGCCGCGCAGCGCTTTGTATTCCATGCCGTCTGTATTCAGGTCCGCATATTCCAATTCACCGTTTTCGGAAAGTATTACAGTTCCGGTCGGAACGTCCAAGTACATGGTTTCGCCCGATTTTCCGGTACGCTGCCGGCCCGATCCGTTCGCGCCGTTTTCCGCGCGGAAATCGCGCCGGTACCGGTAATCTATCAGAGTATTCACATTGGGCACCGCGCGGAATATGACATCCGCGCCGCGGCCGCCGTCGCCGCCGTCCGGCCCGCCGTATTCGATATACTTTTCGCGGCGGAAACTTTTGCTTCCGTTGCCGCCGTCGCCGGCCTTTATATTAATCTTTGCTCTGTCCTGGAATTTCATGAAATAGAGTATATCTCAAGAATATATAAAAAGCAACTATTACTTGACAAATTACCAATTTATACTATATTGTGCACATAACAAGGAGAGTTTGAATGAATAAAAACAACGCGAATGCCATATTTCTGATGTTTCTGCTGATTTTATTCCAGCACATGGGCGCCAAAGAAGCGCCTGATATGTCTGAACAAAAGCACCTGAAAACCAGCGTGGTTAACGAAATTCCCGCAAAGGAAATAGAAACCATCGTGGTTCAGAGCAGGGACGACCTGCGAATCGACGAAACAATAGGCACATACAACAAAGTGACGAACGTCATAAACGCCTGGTGGTATATCCTGTGCGATTCCTTGGACAAGGAATGTGGGGAAAATGCGGACCTGGTCCGGACGGTGCAGGAACGAAACGCCAAGGTGCCTTATACCGTGTCGCACGAATTCCAGCATGCGATAAACCAGGAATATTTCCCCGCGTTGCCGAACGGTATGTCTATTCGTGATATGTTGTTGCTGGACGAAATTCCCGTATCCTTGACCATGGGCGTCGACCGGGAATTGTTCTGGAAGCTTTCCTTTATGAACGAAGTCACGGCCAGGATATCCGAACTGGTGCTGTTCCGCCAGAACATCGTCAAAGATGGCAAAGACATATTCGTGCCCGACCTGGCGCCATTCAACCGCATGCGCGAAAGAGGCACCGAAGGAATGACGGACCTTGCAAGGGCGCTTCACAACCCCAGGGACAACCTGTTCCCGTCGATTGTGGATTACGACCCGGACGCTTTTGCGCAGACAAAGTTGCCGAACCCGTTCGAGTACGAGAAGTTTCAAGACAAATTTTTCCTGAAATTCCAGTCGATGTCGGATTATTACAAACTGAACAACCCCGCAAATCAGGGCGTATCGCAGGACGAAGCGACCATACTGACGTATCTGGGCTTTAAAAACCTGTATTACCTGTATACCGACCCGTCCAACCGGCGCCTTTTCAGTCAAGAGAACATGTACGGAAACCTGGACAGTTTCATCCGCATAAATCTTTTGGAAGGTATGGAATTGCCCGATGGATTTTTCGAATTTCTGATGTCTGACGACTGGCCGTGCACGGTCGGCTATATAGACCGGGCGCTGCTGCTGAACGCGGGGCCGAAAAGGACCGCCGATTCCAACCCCGTGTTCCAACAGGCGATGCGCGGCATGCTTACGTTCAAAGTCAACGGGGAATATGCGGACCTGTGGGCCAAGATGGACCCGGCCGCCCGGCAGTCGCTTTTGGATAAACTGGACGCCGCTTTCAGGACCCGCTATGAAAGCCGCATATCGCAGGTCCTTTGGGATGTCTATCGCGATACAAAAACAATCATAGAGGACTGCGACCAGTTTCCGGGGTCCCGCGTGATTGCGGGCAACAGGACGAACAAGGACAGGGCGGTCGCTGCCCGGGAATTAATCGCCAGGATAAACGAATCGCGCCGCGCCGCATTTCTTCCCCAGATAACAAAATGAAAAAGCAACTTGAATTTGCATATTTCAATGTGCTATTATGGCAATTCCGGGACCAGAGAATGACAGAACACAGGAAAAAATTATGAACAACCAAAATAACAATACCATAATCCGGCACAGTTGTATGCCCGCTAACCCGCACGGCCCCAGGAACACGGCCAGAAAAGACATGCACCCTTGCGAAACATGCGTGGCTGAAGATTGCATAAACAGCGTACCGCAGCCGGAAGTATCATTGCCGAAAGAAACCCCGTCCGTCGCCGAATATCAGCGGAATGCGATTGCGCGATGGGATGCGGAAAATGCAACGGCTATAAAATGGTACGACGATATCGCGGCAAAGAGAAATGCGATTTCGCAACTGGAATTAGAAATTGCGGAACGGAACAAGATGATCGCGCAGCTGAATTTGGAAATCGATCACAAGAATATGATGATTTCGCAACGAGGCAAGGTGAAATAACAGGCGCCGCGAAAGCGGCGTTTTCTCTTGCATGCGGGCATTTTAGACATATAATCAGAAAAACAGCAAAAGGTTGAAAAAAATGAGCGGACTGTACATACCCGACAACATAGAAATCGAAGGCGGCCGGAAACTTGCCACGAACGCAACCGTAAGTATCAGCGGCGCCAAGAACGAAGTCTTGGGCGCGATGGCTGCCGCCGTGCTGACCGACCAAGCGGTAGAGCTTTCCAACGTGCCGTATATTTCTGATGTTTTGGACATGGGGCATATATTGATCGAACTTGGCGCTGATGTGCAATACAACCCTGAAGAAAAACTGATGCGCATACACGCGCGGGAAATCGCAAGCAACGAATTGTCGGACAGGGCGGCCAAATTCCGCGCAAGCTATTACCTTTGGGGCGCCTTGCTTTCGCGGTTTTCCAATACCGGCGAATTCAAAAGCTTGCGCATAAAAAATCCGGGCGGATGCGGGCTTGGCGGAAACCGCAAGACAAATTACCATTTCGATATGCTGCGGAATATATTCCGGGTGGAAGAAACGCTGGGCAACGACATGCTGGAACTCGCACTCCCGGGATCCGAACGCAATTACAAAACGGAACCGATTTTCGCGACGGATTTGATGTCGCATGGCGCGACGATGCACTGGCTGCTTTCGGTCGCGACAAATCCGGAATTCAGGGTATTCTATAACGCGTCGCTTGAACCCGAAGTGCCGCATTTGTTGCAGATGCTGAATAAAATGGGTGCGAATTTGCGCGGTACCGGCACCACGGCGATAACCAATATGGGCAAAAAAGGCCTGCTTTCCGGCGGCTGTTTCGAAATCATGCCCGACAGGATGGAAGCATCGTCATACATACTGCTGGCCATGCTTTTGCGCGATAAGATTACGGTGAATGGCATGAATGCGGCATCATGCCGGCCATGTTTGAATTCCATTGCAGAGATTATGAAAAAGGCGGCCCCCGGCCAATGGAACAGCGGTCTTAACAACGGTTCGTCGATTACGTTTGATTTTCGCAATCTGCGCGATTTCCCTGGCCAGAAATTCGTGATGTCGCCATTTCCGGGCAAGGAAACGGACCTGCACCAGATTTGGGCGCCGCTGCTTGCGACCGCATCAAGCGAATCTGAAATATACGATCCCGTATGGGCAAAGCGCAAAGACCACTTGCCCGAACTTGCGAAATTCGGCATAGAATCATCGTACAAAGTTTATGAAGAATCGTGTTATGAAGATATCGAAGAACAAAGGCGCGTCGCGAACAGGACGCTGCAGATTACGATCCGGCCGTCGAATATAAAGGATACTATGGATGCCGTGGGCATGGATTTGCGCGGAACTTTCGGATTAATCGCCGCAGCAGCAAAGGCAAACAGGACAAGCTGCATAAGCAACCCAGGGTATGCGCTGCGCGGATACCCGAATCTTATCGGCAACCTGCAGGGCTTGGGGATTCCGGTGTTTTCGTCGCTGACGCCGGGCACGGTTCTTGCGGCGCTGCCGCCGATAAAGCAAAGGGGATCGTAAATGTTTTCCGAACTTCTTGAAAATGTAAAGAGCATATCGACCGACAGTCGTGATATCGCGCCGGGCGATTTGTTCATAGCCATCCAGGGCGACAATTTCGACGGGCATAATTTTGTTGCGGATGTTATTGAGCGCGGCGCCGCGGCGGCAATCGTATCGCGCTTGGTTCCCGGAGTGCCGGCGGAAAAACAGATTGTCGTGCCCGATACGCGAATTGCATATCTGCAGATTGGAAATCATATCAGGACCAGGATAAACCCGCGCGTTGTTGCGCTGACGGGCAGCGCGGGCAAAACCACAACCAAGGAAATGCTGAAATTCGTACTGTCGAAATTCGCCCGCGTCCATGCGACGGCCGGTAATTTCAACAACAGCATCGGCGTTGCGAAAACATTATGCGCCATGCCTGCGGACACGGAAATCGCGGTCATTGAAATGGGCATGAATCATGCGAATGAAATCGCACTGATGTCCCCGTATGTTTCGCCGGATATTGCAATCATCACGAACATATATCCGATGCATCTGGAAAACTTTGCGGACATAACCGGCATAGCCCGCGCCAAGTCGGAAATATTCGACGGGCTGAAGCACGGCGGCACGGCGGTATTGAACAGTGGCAGCGATTGTTATGAAATATTGCAGGCCGCCGCGCGCGCCAAGGCGGACAAGATTATAACTTTTGACATTGCCGACCGTCGGAAACTGGCGGAATTTTTTGCGGATGCTTCCGATCACCAGGCGCTGAATGCGCTGTGTGTTTTGGCAGTGGTTGCAGAATTGGGATTGGACGCGGATGCGGCGGCGGTCGCGCTTGCAGATTTCCAGCCGCTGCCAGGTCGCGGCAAGATACATAAATTATCATTGCCGGCTGGCGGCGAATACACATTGATAGACGACAGCTATTCCGCCCAGCCGGAATCATTAAAAATAGCGATCAGGAATCTGGACAAGATAGAGCCTGCGGGCTTGCCCGCCGGAGCCTTGGCGAAGGTGGGTCGCAAAATAGCCGTCATCGGCAAGATGGCGGAAATAGGGGACAGGTCGGCCGAATTCCATCGCGAAATCGGTCGGGTTCTTTCGGATACCAAGATAGATATAATTGTCGGCGTCTGTCCGGAAACCAAGGATATCCTGGCCGAACTGCGTCCCGACCAAACGCAATATTATTTTGAAAATAACGATAATCTGGAAAACTTTCTGACAGGCGAATTGCTGCAAGACGGCGATACGGTTCTGGTCAAGGGCTCGCACTATGGGTCGAAATTGCATCAGACGGTGGCGAAGTTAATGAGGAATTAGGAATGAGGAGTGAGGAATGGTTGTGTCGGCCTTTGGCCGACAGTTTTTTATTTTTATTATTTATGTGTCTGAAATATACGAATACACGAATACCAAAAATAAAGTGTCGCGCGTTTACGCACGACACAACCATTCCTCACT
>Ga0123353_10019084_pt1 | contig 10173 bp, 9 predicted proteins | sample TergutLab28metaG_3_FD_92763 | JGI IMG/M metagenome (GOLD analysis project Ga0123353, IMG submission 92763) | Labiotermes labralis P3 segment gut microbial communities from Petit-Saut dam, French Guiana - Lab288 P3 | ecosystem: Host-associated > Arthropoda: Insects > Digestive system > Gut ...
CTCAAAAATAGCAAGCTCAAGCCACGGAACATTCTCCGACAAATAGAGCCTCCCGTCAAGCCAACTCACCGCCTGCCTTGAAAAATTATTGTAGGGATTTCCCGTAATAGGACTAAAATTAGTTGAAAGCATATAGATTAAAGAATAAACAACAGCCGCACACAGCAAAATAACAACATACGACCCGTATTTATCTGATAAACGTTTATTCAAAGTCATGAAAATGAATAATCCTTATGCATTATCTTTGTTCACCGCACACTAAACAGTAAATCCCCATAAGTCGGGAAGGGCCAGTGTTTTCTTGATACCAGCAGTTCCATTTCGTCTGTCAGTTCTCTTAGCTCAGCCATTTTCGTTAGCACGGCATCCTTGTAGTGGTGGGCTTTTTTCAGAATATCTTTGGTTTCCTCTGCGGCACAGAGCGCATCGAACAGTTCTGTTTCTTTTTTATGCAAGTCATCAGATATTTCAGATAAACGCTTTACTGTATCACGTTCATATTTGCAGGCTGTTTCCGGCAGTAAAGTTGATTTTGCTGTAGCGGCACTGCTCAATTCTCCGGCGTAAATTGCTCCGGCAGGAAGAATATTTCTTTTTATTATCTTATAAATCGTTACAGCCTCTATGTTGCACAGCTTGCAATAATTCTCGAGTCCTATTTCATAACGGGAGAGAAGCTCGGAGTGAGAGAACACCTTATGCTGCTCAAAGAGTGCAATATTCTTTTCGTTAATCATGTGCGGTAATGCATCAGGGGTTGTTCTTAAGTTCAATAATCCACGCTCTTGTGCTTCAACTACCCATTTTTCACCGTAGCTGTTGCCGTTAAACAGAATGCGCTTATGCTCTTTTATTGTCTTTCTGATAAGATTATGAAGCGCAACGTTGAAATCATCTGCTCCTTCAAGCTCATCCGCGAACACCCGCAGCGATTCCGCAACAGTTGTGTTAAGCATTATATTCGCTTTCGCGATTGACATTTTTGAGCCGACCATACGAAACTCAAATTTGTTTCCGGTAAATGCAAAGGGTGAAGTTCTGTTACGGTCAGCGGTGTCTTTCGGGAAGCTCGGTAGCACAGTTGCGCCTATCTTCATAATATCTTCTTTATTGCTTGCATCGTATTGTGCTCCGCTTTCTATTGCTTCAAGTATCGCATAAATCTCGTCGCCGACAAAGACAGAAATTATCGCAGGCGGTGCTTCACCACTTCCGAGACGGCAGTCGTTGCCTGCACTGGCTGTGGAAATTCGCAGCAAATCCTGATGCTCGTCAACAGCTTTAATAACAGCCATCAGGAATAATAGAAACTGTGCATTATCATGAGGAGTTGCACCCGGGTCAAATAGATTTACACCATCTCCTGTGGCGAGTGACCAGTTGTTGTGTTTACCGCTTCCGTTAATACCGTCAAATGGCTTTTCATGGAGTGTGCAAATCATACCATGGTCTTTTGCGATGCTCTGCATGATTTCCATAATGAGTTGATTATGGTCTGTTGCAAGGTTTGACGTTGTGTATACTGCGGCAAGCTCGTGCTGTGCGGGAGCAGATTCGTTGTGCTCTGTCTTTGCCGGAACTCCGAGTTTCCAAAGCTCTTCGTCAAGAGCCTTCATATATGCCGACACTCTTGGCTTTATTGCTCCGTAGTATTGGTCGTCGAGTTCCTGCCCTTTGGGTGATTTTGCGCCAAAAAGTGTGCGCCCTGTATACATCAAGTCCTTGCGCTCTTCAAACATTTTTTTATCAATTAAAAAGTATTCCTGCTCTGCTCCAACCATAGGCTTAACCGTTGTTACATCATTGTTTCCGAACAAACGAAGAATGCGCAGAGCCTGTTTGCTGATAGCTTGCATTGAACGGAGCATCGGCGTTTTTTCATCCAATGCTTCTCCGCCGTATGAGCAAAATGCTGTCGGTATATAAAGTGTATTGCTGCGAACAAATGCAAATGAAGTCGGATCCCATGCGGTATAGCCTCGTGCTTCAAAGGTTGCCCGCAGACCGCCTGACGGAAAGCTTGAAGCATCTGCTTCACCCGATACAAGAGCACTGCCGGAAAACTCCATTATAGCTCTGCCATCACCTGTTGGTGATATGAAGCTATCGTGCTTTTCCGCCGTTATTCCCGTCATCGGTTGAAACCAGTGCGTATAATGAGTTGCACCAAGCTCAATTGCCCAGTCCTTCATAACTTTTGCAACAGCATCGGCAACAACAGCATCAAGCCTGCTGCCATCCTGAATCGTTTTGCTCAACGCTTCATAGATATCATTAGGCAGCCGGTGCTTCATAACATGGTCACTAAAAACCATCATCCCATACATTTGAGGCAGCTTGTTCATAATAGTGCTCCATTCTTTCAACTGAATAAACGAATTGTAACTAAAGTCTTTCGTCAATAAATCCATTATCAATAAGTCGCTTGATATACTTAAAGCCGCATGATTTGAGGAGCTCACGCATTTCATTAAATTTATAGTATAACGACTCTGCTGCGTGGCTGTCGCTTGAAAGAATCACTTCGCCGCCGAGCTTTTGCAATTCCTTAAGCAAATGCACTGCCGGATATGGCGTTGATGCGCCTCGCCGATACATTGCGCCTGTGTTTACCTCAAAAATTCTACAACTTTTTAGTATTTGTTCCATAGCACTGACAGCGGCACTGATATATCGCGGGTGCATTTCATCGAACATACTGTTGTTAACATTGTTCTTTGCGATTAAATCAAAATGTCCTACTATATCTGCGCCGGTTTTCGGAGCTACATTGGCAACAGTTTCGTAGTACGACTCCGCCATGGCATAATAATCTCCGCCGAAATGTATTTCAGCCATTTTGTGCAAATGCTCCGCATGTCCGTCTATTGTGATGTAGTTGCCGTCCTTTTCTACATGATGCACTGCGCCTATAATAAAGTCCATATCATCCGGAATCTTCTCTGTGAAATAATCCATTTCCAAACCAAGATAAACATCAATCGAGTCTTTGTATTTCTCTTTCAGTGCGTTAACTTCATTGATATAAGCCGGTGTATCTTCAAGCTTCATAGAGTATTCAAGGTCAAACAGAACACATGAATGCTCGGAAAACCCAATCGAACCCCCGCCTTTTTTAATCGCAGCAACTACCATTTCTTCAGCAGATAAAGTCCCGTCACAATAAGTCGTATGAGTATGTAAATTTTGATAACCCTTAATCAATAACCCTCTCCTGCTCCCCACTATGTCGTGAAGCCAATTCCCGTCTCACATCTTCGGGTGTTATGCCCATTTCCGTCATCAGCACCAGTGCGTGATATGTTAAGTCCGCAATCTCATAGATGATCTCAGCTTTATCATTTGATTTTGCGGCGATTATGACCTCGGTTGATTCTTCACCGAGTTTTTTTAGTATCTTATCAAGTCCCTTTTCAAAAAGGTAATTGGTATAAGAACCGAGTTTTTTGTTCTCTTTTCTGTCTCCAATAATTTCGTGCAATGTATTGAGGGAAAACGGTTTTACCGATGATGTGCTGTCTGCTACCCTGCATTTGGTGCCGTCTGTTGTACTGTCCGTAACTCTGTTTGGTACATTGTTTGCTGCGTTGTCGGTGATGTCATCCGTGTCGGCGTTGTAGACATCCTCAAAGAAGCAAGATTCTGCTCCGGTATGACAAGCGGGACCTTTTTTATTTACTTTCACAACAAGCGCATCCTTATCACAATCAGCTTTAATGCTCACAATATGTTGAACATTACCTGATGTTTTACCTTTCTGCCAAATCTCATTACGGGAACGTGACCAGAAAAACGTTCTTCCCTCATCAAGGCTGATGTTTAAGCTTTTCTCATTCATATACGCAAGCATAAGAACATCACCCGACTCTGCATCAACCACCACAGCGGGAATAAGCCCATCCTTATCAAATCTTAGTTCAGATATGTTAACCATTTTTATTACTCTCCATTGTTTTCGTCATTCTGCGCGTTAGTCGCAGAATCTATTGCTGTGTAGGTGTTCTTGCGGATATATACCTTGATTGCGACTTGGATTCTGCGACTTCGCGCAGAATGACAGGAGCGGGTACCTTGTGACCAGTAATTGATAACTTTCAACTTTCAATTCTAATTCCATCTCCCACTTTAATCGTACCATTTTGCAACACATATGCAAAAATACCCTCGCGCGGCATAACGCATTCGCCTGTTTGTTGTTTTATCGCACAACCCTCGTTATGGCATTCTTTACCGATTTGCGTGACCTCGAGAATTGCTTCACCTATATATAGCCTTGCACCTATCGGAATCTCATAAAGACATATTCCGCTTGTTAGAATGTTCTCTGCAAAGGCCCCCGCTTCAAGGTTCGGTATCTTACCGCGCAGCTTATCAGCACTTTCAACAGCGAGCAAGCTAACTTGCCTATGCCCCTCGCCGGCATGAGCATCGCCTTCTATACCATAATCTGCCTTGACACATATCTCAGGAACAGATGTCTTAATTGTACCTTTAGTGTCACTAATACTTACAGCAATCACAGAAGCCATAATTCAGATATTCCCGTCAAAATCCAAACAGCTCGGAACTGTTTTGCAAAACCTATGCAAAGCAACACACTCCTTGCACTTACCAAACCATTCGCAATCGGTATTAGGACACTTACATATAAAGTTATTTGGGTCTGCTAACACTTCATGTGGGTTAAAACTGTTTTCCATTTTCATTTTCAACTTTCAATTTGATAATCCCCGGATATACCACCCGTTTTACTTATTAAGCGAATATCACTAATCTTGATATCTTTTTGCACTGCTTTACACATATCGTAGATTGTCAGTGCTGATACAGTAACAGCGGCGAGTGCTTCCATTTCAACACCTGTTTCACCCTTACAGCGAACCGTTGCGATTATATCTATTGCGCTTCGTTCTTCGTCGGGATTGAATGAAATATCCGCACCCGTTATAATTATAGGATGGCACATCGGTATTAAATCGGAAGTCTTTTTTGCAGCCATTATCCCCGCAACCTGTGCAACAGCAAGCACATCACCTTTTTTCATTTTGTTGCACATAATCAAATCAAAAGTGTCGGGATTAACAAAAACCGTCCCGCCCGCAACTGCCGTGCGAAGTGTAGAAAGCTTGCCGCTGACATTAACCATTATAGCATGCCCATCACCATTAAAATGAGAAAAATCCCCCATACATACTCCCCCGCCACATTTTGTCTGATCCATCTCCGCCTCGGAGCGCCGAAATTGATTATACCATATATTAAGAGGCTATGATATACTAAATACATCATGAAAAAACAGGGAAAAGGACGGAATTATCAGATGTTATCACAAAAAATAAAGGACAAAGCAATCGAGCTGGGTTACACGGCGTGCGGGATAATTCCTGCCGAACCATTTGATGAATTTGTGCAAGAGCTTGACAAACGCTCCGAATTGTTCCCGGAGTCAAAGAAATACTACGACAGCTACCACAACTTTTATGATCTGCCGGGGAATGGTAAATCGATAATAGTATGCACGCAAAGATACAACAGGTATAAAGTTCCAAAGGATTTGGAAGCATACTACGGGAAAATGTACCTGTTCGACAACCGGATAGACTACACCGAAGAGCATCGCATGAATACTGAGTTCGAGGCTTACATTAAGATGCTGGGACTAAACATCCTCGACGCCACTCTGCCGGCAAGGTGGGCAGGTGCAAGAGCCGGATTGGGAAAGTTCGGGTATAATAATTTCCTGTATGATGATAAGTTTGGTTCGTTCATAATAATCGAGGCATGGGTTGTTGATAGCGAACTGGATTATGATGAAACTCCTGACAATATTTATTTAACGGCATGTAATGACAACTGCCGCAAGTGCATTGACGCATGCCCTACTAAGGCGTTATCAGACAAATTCTTGATGGATACAGGAAAATGTATATGCAGAGTTCAGTTTGATGGAAAAGACGCAATAAGCAATGAGTTGAGAGAGCAGATGGGCATGTGGATTTACGGATGCGACGATTGTCAGGATGTATGTCCGGCGAACAAAGACAAATTCACAGAATCTGCTATATATCCGCTTCTGTCGGAACATGAAGAGCTTATGAAACCCGAAAGTATAATGGACATGGATGAGGATACATACAAAAATGTCCTCAATCCGCGTTTCTGGTACGCAGGTGAAGAAAGTCTCTGGCTGTGGAAATGCAATGCCCTCAGAAGCATGATAAACTCCGGCGACAGCAAGTATTATAGTATAATCAAGCAAAACTGCGACAACTCAGACGACAGAATAAAAGAAATTGCTAAGTGGGGTTGTAAATAAGACTGTCAACTCTGTTCCGCCACAAATATCGAGGCGCGGCTTTGGATTATGCGTGCGGCTTCTTGTGGTGTGCTTCTGCCGGAAAATATATCGTCTATACCCTCAAAAATGATATCTAAAATCGGGTCATAACCGGAGGGTAGTCCTTCAGCCGAGTTTATAAGCGCTAAGGTTCTGTCGACAAAGGCGGAAGGGTCTTCCCGCATTCCGCCGGGAAACACCATAGCTCCTGCCCAAAACTCAGTCTCATTACCATCTCTCGCCCGGGCAAGTCTTTCTTCAAATACTATCTTGTTTGTGGGGAAGTTGTAATACTGAGTATTATTTCTTTGCCATTGCTCCGATAAAATCACGCGTATAAACTCCCATGCGCCTTCTTTATGCTCGCTCATAGCCGATATTGCAAGGCGCGGATAAGCGCTCAATGAATTACCGCTTCCGCTATCAGTAGGATAGCCTTTAAAAACAAAATCCTCTCCAAAATAACGCTGGATTATGTACGGATTATTAAAGCTGGATATAGGATATGTTTCTATTATTATTTCGCCCGATGAAACCATTTGACGCAGTATAGGCTCACCAAAGGTTGCAAAAGCATGACCATCCTCCCTCCGGTTATCACCCCACCAGTTAAATACCCTTCTCAGTTCGACTGAAAACTCCAAAAATTCGATAAAGTCATCGTTGTCAAAATAGACAGCGCCTGTCTCCCAGTTCACAAAGTTATCAGCATGATTCAAAAATATCTCTTGAAATATGGACATTCCATCTGACCATACCCCAAATGCATTCGTTGCCTGCGGATTCGCTTCGAGAACTGCTATAAGCTCGCCAAAAGTCCAGCCCGGCTCACTACCAACAATATCAGCACTGCCGGTCATAGTTTTAATTGTAAAGGTAGGAAGTGCTCGATAGAGTTTTCCGTTTGTTTCGGTATTGCGACGCACGACATCTATGATATCATTGCGGTCGAATGAAGGGTCAGCATCGATAAATTCATATAAATCCACAAACATTCCCCGTGCTGCCCATTGATAAAACGGCAAATGACTTGTGTCTATAATATCAGGTCCGTTACCGGTGGTTATATCCAAAGCCAGTCTGCTAAAGTCGTCAGCCATCGTATGCCAGCTCGGTTCAAACATCATTATTTCTATCCGGTAAAAGGCGTTTGTCCTGTTAAACTCCGCGATTGCAGACGTGATTTCCGGTGAAATCCACCATGTTGCAGCTAAGTGAAGCGTTACTTTTTCAGGAAGCTCATCCCGTGGTGTTCTATTTAATGTTATTAGCTCTGTGTGAGATGTAAAGTCTCCATCTACACCATAGTCAAAAGCCGTAGTCGTAAAAAGTACCCGCCCGTCCGGCATGAATGTAACATTGCCGAGCCCTACAGGCGAACCTATGCTGTCCGACCAATTGATTATCGGAAGAATCTCGCCGGTATCTTTATCAATGCCTAATAAGTTTATGCTATCGTTAATAATAGCCAGGTATTCATCGGTGCCGGAAAAAACGTTATGTACGTTTACGGGTAGAGGTATATTCTCCCCCCATGTCCGGCCTTGAACATTTATTACCCGCAACGCCCTTGCAGCCGCTGCACCCCAATCAAAAAATGCCGTCCTGCCATCTGATAATCTTATGATGCTGTCGGGCATTATAAAGTCGCCTCCTGTATCGAGTCTAAAAAGGAGTTCTCCGGCAGCGTCAATAACATAGACAGTCTGACCCGAACCAAAAAATATGTTCGCATTGTCATCTACATAAAGTGAAAAAACAGCAAACCAATCGGGAGCTTCCGAAAAATGGTTAATATCGATTGATTGAAGCTCTGCGCCTGTGCTGTCAAGCTTTCGAATTATATATGACGATTCACGCCGACTTACATGTTCCCATATCTCGTCTATATCCGCTTCATCTAAATCAAAGTCATGCGGAAAATCAAACTCTACGAAGTTACCCTCTTCAGCCACCCACAAACTGCCGTCAGCATCGACGTACAGTGCAGTTATATGTACACCGCCGCTTTGTGCGTCAGGCGGGAGCGGGGTTGCAGTGTAATTTTGAAGATAGGATAAAGCAGAATCGTCGATGTCAAGGGCGTATATATACGTTGTGCGAAAAAGAGCATCATTTTTTAACTCACTCGTTGTTGTAAAAAAAACGGTGTTATTTGCGATGGTGATATTACTCATATTCGGCAAATCCCCGGCAAGTGCAGACAGTGAAGTGAACTCCGGCACAAAGGCGTAATCCGACGCTCCATCTGTGTCAGAATCAGAACCATCATCTGTATCCCTGCCACAACCTATCAGCATGGAAGCGAGTAGTGTAAGGGATAATAAAGATGCTAATATATGAGAATGAGTGTTTTTCATGTACTTACCTCTTTCCGGGTATTATCAGAGAGACAACATTACAACCAAGTAAATCGGCATGCGTTCCTGTTCCGAACAGATAGAGAATTATATCGGTTTCCCGTTTCTCGTACATTAGAAGCCAATCGCCTGCACCGCCGATATGACACTCACGATAACGCTTCAAGTTGCCTTTTAGCTGATGGTCTTTCCAGTTTTCGGGTAAAGGGATATCTTGTGCCAATTGTTCGATGCCCCAAGCGAGCAAAGATAAATCTTTGCCCTGCTTCTTAGCAAGCTTATAACCCTTTTTGAATTTGGAAGATTTTATGACAAAGAATTTCACATCAATCATCATCGTCCTCTGCATCTAAATCTGCAAACATTTCCGCTACGTTGTTATACAGCTTGGCGGTTCCGTCTGCAACGGCAGCATACATCCTTTCCGATTCAGCAATAATCTCCGCCTCAAATTCCGGTGTATAACCGTTTTCTGTCAGTTGTACAGAGGACAACTCAAAGGGTAATTTACGTTTTAGGTATATCTGTCTCAGCGTAAGGTTAAAGACATCGCTGAAAGATAAACCGATTGCGGCAAGTATCGGTTCAACACTTGCCTTAATTTCGGGATTAACCCTAATGTGCATTCCACTTGATCGTGTATTTGGCATAATATAACACCCCTCAATAATCATATACAAAGCGACCGCAATTGTCAATGCATAGTTGCGCAAGCTTGAAGTACATAGTATAATCCGTGAGCATAATAGTTGAGGAATAACACACTTTATTGGGGGAAATCAATCGCCTTTTCAGTTCCGGGTTTTAAAGGCTTGTTGTGGCAGGGTACTACCGTTGTTTTTCCTGTTGTAGAAGTCTATGTACCAAGCATCTCCCTACCGAGTTTTACATAATATCTATAGTTTTCAATAGGTGTTCCGTTTGGTATACGATGGTCTAATGCAAAAATTGTTCCTCCGCCTTTTGTGGTGTCACAAATTTTATACTCAAGCTCTTTTCTTATATCCTCCTTGCTTCTGCGCAGAACATATTTATCAATCCCACCTTTCAGACAAATCCGATTTCCATATTTTTTTCGTAGTTTAACAATGTCCATTCCCGAGCCCGGTTCGCACGGGTGTATAAAATTGATGCCGCACTCAAGCAGGCTGTCAATAATCGGGTTGATGTCCCCGTCGCTATCTTGATTAAAAATTGAACACTCAAAGTTAGTAAGAAAATCCCAAACTGTACGGTAGTACGGCTTCATAAAACGTTCTACCTGCTTCGGACCGAAAAGCGGTCCGGATTTACCCGCCATATCGTCATGTACATTTAACACATCAATTGTTAATGTATCAACCACACGCTCGAACACTTTAATACACATAGAAGTAATTGTCTTTAGGATATCCTCAATCAACTCCGGTTGTTCATAGCATGCAATGCACAGTGCTTCCTCGCCCATTAACCGGCGTGGTTCGTCAAATCCGC
>Ga0123353_10019085_pt1 | contig 10173 bp, 9 predicted proteins | sample TergutLab28metaG_3_FD_92763 | JGI IMG/M metagenome (GOLD analysis project Ga0123353, IMG submission 92763) | Labiotermes labralis P3 segment gut microbial communities from Petit-Saut dam, French Guiana - Lab288 P3 | ecosystem: Host-associated > Arthropoda: Insects > Digestive system > Gut ...
AGTAGAGCTATACCTGTACCCACCCTCTGGGCCACACCGGGCCTGTAATGGGATCACTTTACCTTTTTTTATACACAAATTTACTTTGTTATTAATAATGTAATTTAAGCTCTTCTGTTTTATGCCCAGTCATGCTTTGTTCACTGTTGTAATAATGTCTCTTGGTTTCAGAGTTTTGCTTGGAGCAGTAGTAGTAAGTGGAGTATCAACTTGCGTTTTGCATTTGTGGTGGATGTGTGTGAAGAAACATTCCGAATGCTTGATCAGCTCCTCAGCCTTGTCTGTGAAGGTGTCAGTGGGAACTTGGACTGGCCACCACCACAGGATAAGGAATGCATGGCTGTGGCATGTTTGAATCTCCTCAAGTTGCAGGTATATAAGGACCAGCAAGCTATTCCAGGAGCACATCAGTGTTTTAGTGCTTCTTTGTCGTTATTTATCTGATGATGAGTGGCTCACAACAACACTTACTATGTTCTTTGGACAAAGAGGACCATAGAATAACAGCATAATGCTGCAATCTGATGATAAGGAGAGAAACTAGCACATTTTTAGCACAGACATCAGAATCAAGGTATGGTTGATTGGACAAAGCAGCCAAGCATTCTTTTGGGGCTGACAGTCAACAGTGAGTTAATGCTTAGGAAGCTTTCAGACACTTTGTTTTGTGGTATTGCTTTGTGTTCAAGTCTAGGTTTTTGTTGCTTGTTTCAGCTGCATGCAATGATAAGCCATGGTGTGGACGTGAATTCTGTTGGTTTGGGGCCAAACGCAAATTTATTATCCAGCCTGAAACAGCATGTGGTAGAGTTAGCGAGTAATATTGGTGTACTGAACACAATCCAATCAGCAGCACAAGCCACACTACAAGCTGGGTGGAGTATACTGCTCCCTACAGCTGATGAACGTGCTAAAACCCTATCAGCACTTCTGCCCAGTACAGGTAATGTACACAAGAATGATCATCTGAACTGACAGAGTTGTTTCCTTGGATCTGAATTTAGATTGTTCCTGGCCTCACTGTTGGTCACACGCTCTCAAAACTGATTTTTCATGTTTTTTTTCCCCCTAGTCCTAAACAAATGTGTTTATTGTAGCTGTGAACAGAAAGGGGCCTCGATAACTTCTTGTAAGATGTTTTCAGCTCAGCATTAATCCCTTAAATATTTATTTGATCTTCAGCTAATCACCACTTTCACGTTGGGTGTTTGCGGCACTTAACGAAAAACCATATGTTCCCAGTGTTGGGGTTTATCAATATTTTGTTGTAGTTTTGCTTAAAAGTGATTGAAGAATCACAAAAAAATGGTTATGAATACCAGCACTAATAATCTTGTAGTGTGTGGTATTCCTGAAACATTGGCTATCCCTCGACACATCAATGTTTCAGTAATTAATGTACTCACTGTGTTGTACTTTTTCGAATGCTGGCGCTTATTAGTGTAATATTTTAAAAAAATTTGGTGCAAAATGTAGCTAAAAGATACATAATTTAAAGCTTTCATGGTGAGCAAATTCAGTGAATTATTTTTGGGCTAGCAGCCATGTTGGTTGGTTGAATGGCAAGTAAACCGTCACCAGTCACTTCCCTGATGACAAGAACAGAGATGGCCTTTGTAACACTGATTTAGCTAAAAGATATTGGAAACTATCAGCACTGACAACAGTGTGATGCATTGCATAGAAAACAAATGGAAAATTTTAAACACCGAATGTAAAATTATACTGTTGTGATCATGAACATGTACACAGCATCAGACACAAATATTTGTATCTTGGACTTTTAACGGTTATCCTTGTAAATAACCAACTTGGCGCACAACTTTTCATGTATGTTTATTTCTATTCTCTACATGTTTCAGGCAGCCATGTGCCCATCATCAGGAGAATTATTGTATCAATGTGACACCTGATTTATGTCACTCTGTGTAGATGACTGTCTGGTATGCGTACCAGATGGTCACCTACACAGAGTGACATAAACCAGGTGTTGCAATGATACAATAGTTCTCCAGATGATGGACACATAACTTCCCGAAACATGTAGAGAATAGAAATAAACATACATGAAAAATTTGTGCGTCAAGTTGGTTATTTACAAGGATCATACCAGGATGCACAGTCAACAGTAACATAAAATTTAATGGGTTAATATTTATTCATTTATCACAGTTGAGGCTGAATGACTACTGTGTTTATTGAATAACTTACGAACCAATCCATGTAAAAAAATGCTGGATCTTTAGGAAGTGAATGTTGTGTAAAATGCTGTTAGGCTTTATATTCTCATGGCAGTGACCCTGATGATGCATGTCTTCTCAGATGTGATGCTGTACAAAACTACATGGTATTTATCTGAAAAGAGAGGAGTATGATTTGTGTATAAAACATTTCTGTGATGTGTTTTTGTAGGGTCAGATCCCTCTGCAGTGAGTGCTGGTCATCGCTTCATGACTGATCTTCTGGTTTCTAGTCTGATGGCAGATGGGGGCTTGGAGATAGCTTTGAAAGCTGCATTTAAAGGTGAAATGATTGTTATTTATGTTATAATGCATACTGCTGTAGTCAGTTTGTAATGAGTAAGGTTAATGTCAGTAGTCTCCCAAGCATATTGATGTAATGCCTCCTCATTGCACAGTGGAACTGGGAGAACATTCCGAAAACGACGAAAGGAAAGCCCATATGTCAGATCAAGCCTTGCTGGAAACAGAGTCAAAACGAGCCAAAGATGCATCTCTTCATGAGAAAAACAACTCCAATGTTCCTCTTCTTCATCTAGTCAAATTGCTTCTCAGGTTAGTTTAAAGTGAAGTCATTTGTATCTTCAGGTATTCAGGGCTACAGCACTTAACCTTTACATGGGCAGGGCAGTATTTAAATTTTAATGCATGCTTTATGAAAACATGAGTGTTATTTGAACAAAAAAAGATAAAATTATGAAATTAATGGCTTTTGTGGAAAATAAAATGCAGATAATGCAACATGTCATAAAAATGCAGTAAATTTTCTTGTTGCCTCAATATGTAAACCCTTTTTGTAGTGGTGTGTTTTTACGTGTGTTTGCATATATGAACACTGGTCATTTAGAAGTTAAATTTCCTTTTTTTTTGCTGCACTGGTTGCTTGATTTTAAGTTAGGAATGTTAGTATTTGTGTTGAATGTGTCTGACTTTAAGCCATGTGCACGTTCCCATCACAACAGAGAAACACGTGGACTGAAGGTTGTATAAGTTGAAGGTATTGAAAACAATTAGAAAAAAAGTCACCACACATACACGCACACCTTGATGTGTAACTTGGTATGTCCTGTCTGCAAAAATTCCTAGGGCTACTGCATGAACCACTGAACCACATCCTGTTGCACATCACTGCCCAGCATGCATTTACAGATGCTTTAAGATTTAAGACTAATGGCTCCTTTTAACGATCCCCACATGTGAAATTTGAATGGTGATATGTCTGGGGTGTATGCAAGATGTTGAGCACAGCCTGTTGCATGGCATTCAGTTGTTCCTGCACTGTGCGAACCACATGGGAGCAGGTGTTGTCATGCAGCAGTATAGTGCCATCAGTGAGTTTAGCCTGGTGTTAGTTCTTGATCTTCATACACAGCTTTGAAGCATTTGACAGTAACCCTTTCTGTTGATTGTGTCAGTATGTGATTTTAAGTCTAGAAGCAGGATTCCCTCCATGTCCTTCTTGTCCTGATTGGATGGATCTACTACTCGGTAAACCATGTTTGAGCAGCACTGTGATGTAATCCATACAAGCTACTCACCCAGTCAACTGTACTTTTCTACATTAGTGTCTGCCAGTGTGTTTAGTGAATGACACTCACAGTTGTGCCACTTAGAGCTGCCACAGCAGGCCCACAAGTTGGTTTTGGTTGTGCATTCTTCATATATTAATTGTTAATACAGTGTTATGAAAAAAATTTCAGTTTGTGCTTAAGTGGATTTTAAAGTAAGATACAGTACATGCTATGATGGTGTATGGGGGAGTGGAGGTATATCTGTACTCATTTATTGTATGAAATTTTTTTTCCAGGAGTGGCTCTGCATTAACTCAAGCAAGGTTACAAGCAGTCCAGAATTGTGGAACTGTCCGTCATGAAGGGAGAGAGAAGCATGAAAGATCTCCAAGCTTGAATCTTTTATTGCGATTTCAGAGGCTTTTGATAGCCCAGATTTATTCTCACAGTCACAAAATGAAATCCTGGAACTCACAACAAGGTAAGTTCTCAAGTGCTTTAAAAAAACTATAAATTAGATTATATTTGAGTTCCTCGTGGTAGAACTTTGAAGATGTGTCTATAAGGATGTGACGTCATATATTTTGGTACAAGTGTACTGACATTTCAGAGGGATGTGACAGGATATAGTCTGGTACAAGTGTATTGATTTATCAGAGGAATGTGACCTAGTGTAGTCTGATGCAAGTGTACTGACATATCAGAGGAATGTGACATTATGTATTCTGGTACATGTGTACTGACATCAGAGGGATGTGACATTGTGTATTCTGGTACATGTGAACTGACATATCAGAGGGATGCAATGTTGTGTAGTCTGGTACAATTATACTGACAAATGAGAGGGTTTGGCTCTGTTCATCATCGACGCTGTTGATCCATGTAGCAAGCCGTTCTGAAACATCATTACACATCTACTAGGTTACATCATAGAAGATGGTTGTTTTTATAAATTGGGATAATCAGGGTTGAGGATTCAAACTGCTTAAGTAAACTTCAGCAGCATTATTAGGCAGCAAACCTTCATGAACATCAGTCACCCTGTCACACAAAGGTCTGTTCTCAGAGTAACAAAAGCCCGTTCTCAGATCTTATTGTAAGAAACCTCAGATCAGTTTACTTCATTCCTGCAGTAGTCATTTGTCTGTTAAAATATTTTATGCATTTTCTATTTCACCAGTTCATTCTTATTGTAACAATAGTAATGCAGTATCAAATTATTGTGTTCTCTCTCAAGTATTATCCATTTCCATAATATACGCTCTGATATTTAGATATTTTGGTTACTGCTGTGTGTTCAAAGGCTTTCCAGTGTTCTTTCCTCGGTGTAAGAAATCATACACATTTATTTTCATGATTCATTAACACAACATTTATATTCAAGAATACTGATCGCAAATATTAAATTGTATTTAATAACGCAACAGGAATGAATCACCTTAAAGTAAGATATCTTGTTTTACAACCATTGGTAATATAATTGTTTGGTGTAATTTAATGTTCTGTAAAGTGACATAAGGCATAACAGTCTTAGAACTATAGAATAAATTATCACCTCTGTTTTGTGAAAATGTAGTAGAAATTCATATTTTGTGGGCAAATAGGTACACTGTACTTTGTCGTCCAGTCGGAATCTTTCACCTTATTCTGTTATTTCCATTTTTTATCAGTGAAAAAATGGAATCATAATTAAAACTTTTCTGACTTTTATATCATGATATGTAACATAAAATACTGTACATTTGCAACCTAAATAAGGTGTTCAGTTTGTGACATTCTAATCACTTGGTGATATTCTATTGCATGTCTAGCCTGGTGATGAGTGATTGGCTGAAACATGCAGCTGTTTGACTTGAAGTTCAAACATAATTTGGTGTGCATTGTGCTAAATAACTAATTCCATGGAGCAGAATCCTTTTTGCGAGGCTATCAGGTTCTGAGCTAGTGAAGCAAGTCCCCGCATGTTACGGAACCTGAAGGTTCATTACTGCATTCACAAGAGCCCACTACCTGTTCTTATCCTGAGCCAGATCAATCCAGTCCATGCCCTCTCATCCCATTTATTGAAGATACATTTTAATTTTATCCTCCCATCTGTGTCTGGGTCTTCCAAGTGGTTTCTTTCCTTCAGGTTTACCCACCAAAACTCTGTATTCACCTCCCTTCTCTCCCATACATGCTACATGCCCCATCTATCTTATTCTTCTTGATTTGCTCAGCGGAATATTTGGTGAAGAGTACAGATCATTAAGCTCCTCCTTAGCATGTTCTACTGGATATAAGAAATATTGTACAGTGTTGATTGTGTAGAAGAACACTTAACATAATAAAAACTGCAACATGATACAAAAATGTCAAATTTTAAAATTAGTTCTGTTGTGCTGTTTATCTCAAATTTATTTTTGGCAAATATGTGCTCAGTCTTTCAGTATTTTTACTAATCAACAGATGGCAAAGACAGGTTGTTTAGGTACACTGTCGTATGTGTTTTCCTGCACACAATAATATGTAGGAGAAATAACCACGTAAACTGTGGTAAAATAACCCATCAAACCACATCCAAAATTAATTGTCACTGCTTATTATTCACTGCAACATGTTGTGTCGAACTTGGGCATCTTCAGGTAATACAAAAAATATACAAAATACTTGGGAAGTTAGTTGCGAACTTATGTTCGTAAAAAGAAATGAGATCTCATTTTTATGTATAGGATAATAATTCTCAAGGATTTATGTTTTTGATATTGTTTTTGTGGTTATATATATTTCGGTTATCTGAATAGTATGCAAGAATATTGCCTTGGAAGTTCTAGCTTTTACATTGTTTAAGGTTATTTTATGTTGAATATTTGATTATGATACATAAATTAATTTTTGGAAAAATTTGTAGAGCAGTATCAGTGTTTATGTTACTGTTACTACAGTGGCAAATTTTTCACAGTGTCTCTCAGTCCTAGATACCTGCTAGTATAATACCTTCAGTTGCATCATGTTCATGTCCTTTCCAATTAATTTATTTATCACTCGTCCCACTGTCATATGATGTATAGTCACAGTTACTGACAGCTTCATTAAATAAACTACAGCTAAATGGCATAATGTCTCGCAGGTCATAGTCTGGTTCTCGTTGTGGTGAGAACTTGAAATGTCATGCATGATAATATTACTTGATGATGGATGTATGTTTTTCCTTTTAGATCAAGATGTACTGGGAGCAGAATCTTTGCTGACAAAATACATTTCACAGCTGTGCAATCATATCACTGAGACTCTACCAATAGCTTCGAGTTTGGCAGCAACGAGCAGCAAACATTTCTCTCTCGTTGTTTCAATTCTTAAAGGGGACGTAATAGGTATGTATTTTGGGGAAACTATTTTTGTGGGTGTCAATCTTGTTTACGATGAAACATTTCAAAGATTCATCTGTTAGGGACCATGTCTGTCCATCTGTATGTCCACATCTATCAGTTTGAGAGGTGCAGAATGGATTTTTATGACTTTTTACATTAGGGAGTTTAACTAAAATTTTTGTATAAGTCCTCTTTTGGTTTAAATCGTACAGAAATAATGGACACTGTATGTGATGGTCCACAAGTGTCTATGCAAATTTTGAGTGTGTCTTGCCTGGTTTCTGTTTGGGAAAATTGTTTTGAGCAAATGTAGGGGAAGATAAAACATACATTTTGTGTCCAATATACCTTTTCCATAAGGCACATGCTTTTTTTTTAGATTATTAGATCAGAAGGCACCCACCCAATAATTTTAGGGCTATTGATGCATTTCCTTATGTGTTGAAATTTTTTTACACAATGTGGACATTTTATATAATTATACTGTTTGTATTAATAATTTGTTTTCTTATTCTCTGTCTGTTTTTGCTTGCAAAACAAGTAGACGTGTTAAACCATATGTATTGATATTATGAGAGAGGAAGTAACAGAGGACTCATGACAGCTAATTCAAAATTTTCTTGCTTCAAACTCAAATGTTATGTCAATTTCTCATGGTAGTGTTACAGTAATAATGGTATCTGTTAAATTAGAGTGATAACACAGTGAGGTTACAGGGGGGAATTTATGTTCTGTCTGACTTGCTGTATCTCACATAGAATGTGATGGACAGCAAAATAGGCTAGAAGAATCATAAGTGTGAAAGTTGGGAAAGAGAAATTGTGTTCAAAAGTGTCAGTATATATTATATTTCTGAGTGTTTTAAATCTTCAGTAAGTTGAAGGATTGATGATTGTCAGAATGGGTACAAACATATGTGTAGACAGCTTATCAAACTGTACTGCACTGGAGGTATCATTCCATGCAGTCAACCTTTATTGTGGTTGGGTTAAAGATGCCATGTTGCAGGGACCTGTGCTGTCTCCAGAATGTTGGTTTTTAACTTAATTGTAACATGGCTGATTGTGTGAGAAAATTTGAATGCATTTATTTTCCATGACAGCTTCAAATATTTTAGATTCTGCTGTACATTGTGGTTTCTCATGTTATGACACAATGTAGTGAGGGAGTTATGGATTTGCTGTATCCATCTACCCTGAAGATGGAGGCAAAGCTCCTACTGAAATATTGGTAACCACTACCAGACTACCTGATGCCATAACATACAGCACTGCACTCTATATTATTCACTACTTTCAAAACCTCAAATAATGTTGTGCTGTAATTTCACAGATGTTCTTTTGCCTGAGTTGTTGGTATGCATGATCTTGCTACAACTGGAAGTTCCATTGCTTCTGCATCAGGTGAACTGGGTTCAGTTGCTTGTGCCCTTACTTGACACTCTGGACAAGTTCAACCGCTTGGCATCGGGCGTCGAAAAAGAGGATGCAGAGGATCTGTCTTGGCCGGGGATAGTAGGTAGGTCTAATTATGTCCCACAAATACCCTTCTAGTGCAAATTCACTACATGTTTCATTATTCATCCTTTCTACGTATCGTCAACAATGTGTTGACATGTCTGTATTGCCACGCTTGCTTCTCTGTCACCGTCGTTATCTTGACCTTCTGCCATCTGATGGACATAACATTCAACTCCATGCACATGCCTTACCTACACTCATGCATGCACATATGCACATACACGCAGTACAATGTAAATATTCACAGGTTTCACAAGATGCAGTCACAGTAACTAACAACAGAAATACAATGTGTATACCATTAAATATTAAGTAAATAATAATTGTTCGAACACCTGAATTTCCAGTCGAGTGTCACTAAATGTTTATCAGCATAAAAAATATTTGATATAAAAGATGTACAGAAGGATTAATTATATTTTGTGCCTAGTAAACTTTGCTGTAAGCCTTCTTTTTCACAGATAATTAAACAGAAGGTGGGGAATGTGTCAGAACTGTTAGTCTGTTTGTAGATTTTGTGATTTGTTCACTAAGAAAGTTCAAGTGCACTGTAGGTGAAGTTGGAACAACATATTGGGTTGGGAAGGCTTGAAGAATCAATGAATACAAAATATTACTGATGTACATCTCTCTGTCTAGCCCCACAACATGTGGTGTGTAGCCAGAAGGCACCAGAAGACCTGCCGATGATCAGAAGAGCTGACCTAGAAAATCACAATCGAGATGGTGGGCTTTGGATTGTTGTTGACAGAAAAGTTTATGATGTTCAAGATTTTAGGTATGTTTTGCTTCTTAAAAAGTTTAATTTACATGTACTTATGTCTTGTTTGCATTACATTTCTACTTCCTCCTCAGGAGGTTCTAGGTTTGAACCTGGTATGTCAGAGGGAAACAAGTTGTTGTGTTTTTTTTTTTTGTGTGTGGTTGCACTGAGTCCATTGAAGTAATGCTGTAATAGTTGCATAGAATCAAACATAGTAATTCCTTACACATCCTTTCCAATTCATTATTCCTTATGTGATGGGTGACACATTCTTGACAAAAGAGATGGACTCTTGAGATGTTGGATGTGAACTCTATGTTTATAATGCTGATTGCCTGAGAATACTTTGTTGCATATGGTCACTGTGAAAGCTAATATTCTTCTGTATGATCACATTAAGCTATGACAGTTGAATGCTTGTCAGCAATTGGAGAATGAATTCCTAGGGTTAGCAGCACAAAACAGTGTCTGTGGTGGGAGTGAGATGTGTTGCACTGCATTCTTCACCCCTGTCACTCAGCACACCAAAAGAAGGAAGATTCGTCACACTGACTGACTGACTGACATATCTTTGGTTTTCTGTCGCTGTACACATTGATCCTGATGATGGAAATGGCAGGTCTCTGAACCATCGCTTTGTGACTCAGTTATGACATGGCCGAGAGCCTGAGAAGATTTTCATGAATGTATTTGTCATTCAAGCATCACATCTTACATAGATAAATAATAATTGAATATACTTGTCTTTAGTTTTGTCCAGAATGTATCTTGCTTGGCACATGTTTATAT
>Ga0123353_10019088_pt1 | contig 10172 bp, 4 predicted proteins | sample TergutLab28metaG_3_FD_92763 | JGI IMG/M metagenome (GOLD analysis project Ga0123353, IMG submission 92763) | Labiotermes labralis P3 segment gut microbial communities from Petit-Saut dam, French Guiana - Lab288 P3 | ecosystem: Host-associated > Arthropoda: Insects > Digestive system > Gut ...
ATAGAGAAAAAAAAAAAAAAACAAGCAGAGAAAAAAAAAAAAAAAAAAAATATAAAGCTACGTGTTACAGAGAGTGCTGTAATATATATATATATATATATATATATATATATATATATATATATCAAGTACAGAATGTGCTCAGCACGACAGGAGGAAATCTGAGACCAATACATACGTATGTACAGTGTATGGTGCATAACATGAAGTGCAAAGAAGACAAGACTTTGTAGATATTAGCTGCAACTGGGATAGCTTATGTTGTAGTATGTGATCAAGTGTGCGAAAGGAAAACCTGCGAAGAAAACAGCGACAGCCAGGGAGATATAGTCGTATATGAGATGCATAAGGTTGTCTTCGGTTGCAGGTTTAAATACTACAGTTCCACTAGCACACCTATCCAACTTTTCACAGCAACGCACACAGCAACACACTATAAAGTTCATACACCAGCAAATGCACTCTTTATTAAATTGACAAAGTTTTAAAATTTACATCGAAACTCACTTTGACTTGCTCCTACATGTTTCGGTCTACGACCACCATCAATGAGTCTTCATTAGAGCCTAGCTAAAGTTATATTTAGGTTAAGATTCGGTAAAAACTACATCGTTATATGTTGTGCGGTGGTGTGGCAGCATGTCATGGGTTAGCTAGGCTCTAATGAAGGCTCCCTGATGATGATCGCAGACCGAAACATGTAGGAGCAAGTCAAAGTGAGTTTTAATGTGAATTTTAAAACTCTGTCAAGTCTAACAAATAGTGTATTTTTTGGTGTATGAACTTTATAGATATCAAAATGTACGGCACAACGATCAAAAGCAGCAACACACTCTTACGGCCAATATGCCAGTGCAGCCACAATTGCAGAGAGGCACACGTTTTGTTAGCTGCTGTAAGGTAATTCCATTTTCGAAATGGTTGCGCTACTTTTGGCTTATATCAAATAGACTGATAAGTTGCAGCTTAATTAAAGACGGCATCAGTAATTGCAAATATGTAATGCCAAATGAGTTTCGGTGAAAATTCAATGCAATTGTGAAGAAATAAAGTCATCTGGGCTTAATTTAAGTTATTAACCAGACAGGTGCTAGGAGGAAATGGGGAAAATAGCGAAAAATCTCGGTCAGAATGGTGCCAGGTGCGAAAATATACGTACTAATTTCAGGAGTTGAAGATTCATCAGACGAAAGTTTTTGACTAAAAGTGGAAGGTATAAGAACTAGACGTAAAAAAATATGCCTATACCTATACAGACCTGGACAAGCACTTAGGGTGCCAGGACGTTGAGACTCCGAGAATTTCCAGACAATCGGTACATGAAGGTGGTAAGGTTGTCAGCCCTACACACTGGCCGCCTTTACTCACGTCTGTTAGAGGCTGAGTTAACCCCAGGATCATAGTAGAACCGGAAGGATTACGTCAATAAAAAATACTGATAACGTCAACGGAAATCAACGCGCCACCTGCTGGCTTGTAGCGCACTGCTTCAACCAACTGCGCCACCGCGTATCCCGCAAGGATTGGAGGCGTGGAAGACGAACAAGGAAGTGCTCTAAGCTCGCCTATTAAAAACAATCAGTTAAGAATCTATACCCAAACACGATTAGACGATAAACGTCATTAGGGCGAAGGGCACAATGGCAAGTAATAGGGAAAAACGCAGTACTAAATCTGCAGCCAGGAAAACTTCAGGATACCGGTAACAAATGTTATTTGTTAGATTAAGGAAAATAACACGTAACTGGACAAACGAGTTAAGTAATGCATACAGACAAAGACAGAGAGAGAGAGAGAGAATGAACTGAAACACAGGAAATATAAAACGCAAGCGAATTTCCAGAAATATAAAATCTTCAAAAGAAAGAAGGCAGAAACAAGTTTATACCAACAAACAGAAAGTACTGTATGTGAAGTAGAGATTGATGCCTTCATGATGATAAGACTGCTGAACAACATCGAAGGAGATGCAGCAGAAATGAATAAAATAAAAGACAAAGGTCTACCATTTCGTAAAATGTTACGGAATGGTGTTTTACTGAAAGTACAAACAAGGAATGGAGATATATACGTATCCGGGATCAGAGGAATAGGAATAAATTGAGGAAATTCTATTGATGAACAACATTAGAACAGCGGGAACAATTCGAGGCAATGTTACAGAAAACCAAATTTAGAAAAGCAAAATTAGGTAGCTAGTAGGAGGGACTATACTACTTCTAGCCTGTGGTTACCAGTGGACAACGGCGTATAGACGTAGCGTTTTGAGGTCAATAGTAGGGTGGCGTGTTCTTTGGTCACTTGTACACAGTGGCGTGCAGACCTAGTGATCTGAAGTCATTAGCATACACTGGCTTGTAGACGTAGTGTTCTGATGTCCTTAGCATACACTGGCGCGAAGACCTAGTGTTATGAGTTCACTAGCATACAGTGGCCTGCAGACCTAGTGTTTTGAAGTCATTAGCAGACAACAACGTGCAAGCCTACTGTTCTGTAGTCCCTAGTACACTATCTTACCGATCACTGCCACATGTAGGCCTACAGTCTTTTATCGCTGTAACACTGGGGTATTAGGTTCGACTACCAATCATGGTAATGTGGATTCTTTTTGTCAAGTGTAGGTAAAGAACTACACTTCGGAAATTTTTCGCCCAAACAATTGTCTACAAACAATTTAGTAATTATAATATACATAGTCATATTTGTATTTTTATATTTCAAATATAGTCTTAAGCAGTCAGACTGTATTTGAAATATTCTTCACAATAAAAAGATGCTGGTCGATAAAAATAAATAAAAACGAATTGCGACAGCACTGAAAGCCGCGTGCCAAGGAAATTTTTCAGCGTGCCATTTTGGGCATGCGCGTCATAGGTTGGCCAGAGACTAGGCATAATAGGCTCTATTCCTTAACAGAAGAAGCTGGCTGCCCATCAGAAAATAAGTTATGCTTTATGAACAGCTGATTCCTTGCAAGAACTAAGCTTTTTCTCTAAAGAGTTCCGCTTCCAGGAACCATACCAGAAAGCTGCACGCGGTAAAATCTTAGTGTTTTTGCATTACGCGTAATAAAAATTTCTTGGTACGTCAGTGACAAGGAAATTCGCAGGATTCGGAGTTTCCACTTTTAGCCGTTATCAGGGAACTAAAAGAAGAGCAACTCATCGTTAGCTGATACGGTAACCCCTTAGTTCAACAACTAGCAAGGCACTTGTGCGGACCAGTGGATCTCTGAAATCACCTTCCGTCTACCAAACAACAAACAAACAAACAAACAAACGAGGCTTCCCTTAAGAATACGAACATTTCGACACATCTAATATTGTCCAACAGTATCCAGTTCCACTGCGGTTTTAGGTGATTTTCCTTAGTTGCAAGGTAAATTCCGTGGAATAATTACAAGAGGAGCACGGCCTGCTTCCCCCCAAGCACGAAGGCTTTCAGCCAAAACGTTCTTCCACCAGCATAAACGTGAAGGGCTAAAACGTTCATGTTTTCGATCACCAGACATCTACCCAACTAAGGTTTTTCTTCAAGCGAGACTAGCGTCAGATGGAAGCCTTTCCTCGTCAGCAGCAACGCTCCTTAGGAAATCATGTCAGTGCTGTCAGCCGAGACGTTCAGATCCGTTAGTTTAATGACAGCCGCTTTGTTTACATAAATAGATGGTGAAGTTCCAACTAAAACATGACATGACAGCACAAGGGGAAATCACATAGATAGATATACAGCATGAACTAATCTGAACCTCGGCTGTAGACTGGGACGGGTTTTTTAACGCCAAGCCCCGGCCGATTTACCCTTGGCAGAGAATTCTGGTACACATAGTAGAGTCTGGGCGGGTGTTGAGAAGACCAAATCACTTTCCCTCATCGGGGTTCGAAACTCAAACTGTCCAGCTCCTCGTGAGTCGCTATACGGACTACTATAGCCCATCCTAGTTGAGTGTATTTATTGTGGCGCAACAGTGCATCTCAGGCCAACGTCGCCTCATTTTTGACGTTTCTCGATCACACACAGACTCACATATCCGATAGGACTCCTCTGAACGAGTGATCAGCCTGTCGCAGAAGCCGCTACCTACACAATATACAACAAACACAGGAGAAGAACGTCCATGCCCTGCGTGGTATTCGAAGACGCATCCCCAGCAATAGAGAGGCCACAGATTTTCGCGTTAGATCGCATGACAACCGGGATCAGCATATGTAATATATATCATGTATACGAATATATTTAAACATGTATATTCAAACAACATTTCCACCTCCCAGCATATTGTATAATGGAGCGATTTAACCCAAAAGGAACGATGAATTGTGCTTCACATTCCTTCGCCTTCAGTTACCTTGGCGGGTCGCTGTCGCTAGGTTTGCGAGGCTTCTTGTACTCTGAAGAGGAAGGCAAGCATTTTGGCATAAAAGTGGGCGTATATTTACCAAACTACAAGGCGTGACATGCCACAAACCAGTACTCTACTCCCTAATCAGAAGGATATATTTTCCTTCTTGTTGCTCTGCTCATCATGCATGTCACAAAACAATAAAGACTGCCTTAGTAGTTGGAACGTCATAATGACAGCATATTTCTGCTTAAAATAGGCACGCCTTTGTTATGCTTCCCCTTTGGATCTATGTACCGTGAGGTCTATCTAAATAACACCAGGGGACTTAGCAACCAGGAATTTCGTGAGACGCCCTGGGATGTCTCGTGGGTTTAAGTTTCAAGTCAAGATCAATGATTAAGATGGATGACAGGTAACCTCAAGGGAATGCAAGGCTGTTTATCGCAGACAAGGGCGGTGGAGGAAGAGCAATTGTGGCAACCGCGAAGTTATTATTCAGACGTCATCAAACTACAGCCCAAACATTCCCATGCAGTACTAATTATGAAACCTTTAACAAAGTAGCTATAGTCAGAAGCTGTGAGAAACCATGATGCCCATTAATTACAGTAACTATTACTTTGGTAAATGATCATTCACAAAAAATTAATTTTCATGCAAGCGCATAAATCAAAGCATGATGAGGCCGTCATTGGATACACAGTGATCAAGAGGTCGGTCACAATTTATTGTAAGAAATTTAAGTCTGAAGAAAATAAAGGATGTAGAAAGTTAAATGAAAAACAGTGACGCCGTCATTGCTGCCTTGCTGCAGTCCGAATGCTGAAGCTATAAAGAAATGTGAATCGCCTCAATACGAAGAACTCAATGGTACTCTCGTATGTGTAATTCCCACTAGTACGGACAAGTTGTTCATATTTTCTTTGTATAATATTAAACATTCGGGGGGGGGCGTTAGTACAGTTGGTTGAGGCACTGCCCTACAAACCGGTAGGTCGCGAGTTCGATTCCCGATGTTGTCACTGGAATTTTTCTTTGACATCCTTCTGGCCGCACTATGGCGCTGGAGTCGACTCAGCCTGTAACATATATGAGTACCAGGAATATTTTCTGGGGGGTAAGGGTGGCCGGTGTCTAGGGCTGACAACCTTGCCACATTCATGTGCCAATTATTTTGAACTGTGGGAGCCCAAACCTCCTGAAACCGTCAGAGACCGTCCAGCGATTGCTTTACCTGTTTAATATTAAATATTCGCAAAGGCTCACTAACGTAATTCTTAATATCAGGGTGTAAGAATCCTTCTTACATTATTTCTTCGGATACCCGACAAATATTTGCTAAATAAGACAGTTGGTACATCATTATTTACCTACTGACTTATATTTGTAGTGTAAACCACACGTTTGTTCTCCTTAAGGAAACATCGTTAGGCTAATACGAGTGAAACACCACTGTTTGCTGAACATCTGAACATGTGACACCTTATTTACCATAGACTTCATTCATTCTATAGAGACAAAGCAATAGAAGAAGACTGTCTGACCCTTGAAATGTGTGTCCCGCCCTTAGGAAGCTCGAGAACTACAAACCCAATGAAACGCCACAGCCCATAAGAACCTGGACACTCAGTAACGCTACTCTGAACACCTCAAATCCCGCGTCATTGGAAGCTGACTATACCAAATCTATAGCAAAGCCGCGCCGGAAGAATCTTGTCTGTTACATTTCCTATTCGTAACGATATGAAACAGTGATATATTCTTCTGCTTCTTTTTCATGTTTTGCTTTAGAATATGCCCTTAGGAAGCTCCAAACAGACCTGGCAGAAATGGAACTGAATGGGGTATATTACTTTCTGGTCTACGCAGATTATGTTAATTTACTGGCCAAAGACGCAGATACTAAAAATAAAACCACCGAAGGTTTATTAATCGCTGGTAAAAAAAAATTGGTCTAGGAGTAGATAACGAAAAAAGTAAATGCGTGTGTGTTCATGCCTCGTGAACAGGACGGAGGACAAAATCACAGCCTAGTTCTAATATCCGGGAATGACATCAACAGATCAAAATTGCGTGTATCAAGGGAGTAGGAACAGACTGAACTCAGGGAATGGCTACTAACATTCGGCGGATTATTGTCTGTCGTCTCTTTTATTATCAAAAATAAATAAATATTAAATATAATTAAAACATTATTCAGCTTGTTACTTTACCCGTCACGTTAAGGGAACGGCACGGGCTGAAGGCGTTCCAGAAAAGGACGCTAATCAAAATATTTAAGCCTAAGGGGGACGAAATGCGGGAGACGGGAAACAAATTCATCAGAAAGAACGTCGTGAATGTTAGTTACCTCCAAATAAAATTCCGCGATGGAAACAACGAGGCTGAGAAGGATGAGACATTTGAAACACATGAGGTGGAAGTTTGGTTCGGAAACGCAAGGAAATAGATCGATGGAAAAAATCTAGGCGAAGATGGGATAATAATATTTGAATGGATCTTAAAGAAATTGGAAGACATAAGGCGGATTAATCTGGTGTGAGGACATAAATAATTAGTTTTAACGAGGTAATGAACCTTCGGGTTGTTTAAGGTGCGGGAAATCTCTTGACTATCTGGGGAAGTATCAGCTTCTCAAGAAGGACTTTGCGCCCGGGAACTGTTACGTAAAGAGAGAAAGTGTTCAGGTTATATAGGCTGGCGGTCCCCCGGGATCAAGGAAGGGGAAAGGTGCTACTGTGTCCGGGCCAATAGGCAATGCAACAGAAAAGTCCGTCTTCACAACCCCCAAGTTAACTCGCCCCAACTCATTTCCAAACTGCCTTTCTGTCCTTCCAAAACTTTCGAAATACTGCCACACGGCGCACAATCCACAAATCAGGATTAAAGTCAGGTTATGAATCACCTAAAAATTATCTGTATCATCCACTAACTATAATCTACCTTCAGTACGTAAATTTTACCCCTAACAATAAAAAAAATTCCGATCAACCAAATTTTACGCAGTGAATCGAATTAGATTCCGGTCCCTGGCAGGCCTATTTCTGCTCAAATTGGTATTCTATTAAGAGTAGGAGCGTTTATGTAACAGGTGTAGGTATGATGAGTACGTGAGAAAACAAGCATAAACAACAATTAAGCACCATGCACTGTGACGCATAGACTAAAAAGTTACTGAATGGCTTTAATGAAACTTACAGTAATGGACATAACAGCCTAATGAGTATGAGAAATTACAAATGACATTATATATATATATAATGTGTCACAAACCAGAGTAGTTCTCTGCAGCTTACTTTTGTCCTCACACTGCACGCACATGCTCAGGAGTTCACTACGTCGCAGCTTAACATTTTGGTGCACACTGTGCCTTGTCTGAAACACTGTTGATACACACAGTGTTCCGGAAACTGGCTCGGCTGTCACATTAATCCCTCTGACAGTACAGAGAAACTCTTTCAATATTTCGTTTTAAGATACGGTCGCGGTTGGGATCGAAGCCACGATGTGTTAATATATTTAAATAACAACCAGACGACTGCAGAATTTTGGTAAGGAACGTATCCCCAAACACAACAATTTTCGTATAATAAGTTTAATAACAATTAATAGTAATTAAGTATAATAAGCTTCAACTTATTACATGAAGATTTTTTAGATTTACGACACACTCTTTGGTTTCTAATGTTTATTATAATGGGAAGTCACGCTCAAAAAAAGCAGCTAGATTATTTAAAGAAAACTTAAGTTAATCCCTGACGCTACAAGGAAGAATCTTTCCATCTACGTGGACATTAAGTTGTCACAATCTCTTACACTCCTTCCTCCTACTACTAGTTAAAGGGGTCATTTCACTGTTACAGAGGTCAGAAGAATAGGCGACGAAACATTTCATTTGATTTAAAAAATTTAAGCAAATAATTTGACTGAGGGAGGACTTCACCTGCACAAAGTAAGAATGTAAAAGTCTGAGTTGCGTCATGCACCAGCTTTCCTTGATCAAGGATACAGACATCGCTACATCTTATTTATAATAGACAAGTTTACAATGACAGCCGAAATTGTTTCAGCGAAATGCACTGCAGAAACACACAGCATTGGTAACTGAAAATCCTTTAAATATTGCTTTATTTGTTGTAAAAAATCACACAGAATAAAGCAAAGGTACAGCAATCCCATTACAGGCACGGATAGGCCCAGAGGTTTCCAGGAGGTCGAGGCTCCTCAATTTCAAGACAATTGGCACATGAAGGTGGTAAGGTTGTCAGCCCTACACACCGGCCGTCTTCACTCATCTCCCTGAAATATTCCTGGTACACATTTCTGTTAGACGCTGAATCAACCCCAGGCCCATAGCGCTGCCGGAAGGATTACGTCGATGAAAAATTCCAATGACACCATCGGGAATTGAACCCGCGACTTTCCGGCTTGTAGCGCAGTGCCTTAACCAACTGCATCACCGCGTACCTCCCCCCCAAAACAGTATATATTATATTGCGTTACAAAGGAGTGAACAAATCGCGGGCGCCGCGTCTCCGTGACTACCAAATTTTGCATGGCGGCGCCAAATATTCTTGAGTCCTCGGTACAGAATTGTCTTCATGTCGCCCTTCAGGCGCCTAGAATTCTGAGGTGGATCCTAGATTTTTGACATTACATATACCAAACAGTAGATCTTGTCAACACGATAATGAAACTTAGGCTTCATGAAAGGCAACCAATTTCTTAATCAGCTGAAATAATATTAAATTCTCAAGATGTATTCTCTTCTATGGGTATACTATATGTACGTACCTATGTGTACATGCAGATAGACAGATAGTGTGAATACGCTTTGGATAATAACGTAATGGTACACAGCTAGCAATTAGATAACATTGCAGGTAGATCATAACAATAGATTATTGAAGGACGTGGAGATTTTTGGCAATATAGGAATATTATAGCATTGTTCCTACGAAAGAGTTCAAAGATATTTTTTAGTCAGAAAATAACCAAGTGTCACCCTCTGATTAGGCAGCAAGGCAAGAAGTTTTATACCATATAAGGTTACAGAGTAACTCCTGACCCCGAAGGAAGAAAGAGTAGTTAAATAGAGTCACACTGTTGTAATTAGTCAAACTCTAATTAAGCCACATCAGAGCTCGGGAGTTTCATGATTACACTGTAATAACATGGCATATGAGGACTTATTTTCCAAGTCTGGCAGGGAAGTTTCGTACAACCAGGACTTGACTATACTGCTGCGATATCGACAACACCCAATAAAACGTCATCACTCTCGTTCCAATCTGCTGTACTACGAGCCTGTCACCCTGATAGTCATAACCACACATTTGCTACCGATCGGCAATAACATTATTTTTACTTGGAAGAGCCATCAGACACAATACTTTAGGAAACTCGTATTTTATTTTACTAACAGGATTTTGGTGCCGATTTGAGTAGCCGCACGGCCTAGGGCGTGGGTCTACGGCCGCTCGCTTCCTGGTATTGTGGGTTCGAATTCCGCCGGGGGCATAGATGTCTGTCTGTTTTGAGTGTTGTTTATTGTCAGGTAGCAGTCTCTACGACGGGCTGATCACTCGTCCAGAGAATTCCTACCGACTGTGATGCGTCATTGTGTGTGATCTAGAAACCTCAAGAATGAGGAGGCCATGGTCCGCGTTGGGCAGCAGCCCCCCCCCCCCAAAAAAAAACTTTTTTTGGGGGGGTTTTTTTAACACATTTGTAAGAGGAGGCAAAGAAAAAACAATAGTGTTTTTGAGAGAAAAAAGGGGGGGTACGCCCCACCGCCTTTAAAAAACAGGCGCCCCCCACCCCCCCC
>Ga0123353_10019089_pt1 | contig 10172 bp, 11 predicted proteins | sample TergutLab28metaG_3_FD_92763 | JGI IMG/M metagenome (GOLD analysis project Ga0123353, IMG submission 92763) | Labiotermes labralis P3 segment gut microbial communities from Petit-Saut dam, French Guiana - Lab288 P3 | ecosystem: Host-associated > Arthropoda: Insects > Digestive system > Gut ...
GTCCGTACGACATGTCCAGCTGTGTGTACAGTCTGTTTACTTATTTGCATGCTGTCCTACCGAGAACCTGGTACCGATTTTTGCACATTTGGTCCTACGTGTCTTAGACATAGTCCGACCTGTCTTGGGCGACTCTGACGTAACAGTAGACTACACACTGTTTGCTGACGTCCGCCATTGTACTTCACGAATTCATAGGAAGTTTCGCTGCTGCGTTTTTTAAAGACTTTTTTACTTTTTTTCAGTCTAGTAAGCCCGTCTAAACTTGTGAATATTAATATGCGGCATTGAGCTCTTTAAGTTGTGAAAGTTCCGAAACATTATAACCCACAACAGTCGCGGTATGTAACTTATTTTCTTGACGCCGTTCTGATCACATTCAGTTGCTACTTACGTTCTTTGGTCTGTATACCTAATATATAAACATACATTTCCACTTCACTGGATGCATTGTTTTAGCTTACAGTTGAATAAATTTAATAAATTGAATCGTCTTTACACAACATACAAATAACAGTTGCAAGTCTACAACTGGTTAATTAAGCAACATGTTTCGGCCTTGTTCAACCATAATCAAGCTTACAAAAGATGGTGTTAATTAAGGTACATTCGTTCGCTATTAACACCATCTTTCGTAAGCCTGATCATGGCCGAACAAGGCCGAAACATGTTGCTTAATTAACCAGTTGTAGATTTGCAGCTGTTATTTGTATGTTGTGTAAAGACGTTTCAATTTAATAAATCTGTTACATGTACACAACGGGATGGAAACATTCAAATTCAAGTTACCGTTGAATGGCTGTTGATGAAGTCACTGTTAGTATGAGTAGGCCTCAGTGATTGGTTTTCTTTGGCTTTTAATGAGGTCTAACTCGGTACTGACATTGCTGACCTCGAACTCTTGCTAAACATACGTACTTGATGACAATGAACGAGTTAAAAGAAGTTTTTTTTCTTCCTTTAGTTCTCCACCAGTTGCTTCCTATTTTTGTCCTGATATATCTTCCACCGTGTCCGACACATGAAGTCGGTGTAGTCCAGTACCGATGAGATCCTGCGTTGATTCACCTCAAAGATAACCGTTCTCGCCAAAATCCACAAGATCGCCTGATGTCTTCTTCGGAGCCATAGTTTGAAACAGGGATGAGGGAGTCATTCCTTGGATGTACGTCTCGGGCCCGTCCTTTGTGTCCGAGCTATCCAAGTGCAGGTCCATTCCAAATCTTCTGTCTCTCCCCGCGTTCGTTGAGTCGATGTAGCATGGTGTGCTGCCTCCCGCACTGCGTACAGTTTCTTGTGTCCATTAATCGAATTCTGTGCAACTTTACATTCGTGGGTATAATGTCGTGAATCACCATATACCATGCGGACCTGCCTCCATTAGGCAATATCACGTTGTGGAGACTGCCCGACACTAGTGACCAGTCAATGGCTGATTGAAGCTGAAATGCGCACCTCCCGTGGTTTCGCCACCGTAGTAGACATGGTTCGCAAGGTGTCAAACACTCTTCGTTTAAAAGCCCGCCCTGGTTCGGCCTGCCTCTGGGGTTCCATATTTCCCATTCGTGAAAATAAATGCTTAGGTATTCCCAGGTGCTAGGGATTATTCGTATGTGCGGGGGATTCGTTATGGGAGGTAGCGGGACCCATACACTGAGCCACTCAGCAGTCACTGACCCACTCCCATATCTTTGGGACCAAAATATGGTAAGAAAGAGGGCACGGCATTGGGCTACGACATCAGTCAAGTTCATAATCCCCTCTTCCGTCCAGCTTTGTAAGGTTCACAGAGGCACCCTGAAGATCGCACCACACCATATATTCCAGGATATGCCGTTAAGAGTTGTCGCTTGTGCTCCTTCGGGGTCGGGAAAATCTGTGCTTTGTGCCACATCGTGGAGAGAAAAAGTTGTGGACGTACTGGATACATCGTTCCTGACATAGGTCCCGATCGTACGCATCTTCCCTGTCGCCCTGAACCAAGTGACATTCCCTGAACCGGCTACTGTAGTCGTGAATCTGCATTCAAGTATGATTATTTCTTGATAATATGGGATGTCCAGCATGTTCATCGATGTGCCCTCGAACCTGCCGCCATAGCTTTAGGTTTTCGGATGTTCAAACGAGCACCCGTTGCCCTTTTGTAGGTCAGTGGGAGTTCCACTATTATTTGAATGTCTGCTGGTGCCGTCACAAAAGTCGTGAAATCGTTAGCGTATGCCACCACTGCGGTTTTAGTTGTCCGTTGTACAATTCTGTTGCCCGTCAGACGTCGCTCCAACATATGTATCAGCGGATTCAAAACCACAGCGAATAGTAGCTTGCTCACTGGACAATATTGTCTCATGGAACATTGTATGGGAAAGGGTCCTGCAACGTAGCCTTTAATTTGTACCGAAGAGAAGACCTTATCATACGTCTCTTGAATGAGTGTGATGAATTTCAAGCCAGAGCCATTACATTTTAGCATCCAAAATAGATCAGTATGAGTAATGGATCAGTGCGCAGAAAATTATTCTAATCCGAGAGTACAGAATTGCACAGCTGTCCCTTGTATTTACTGGCAAATCCGTAGAAGAAAAAATGTAGGTGGAACAGATGTTGGATGCCTCCGTCCACACAAGGAGCGTACTTCTACAGGTGTGGGGATAATTACTTGGGATATCGTGGGGGGGGGGGATCTCAATTTAAACAGAAGTGTTTCTGCACGATGGGAGTCTCACACTCTGTCGCGTATGGGGCATTAGGTGAAAAACATCTCTCTCCGGTGCCACATAATATGAGTTCACGGATTTATTGTACCTTGCACAAAAGCACGACTTTCCTTCTGCCAGTAGGCGTTTGGGCGAGGATCTCGTCACCCTTTTTGTGAGAAATTTAATCTTATGTTATGGGATGCCAAGGAATCAAAAAAGAAATAAAATATAGAGTAAACGCTTGTAATTCAGTCCTTAAATTATTGATGTTGTAGAAGAAACAAACGAAAAGGCGGACGCGGTACGAACGTTCTGTAGTTTTTAGTCATTCTCATACATAGTGGCCTATAGAATGAAGCAGAGTTCATACATAGGGCACGAATCTCCAGTTACATCAAATATGTTTTGGCTTCTGACTGTTTGCTCTGTGTTTAAAACGGAAAGGAAGAGCTCACAGTCGCTGGAAGTCGGCAGTTTAATTGTGAGCAAATAACATGTATTAAATTAGTTGAGTTAGGGGAATGAGATAAGGAACAGGGGAACGGAATTTCTGTGGAATATAAATTGTCCCTCAGTGGCAGAATTAGTAATATTGCTACACTCGGCCACCTAATAACTGGAACTGGTTGTTGGAATGTGACTGAAGAAATGGAGCAATGCCGGGCACCGAATCGGTGGCTCGCTAAAGGTGAAACCAAAGAAATCAGTGGATTCACTAAAGAAATTTGTGGTTAAGAGAGTGGTATACGGGTAATGTTACAGGATCCACTCTCATTCCGAAAGCCACCTTCCCTGAAAGTGGATTTTGGTAGTTTTCTTTAGTCTTTTCCCTCAAATTCTGCGGCAATTCTTTACCACGAATGAAGATCGTTTCCGTCTACAGTCCTCCACATTTGCAAGTACATAACCGCCATAATTGTGGCGGCATTGCTCCCTGTACTCAGAACAAACAACAAATTGCTTATAAGGGTTTTATGATATGTATTCCGTGCGTTTTGACTGAATTAAATAGTTCATTCATGACACCAACAAATGCACCTTTTATATGTAGCGTGATTAAAAAAAATGGACTCAATTTCTTACTTCTATATTTCTTGAACTATACGCGGTATGTGAATGACCTACATAAAATTTGAAAGATAGGGTCCTAACGTTTTAAATAAATATCACCACTAGAGCTCTTGCCTAGCGCACAGCCGTGCAGCAGCGTCAGTTTTGAACAAAATGGCTACTATGCAGCACGAGATTTTTTGCGTTCGTGTGTGAATTAAAACTGAGTCGGCGACTGCTGTGCAGCGTGCGTTTCGTCTTCGTTTCAACATTCACCTCCAAACTTCAAACTTCATTGTGAGTATAATCAAAAGTAATTTACATCGTATTTGTCACTAGTTCTAATTTTGACATATAGACTTGCGAAATTGAGTCCATCTTTATATATATATATATATAGCTTTATATCGCTGCTACATGTTTCGGCGCCATTTACTCCACCCTCAGAACGCTCTACAGCAACACTTAAAACTTACTGGAATATAATAGATTACAAGATAGTACGGTTGCAGCTAATGTAACCATGTAGGTTTTACAAACTGTAATGAAAATAGAATCTAAAAAATATAATAAATCAAAACAACAAAATAATAACATTTTGCGGCGTTTTGAAGTGAGTAAATTAAAAAGTGGTATGCATGAAACATAAAAAATTTTAACCATACTTAATTGAGGAGAAGGAGGGAGAATAATAATTTTATTCATGCTTAACTTAGGCAGAGATGGAGGTGAATAATCGGGTCTATACAACGGGCTCATTAACTCCGAGGAAAAGAGCGTCAATACGAATGAGGCTGCGCGAGCCGCATTGCGTGCACGGATGGATACTTCGTTCAAGAAATGTCCATGCTGCCACGAATATAAGATTTTTATTTATTTGCGTGTTTGCATCTAGAATTATTTTTCTGGCCATCCTTCCCATTTAGCTATGTCTGCCATCTTCTGACGTTGTTTGTATTCGTCCTTAACCAGTGCTGCTGTTTTCTTATCATTAGAATGGGAGACTGTAAAACACTTGCAGTAATCTTAGTCAGACTGTGATTATCCTAATAGACTGTACGACATTTGCAGTAATCTGGATCATTCTGTATATCGTTCGCTTTTCAGCAACAATTTATCTTTTGTTACATATTTGTACCTTCTTTTAAATTAGCCCCTTAACTGCCGCAATGTTTCTACATAATTTCCCATGCAGTCAACGCGCTGAATTAGTTTTCTCTTCTATACTGCTTATCTTAGGGGAATACAACTTTGCGGATTCCAACAGTAAATTTTGTAAGTGTGTTAATATGAAATGTCTTGGCTATGCAAACGCGCGGTATTAGCAAGCATAATGTTCGATGCTTCGTTGCCGATGTATTTTTCTTTCACCTTTTGTTTGTTCCACTAATGTTATTATTTATAGTGAAAACTACGCGAAACCATATTTATTGTAGCTTACTGTATATTGCTGACCGTGCTAAAGGTCCTTTAGACCACAAGGTTACTTCGATATTCAACGGCGCTGCATATATTTGTTTGCATATTGACCGGGGACAAATGGACTAAGAATGATGGCGACTATATTTATTGACTCTTTCAGTTTTATTTCAGTTACCACGAGTACATGGGACTAACGAATTGGGTAAATATTTTCTGTTACAGAATATCCTGGACAAATTCAACCCTGGTGCACGCCAGCTCATCAATGCAGGGAAAGCGTATCTGAAAGCCCTACATGGTGAGTTTTTCTGTTTTTTAATACATGAGATGAAATTTATTCTACAGGGTTTTGGACGACAGTTTTCAAAGATCATCTTTTTAATATTTGTATAGATTATCTCACTTTACCTCCTCCAACCTGCCACTCAGAAGTGGTCTCTTGAGAACGGATGTTTCACGTTATAGAAGGGTTTTTTTTCGGTATTATGTCACATGACACGGTGTGGGTGAGTTCCAACGCTATGAAAGGACGTGCTGTCAGCTTTCTCAGTAATGGTGCAGTAGGTTCCTCGCAACATTGTTACCTGTCTACCAGACTTCAAAGTGTCATAGCCATAACACATCAGTCTGAGCGTTGAACAGTATTCCTGCCTGTTGTCTTGAAACAACTGTAGCAGAAACCGACAGTTTCAGCGACATTGACATGGCCCGATCATCCATGGCAAACCGCGTCATCTTTAGGATGTGCCGGGATGGCTGATGTGGCGCTGCAGGTAAAAATAAGAGGGGTACGGGGAAAACGTTGGTCAATATTACTGAAGGTATGAGGCTCTTTTTGAAGCATAGATTTTAAAGAAACAAACTATAAAGATGAGGACATAATTATTGTTGGTGAGGAGGAAGACAAGTGTCGGGCTGCTGATATGAATGTGTACTGAGTCGTCAGAATTCACATGAGTCTTGAGAACTTCAGTGATTGTTCCAGCCTGAGGAAGAATTGTGTATGGAAGTGGTTACTTGTATGGTTTCCTATACATTGGATACCGCCTCATTCCCCGCAGTAAAAAAGCGACTGGGGGTGGCGTTAATCAGCCACACAAATCTTGCGCCGAGGTTAAAGAAAGAGTAGAGCTATGTGTCTACTCCCCCTCTGAGCCTTCTTGGCAGGTTATACGGTGAACTTTACCTTTACTTTTACTTGTTTGGCTAGTTCCTATAGCCGGGATATGGTGGATGATCGTGTTACTTTGCAGACCCCGCTTAAGAGAATACGTGGGATATTTTCAAATCTTCACGCACAAATAGTCAGTTGTGATCTGTAAGTGTGGTTGGAGTAAGTGCTGATGTCTGCTTTATAATCGTGAAATGGTGACAGACTGCGAGATTTGAGGTTCTGACAGAGATGCTGATGAATATTCACGGCCATGGGCTGTTTGACACAGATGACGAAGGCAATGCGTTTCTCCGAAACGTCGAAACAGCTTAACATTCCGGACGGATTGGAGTTTTATGGCGGAAGAAGGAGTGTCAAAACGCCGAGAAGGAAATGGGCGGTGGGTGGTGGCAGTAGCTTTAGCTACGAAATGGAGCGGACGTGAATATAATGCGAATTTCGCCTGTCCTGAACCGCAGGAAGTTCGCCTCCACTCTCATATAGTTACACAATCTGTGTATTGGAAAATGGCGGGGCGGCCTGCATACTCTGCCTCCCAATCATGCAGTAAAAACATGGTGGTCCTCCAATTATTTCTGCGGTGAGCCTGCACAAGGAATTTCATTAGGAACAAGTCCACCTTGTTAAGTGTTGGCCCCTGTTTGTCAGTTGCATACTAATTGATTTCAACCGCTTCCCCTTTCGCTCTCCCAACCTCCGTCAACCCCTCATTCGATACGATAGCCATTCCCCATGAAACAACGAACACTTCCTACTCTGAGTGTTTTTATTAGCAGAGCTGTTCAGCGTGTCTCATCACACTTTACGAAACATGCGAACTGAAACTAATGTAGAGTAATACCATGATTTTAAAGCCAGGCGTTGTCTCGATACGTTAAGTTGATTTAATGTGCATCTGTCATCGTTAGCTTTGACTACTCGGCTGTAATTACGAAGAAATCAATGACTGCTAGAATGAAATTCTCATTAGCCTTTATTCTACAGAGTGTTGGTTTCGGCGTGTCATTTCTATTCATTCAGTTAGACTGTTAGCATCTAATGGTGTTTGTGGCTCAACAGACATTCTGCGTAACATCCAAACACGCATTCACCTTGTCAATTGGTCGCCTGCTTTGTCCGTTTCCCAAGTTGGTTACCGTACTCTACCATAAAACGATTGTCCACTGTCTGCCATTCTCTCTCTCTCTCTCTCTCTCTCTCTCTCTCTCTCCCAGGAACCAGGCAGTCACTCTTCCTAGTTACCATACAGCCCGACAACAGGAGTCACTCTTGCTGTCACCCAGTCAGACACTCTTCATCATACTGCTGCCGCTCTGTATGTCATCCACTCGGCCACTCCGTCTTCCCGTCGTATACACTAGTGGCCGATCACTGTTTTCTAACACGTTACTCCAATTTTCATTCGTCTTATAATTTAAAGTAAAAAAAAATATCTTTTTTAATGTTTGCCATCCCGAAGTGTTTAACACATGTATAAATATACAATGATGTATCAGTCAAACACAACAAAACTTCATTATGTTTATTATTGTACTAGGGCAACATGTTTCGATTCTTACAGAATCATCTTCAGGCCTTTCTAAGAAAATAGATCCTTACTTAAAATGTTTAAAAATGCGCTGTGTGATCCCAAAAGCTTGCATTGTAAGCGTTTGGGATCCCACAGCGCATTTTTAAACAGTAAGGATCTCATTTCTTAGAAGGGCCTGAAGATTATTATATAAGAATCGAAACATGTTGCCCTAGTACAATAATAAACATAATGAAGTTTTGTTGTGTTTGACTCACACATCATTGTATATTAAAAAAATGTTTTTTTAGCATTATGACCGTGGAATTCCTGAAATATTCGCTGTCCTGGAATGTTACGTAGCGTAGATTGGTAGTTAGTTACCGACGTTTCGGGACAAACTATTGGTCTCATTTCAAGAGTCTTGGACTGCTTGATGCTGAAACATGCGGCCGATCGGTTGTACCGAAACGTTGATAACTAAATACGAATTGACGCTGCGCGACATCCCATAACAGCCAAGATCTCAATGACACCGCGCATTTAAAAAAGAAAATAGTTTCCTGTAGTTACCGACTTAAAAGAGGTGGGTTTGGCCCCTGGCGCCGACACAATCGACCGTATTCTAGCGCCCTTTCTCCCCGTAGGAACAGAGTCAACAATAGAAAGCCCTCGACAAGCAGGGGTTAAGCTCAGAGCAAGGGATTTCCAACAACTAAATTCAATTCAATCGACTCCACCAACTCCTCACACCCTTTCTTCTTGAATGAAAAGCCCTGCACCTCGCCAACACAGCCACACGTATGGAACTGTAAATCCTTTTATGATGCAAATTTTCCCTAACTCTGTCAGACAAAAACTGTGAGGATTTTAAATAAATTCCACACAGTTACAATTGCTGATATTCTCAGTTTATACGTGTTTCATATTTTTGTAGTACTTTATTTTTTCTGAATTCCATTGAAAGTGCAATAGGTACAGTACGTTCACTCTTTTGATAGGCAGCAACCACGATATTGCTTTTATACGCTTTTTTGAATAGAACCGAGCTCTGCACAAGGTCTTCTGCACACAGGTGTACTGCAAATCGCCCCAATTCCACCAGAAATCCTAACATATGGAAATGTCCTGCTTTATATGTAAAACGAAGGGAACTCGGATGATATTAACCGTACTTTTCTTAAGATCCAAAGTTGATAATTAGAGAGACATTGTGCAGTAATTCTATTTTATTTGTTACTCTTGTTTCAAATTATTATATTGTGTAGAAGACGTAATTAACAGTTTTTTTTATGTCCATATGCCGTGCTTTAATCAGTTGCATAAAGTGTATCAACGACAAACAAATGCACTTACAGTTTTTTGGTATACTTTTATCCTATTTTTGTCACAAACAATTTTCGGCCTGTCATCCGTCCATCTTCAGGGTGATCTATTTGATAAAACAGAATATATTTGTAATTATAATCATCAGTATTTTATTTTATTATTCTACAGTATATTTTAACCAGAAATGATATGGTTTTTAATATTGAGGGGTGATTCGGACACATTTAATTACAATTTTAATCTTTATTCCAAGAAATCATCCTGAAAATGGACGAATGACTGGCCGAAACATGTTTGTGACGATAAAAGTACATCAAAAAAATTGAAGTGCATTTGTTGGTCGTTAATAGCCTTTATGCATAATTCACAGATTTATTATTTTATATCCAAAATTGAGGAACTTGAAACTAACAGTAAGATAAAAAATATTAGGGACTTGTATAGGGGCATCAGTGACTTTAGGAAGGGTTACCAGACTAGAACTATTATAGTAAAGAATGAGAAGGGTGATTTGGTGGCAGGCTCCTACTGTATTTTGTCTAGGTGGAGGAACTATTTCTCCCAGCTATTGAAAGCACGTGGCGTTAATGATGTTAGGCAGACAGAGATACACACTGCAGAACCACTGGTACCTGAGCCAAGTGCCTTTGAGATTTAACTGGCAATTGAAAATCTAAATAGTCACAGATCACCAGGTGTTGATCAAATCCCAGCAGAATTGATTAAGGCAAACAATTCACTATGAGATCCATAAACTTAATATTTCTATTTGGAATAAGGAGGAAGTGCCTGAGGAGTGGAAGGATTCGATCATTGTACCTATCTATAAGAAGGGCGATAAAACAGGTTGTATTAATTATAGGGGCATATCACCCTTTCCATCTACATACAAAATTTAATCCAACATCCTGTTATCAAGGTTAACTCCTTACGCACAGGAAATTATTGGGGATCATCAATGTGGATTTCGACGCAACAGATCAACTACTGA
>Ga0123353_10019090_pt1 | contig 10171 bp, 5 predicted proteins | sample TergutLab28metaG_3_FD_92763 | JGI IMG/M metagenome (GOLD analysis project Ga0123353, IMG submission 92763) | Labiotermes labralis P3 segment gut microbial communities from Petit-Saut dam, French Guiana - Lab288 P3 | ecosystem: Host-associated > Arthropoda: Insects > Digestive system > Gut ...
ACTTCTCTGTCTGTATGTACTGCTTGATTCCACAACACTGTAACATCTCCCTCTTCACACACTGGCTTGGACATGTGTGTGTACCATTTGTCTGTAGTTTCAATACCTAAGGCTTTGCATATTATTATTATTATTATTATTATTATTATTAAGGATTGCCCTCACTCACAGTTGGTAGCATTTTTTTCTCTGGATTTACCCCACGCCAGATCGGAAGTGAACATAGTTCTATAAATGACGTGCAACAAAATGTGCGGAGAGCGTGAGGAAGCTTGTGAGAGGGATTTTAATTATGATGGAGGGAAGTACAAATTGAAGATCTTCAGTATATCCTTCTCATTTTCGCTACTGACAGTAGTGTGATCAGAAATGTCGGACGTTTGGAGGGTAGTGTAGGAAAGTAGGTTGGGGAGAGTGGAAAGGGGTCTATTTATGGGATGCTTTTATTGTGGTATGAATGTAGCAGGACGATTGGTGCTATTGAAGCTTGTATAGGCAAACATGACAAAGTGTAACATTGCAATGCTGAGAATGTTCAACAGTTTCTGGTAGTGCTCAGAATGAAATGTGAAATGGGCGGTATTTAGTGTGTTTAAAACAAAACAACGTATTGTAAAAGGAACTTGATCTTCGTGATGAAAATAACAGGCGCAAGGTCCAGTGCAGGCGCCATACATCGAAACGAAACTGTCGCTCACAACTCACTGCGGCCACACAAAACTAAACGAACTGCTGGCACGGGGTTCGATGTAGAGAGCACAACTAGGTGCGTGATGTACGGCGTCCGCCGTGCTATAAATTACATCTTTACTCTTGCTGCGATTTTGTGTTGCGTAGATTGGTAGTTAATCACCGACGTTTCGGGATAACCAATGGATCCCATTTTCAAGGGTTATAGAGTCCAAATTTCAGTATTCATGGATTGTTTGATGTATGAAAGTTGAAATGATAGATTGTCCCGAAACGTCGGTAACTAATTGCCAGTCTACGCTGCGTAACGTTTCGGAAGGTCGAAGACCTCAGTATAATTTTTAACAAGTGGGTGGTGCAGGGCTCACTGCTGGGAGCACAAATGCAAAAGAACTGTTCGATTTTTCCCCGGATATGTGTTCAAGACCCAAACACTGCTTTCGCCATACGAAAACAACATTTCTCGCCCAGTACAACAACAACCCGGTCATGTGGGAGTCTCAATGACGTCGTTTTTGTATGAAGCTACTGCTTCTGCGATTTGAAATGTCGCCGTCGCTTATTTGCAGAGTTTGTATGGGTCTGAGGATTCATTATTTTCTGACACGTTAAGGTGTGGCAGCATGTTCAGTAGAGCTGGTTCCTAGACGCGGTCACGTGTCGCGGAAAGCTGCGTCATGTCCATCTGGCCGCATGTTTCTGCGCGGCTTCCACTGGACTCTTCACTATAATTTGATACTGGATGCCTGTGTGAAATTCTTCCAAGAAACAACTGATTCGGTTAAGGTCGGACAAAAATATCAGGTCCTCTACGTAAAGACCTGCATACGTTTTGCTGTTGTCGGGAACATAAACTAACCATAGAGACATTTTCTTGTAATACTGGATGTTTGTTTGTTTGTTTTTTGACAGCGACACGTAGCTCAGCAACTCGTTGTTGCTTTTCTGTTGTAACGATGGTTACAAGAACCCGCCACATTGTTCATTACATGTGCATTTCCTGTCCTTTTGCTAGAGGCCTCGCATATGAGCTCATTTCCTTCCTCACACTTCAAGTTTGCGTTAAATCGGCTTATCTTTCTCCAGTTACATGAAGAGGGCCGTCCTTACGACGGGATATTTTGACGACACCGCCCATCGACATTAGTAGACAGATCTATAATGTAAACATAACTGATATTCAACACGTCCTCAGTTCGTTCAATGACATAACACCGAGCCTAAACTTCGCACTAGAGCGGGAACAAGAAAATAAGTTGAATTTCCTAGACCTATCAATAATAAAAACCACAGATAAAATATCTTTCGACGTATACAGGAAACCAACCATTCAACCAATCATTCCCAACGATTCTTGTCATCAAACAGAACAGAAACTAGCGACCATCACATACTTCTCAAATAGAATAAACACCTACGATCTCGATTACGCGAGAAAACAGAAACAAATACAGTGAAACAGATCATCCGCAATAATAAATTCGACACGTCTATCTTAAAAAGATTCAACATTGGCAAAACAAAACGAGAAAAGGACAACCGACAAAAAAAGGTGGGCCAAGTTCACATATATCGGAAAAGAAATAAGACAGGTCACGAAGCGTTCCAAAAATACAAACGTAACAGTGGCCTACATGACCAAAAACAACTTAGAAAAAATTCTAAAATCACAAAATACCCCACAGCCCAACAAATATAAAAAAAAGGAGTTTACCAACTTGAGTGTCTCACATGCCACAAAATATACACAGGTCAGACCGACCGTCCTTTCCATATAAGATTCAGCGAACATTATAACGATTATAAATATGCAAACAACATATCTACGTTTGCCCAACGTATCATTAACGAAGGCCACTCTTTCGGCCCAATCAACGACATAATGAACACAATTCACTTCATGAGGAAAGGAAAAATGCTAGATACCCTCGAGAAATTTTACATTTACAGAGAGAACAAAAAACGGAAACCAGATAAACGATAGACTTACCGTACAAAGTTACCCGATATTTGAAACAATAGTGCAACATTCCCTTCACGGACGTCAGCACCTATGATGGCAGCAAAATACCTAGAACAACATAGTTATAGAACGACATAGTGATTAATATCCAGTGCGAACGTATAGACACCTACGCTGAAAACTACTTCTGGTCGCAAGGACTACATAAACAACGGAACCAAAAACACAACACTTGTAAGTCTTTCTGTACTTTATTCAACTGAACTTGATTTCATATCCGATACAACAAAAACCAATGTTAGTTTCCATTTTTGTTCTTTAGACGTCAGGAGAAGATCGTAACTGGAAGCTTATCCGTCCATTAACAACATAACAATAGAAACAAGCAGCGAACCTTACCAGACAATACTATCCAATATTTCAGCGTGCGAGTTCATTTGATAACACACCCACTTCCACGGAACAGCAACAAAGACGTACTCCGACTTCACCAGTAAATATACAGTATCCCATAGCTCCAAAAACAACCAGACGATAACGGGACTCGTATTTTCAAATGGTGAACAGCAGTACACCATTAAGAATTTTACATATTTTAACTTTTTAGACACAATTTGTATAATACACTTTACGAGACAAGTGATCGAATTTTATGTATCCCACTCTTGTAAACACAATTTACACGTCACGCCTTTAGAGACAAACGATTTAATTTGATGTATTCCATGGATGTAAACACGATGGGATCCCAAAGTGTGCATAGCATCTTGTGAGACAATTGACAAAATAGGCCTGAGGATGACTAATCTATGGTCGAAACATGTAGCCTTATAATTACCTTGAGTAATAAAGTAATTGTGCTGACGTACACTGTTTAATATTACATTACAATTATGACATGTAACGAAGTTTTGTGTGATATAATTAGGAAAAATGGCGAGGTGATAAACAGCGAGTATATATATCACATGCGAGGTTTGGAGGAAGTGAGCGAGGAAGTATTAGATAGAAATAATTTACTATGCAAAATAATTTAGTTGTGATTAGAATCTTTGAAACACAATAAGTACTATAATATGAACACTAGTCGTTAGAAATAAATGAACAGGTTGTACACAGGCATAAACGTGGTGTTTCTAGTCACATCCAAGGAATTTATTTGAAACTCACCCAATAAATTTGACTTTTTTGGGTGTTTATCACGTAAACTTAATTAAGTTTTAATTACCCGGTTCACATTAATCGTAAAGTGTTAATTCGTGCCCACTGATAGCTTGACACTATAGAATGAACACTTGGAAAATTGTATGTAGTCAAACACAACTGTGTCACATGAGGTGTATTTAATGACTATACGTATAATGGACAACTACATGTTTCGGCCTGTACTGGCCATCTTCAGGTTGTCTGAGGGGAACTTAAGATCTTACTATAAGACGCGCACCACGTGCGCGTACATGCTTATAGTGAGATGTAGTTGTCCATTATATAGTAATTAAATACACCTCATGTGACACAGTTGTGTTTGACTACATACAATTTTTCAAATTTCACACACACAACGAGGATGACACATTTCCTAGATAGAATGAACATTTCTTATAAAGATCAAACGTGTAAATTCTTCTAAGAAGTTGTTTTGCCTGTATTTTACTGCGCATCACTTCCAATTCCCGTCAATACTTCACTTCTGTTTGACGTCCGACGGGGTGTTAATATGACAAATAATTTGACGTGCTGGCATGATCGCACACTGACCACATGTGAATTGTATAGCCGTGTGGAGAGAGGTACAGAGAGGGAATGGCAAACTGTATTGCGGCTTTCATTTGCAACAGGTAAAATGTGTGTTGGTTGTAGTCAGGGTGGTGGGCAGACGATGAAAACGGGCACTTTTTTTATATTTGGCAGTCGCTGTTCAGTCCGCTATTCGTTAAAGTCTGGTAAAATTCTTAGGGCTAATAATTGTTGTTAGGAATCTCGTTATTGTATAAGAAACTCGATATTTTCACCTTAGCGCATTGGAGAGCAGGGTAACTCAATCAGCAGAGTTACTAGGAAACGGTGTCGACAACCAAGGTTTGAATCGCGGCAAGAACGTACTCACACCCATACTTCTCCACCACGACCACACCCGATCTGGGATCCACCAAGCTTTCTAAGTAATACGTAACAAGAACTATTTACGGCGGGTAAAGTGGCCGGAACATAAAACTGACCGTTCATGTTCATCGAAGCCAAGGTTAAGATTTCCTTGAGCTACACCGACATGTTCGCCTTCCCATATGTTTTGTTGACAGCGACAAAATTCCTTTCGCTGTGCCGCCATATTTGTACGAATAGGGCAACAGTAGGACTGAAGGAGGGTAGACTGATGCTATGTTACTGAATCTTTGGTGTAAATCCAACTGAAGGATATGAATTATGGTGTTCAGCTTACCGTGCATCGTAAGAAATTCTTATAATAAAACCAACTAGATGCACTAATTTCTCAAATTTATTTTTGGAATAAAACTACATGTTTCGGACAGTTCCTCTGTCCATCATCAGGAGTTTTCCACTGTATACACAGCAATGGTGGATGTCATACAGACAAAACCTGTATGACATATACCATTGTCGTGTGTACAGTGCTAAACTCCTGATGATGGACAGAGGAACTGTCCGAAACATGTAGATTTTTATTCCAAAATAAATTTGAGAAATTAGTGCATCTAGTTGGTTTTATTATAAGAATGAATTATGCCCTTTTAGGGATTTTGTCGGTGGACTGTATGAGCTATGTTAATTTACTATTACCTTATGGGAATAAAACTAACAAGTGCATATTGAACATACGTGAAATTATTACACTATAAAGGTCATAAACAACCTACATGTTTCGGGCAGCTATTGTGGCCATCTTCGAGGAGGTTTTTTTTCGAAGTACATATTACAAAGAAGCTTTTAATTTCTTTTGAATTGGTTTTAATGTTTATTGTAATATCCCTCGGCAGACACCTCCCTGAAGATGGCTACAATATATGGCCGAAACATGTAGGAGACTTACGACGTCTGTAGTATAATAACTTCATATATGTTCATGTGCACGTGTTGGTTGCATAGTCACAATGAATCATCAGTGCATGGTCATGAATTATTTAAAATTACTATTCCCATATTCGCTTGGATTGACTGAGGAAAGCTACGAAGAGTCATGTCAGATTATTTGTTCCTCTTCGCTGTCCCTGCCGGGCAACTACATAATGTGGGTCAGATGAGTTAACCATCTTTGTGTACCGCATGGTGGTCAATGTTGGAGGAACTAAAAGCGGAAGTCCGGAAGCTGCCGACAACCGTAGAATCACGTCCCTGTAAAGGATTAGGCTAGACGACTTGAAGAGCCTTCCTTCCAGCTTCACTTTTTCTTCTGTCTACAAATTCTTTCCTTAAACCAAGCCAACTGAGGTCAATGTGCATAAGTAGTAGGATAATTAGTCACCGAAACGGAGGGTAATTTTACACAATTGGACTGGCTCCATTGTTTTTAGGTCCCCCACTTGCTCTCTTGACGAGATGATATATGCCTGGCTCCAGAAGAAGACTGCTGATCTCTCTGTATGATTACTTCTTGTAAGTTCTCTGATAGATGAGTGAGTATGGGATACTGGTGGAATGATACTGACAGACGAATACTAGGGATTAACCTGTCCTAGTGCCACTTTCTTCACCTCAGACCCCATTTGGTCTAAACCGTGCCTCGGCGGTGAGGGACCGGCGATTGCCTGTGAAAGCCACATCACGACCACAGCCTTCCCAAACATTTCATAGTCATGATGCAATTTATCAAGAGGTGAAGGTAATAGCAAAGTTTTAAAAGTACCCTTTTATTTTAAAGCATTCATCCTACAGGGGTGTGGATGGAAAGAACACACTTTGGTAACATTAACAGTAGTCTGGGGATTGTTCTTTAATATTAGATGCTTAATAAGGCACATGGGAGATTTCTTATATCCCAGTGCACCCTTGTAAACAGATAATGGACATTCCGAGGTCCAGTAACTTTGCAATAAAAATTATATTCCTCCGAGTAAGTTGATAATGAAGGTGTCTGACAAGTAGGTACTGGAGCTTAAGAAACAGAAGCTAAACAACCACGTAATGTAGAGGTTTGTGATTTGTAATGATCACCTGATAAGTCGTGAGTTCAGACAAAGGTAATGGCATGAGCGGAAAATGCAAGAATTTTTGGGAGGGTTTTTGAATGAGCGTAAAATTTTGGTCGGAAATCTTGAGCGGAATATATCACACTAAAGACGTTGTATGTGGGAGGTTTATGTCAATATGTATAATATATAATATAATATATCAACCGGCCCTGGGGCCCACCCAGCCTCCTGTACAATGGGTACCGGGTCTTTTGCGGGGGTAAAGTGCGGCCGGGGCATGCTGCTGACGACTCGCCCCCTTCTAGTGCCGCGGTCATGGAACAGTAGAGCTATACCTCTACCCACCCTCTGGGCCACACCGGGCCTGTAACGGGATTACTTTACCTTTACCATTTATATATAATATATCAAGGTTTTGTGACAGTGTGGCTCAGAATAGACCCCATTGGTAAGATCTTGTGACCAATGGCAGTGGCTTCTTCAAAGTAAGCCGCGTTGCGTGGATATATAGTCTGTTGGCTACTTACGTTCCTAAGAGAAAAGTCATTTGTTTTGGTGTTTCTCCAGTAAAGTTACTAGACCATTACATCCTTCAAGGTTGGTATTTAAATGTGTTATTGCTGTATGTGCAGTGATTGTACCTCAGTTGGAATTTTAGGTACGTCAAAACACCTTAGAAAAATGTTGCAGACTGCAGACACGAAATAAAAAAAAAAAGAGACAAAGAAACGAAGGCACTTACTTACGTGAAGAATCCAATAAATGGGGAATTGTATCTTCCTGTGGATTCCATCTGCTGGTTGTGGGTGTTCGGGAAATATTTGGTAGTAAGGGATGGGGTTACTTTATGTGTTTTAATACTACAGAGTTTCGAACCGCCCACTTGATCACTTATTGAGGTCAGTGTGTGGGGATTCGACGGAGTGAGGATTATCTCACGTATTGTGATGTGTCTCTAGGGTACAGAGTAAAGACACTGATGTACGTACGTTAGATTTACAGGGCTGTGCAGGTTTGCTGTACCGGCAGGAGTTGAAGTGCTGACACAGACTTACAGAAACGTGTTACGTGTCACTTTTATAAACACAAACATTTGTTTTTTGATTTTTGTCTAATTCTGTAATTGTCTAATGTCGTGACATGTCAGTAGTGCTGTATTTATTGTTGTCAAATACAACAATACTTTACTGCGTTTGTCAGACCTGGAGCATTGATGATAAACACAATGAAGTATTACTTTAATTATCAACCAACAAATGCACTTACATGAAATAACACACTAAAGCACTTAACATTTGTGAATGTTTTTAAAATGACTTTAGCAAGAAACAACGTAGCTCCCTGAGGATGATCCAAGTATCGAAACATGTCGGAGCAGTTTTAAGTGTTTCACTGTGTTATTTTATGTAAGTGCATTTGTTGGTTGATAAAGTAATTCTAGGAAATGCACGGTGCAACGATGAGAACAGTAAAGTATTGTTGTATTTTACGGCAGTAAGTATTGCAGTATCGATAAACAGTGGTATTAAGTTTGTTTTGTAATCGTTGTTGTACGGGGAGATTCGTTACATTTGTAATTTTATGCCAAATTTTTATAACATTCCTTTGTTGCATGATTGTTTTAATTGTAAAGTTGCGTTTGTACATTTCATTGTATGAAGTAATTCAAATATCTGTTTGGAATAAGTTCGTTCACTTGTCGGAGATGCGTAGATCAAACTACAACTACTTCCTTACTGAGATCTGCGTTGTTACGGGATTTTACGCAGTGTGGATTGGTAGTGTGCTACGGACGTTTCGGGACAAGACTGACTGTTGAAGGTGGGACCGACAGGTTTTCCCGAAATGTCGGTAACAAGCTACCAATCTGTGCTGCGTAAAATTCCATAAGAGAGGTCATCTCATTTACTCCGCGGTAAAGGCCATAAATTACGCACGCTACCTTACCGGTACACGTGGACGTAAGAAGTGATATTTCAAAATTAACAAGTTGTACCATAACTGAAATGCACGGAGTGAAAAATTGTTCCCATGTTTACTGGTCACCGTACCACGAAAACTACGCTTGATGTTGAGAAAATCTATTTGCATACCCCATAATTTCGTAGGCAAAGAACCTACACCGATTGTCATCATATGAGGGTGATCGTCGCCCAGCGGTTGTCGTGTTTCCAGCGCTGAATCAAATTCTTTGCGGCCACACGTCAGAAGATGCTTGCGAGGTGGCACAATGCGTGATAACACACGAAACAGACATCTATAAACAGGCAATAGAGAAGTCCCTCTCACATTAATTGCATGAGTTGTGGCAGGAATGCAAGTGAATGTAGTGGTACAGCAGTGCGGTTAATTGTGAACTGTATGAAAGGTAATTTACACCCGATAACGTGACATGAAGGCCCAGAGCGTGATTACAGGTGTACCTCTGCTTTTCTTTTACCTGTGTGTGTGTGTGTATATATATATATATAGAATGTATGTATATATATATATATATATGTTTGTATATACATATATAAAGAGGATGTACCTATAAAACACAACCACAATATCAGACATCTATTAATATTGAAAGAAGCCTTAATTAGCTGCCACCCCTTCCCCACAGCAATAGATACTTACAGCGTTTGCCAAGTCGTCCATCATACTTTCAAAGGCCACCACCTTAGTTCACTTCTTTTGGCTACCAGTTGTGCGGTAATTACGTAAACAAAAACATTTTTTCCCCCGCTAGAAGGGTTTCATGTGTTGGACAATTTTTTTTATGGAAGAGGCTTGGTTCCAATTGAGTGGATACATTTATAGTCAAATCAGTAGAATATGGAAACCCACTTGTACTTCATGAAATCCTCTGCATTCGTTGAAATCGGTTTTTGTTGCACAGTATCTCGCAAACGATGTGTGGGAATATTGTACTTTGAAAAGACTGGGGGGAGGGACATTTTGAGTATGCGCTGTAATTGCGCATTGTTTACGACATGTTGGTATCACGAAAAAAATGAAAGTAATAATAAAGTATGTGGTTTACAGTATTAGTATTGGATTGCGTTTCGTGATGCACGCGCAATACACACACACACACACACACATGCACACACATACACTCTCACACACACATACATATGCACACACATACACATGCATCCATACATGCACACACACACATACACACACATACACATTCACACACAAACATACACTCACACACACACACACACACATGCACACACATACACATGCATCCATACATGCACACACACACACAAACACATGCACACCCAAATACACACACACACACACACACACACACACACACACACACACACACACACACACACACACACACACACACACACACACACACACACAC
>Ga0123353_10019092_pt1 | contig 10171 bp, 14 predicted proteins | sample TergutLab28metaG_3_FD_92763 | JGI IMG/M metagenome (GOLD analysis project Ga0123353, IMG submission 92763) | Labiotermes labralis P3 segment gut microbial communities from Petit-Saut dam, French Guiana - Lab288 P3 | ecosystem: Host-associated > Arthropoda: Insects > Digestive system > Gut ...
GCCAGGTTCGCTCGATTCCAGTTCCTTTGATTGGTTCGTGAATATTCAAGCAAATTTTGTGTTCGGCCGCCATCTCGACCATTTTTTGATAGTGAAGAACACCGTATTGTGAGTGGTGGAACTCACCTCTGGTGTCGTGGTATCCTCTGGCGTTCATTCTCGCGCCGACATATCCAGATTTTATATATTTTACGCCAAAATCTTGGTAGTATTCAAGAGCTTTTGGCAGTTGTTTTTCGTAATTATTGACTGATCCAGCAGTTTCATGGTGGCCAACAATTTCAACTTTGTTGTTGCGGGCGTAATCTGTTATTTTTTTGATGTCAAAGTCGTTGGTTGGCGAGGTAAAATCAAACAGGTCGCCATTGTCGACCCAAGATCCGTCCCAGCCTTTGTTCCAGCCCTCGATCAAAAGCCCGCTAATGCCGAGTTTTACGCAATAGTCGATATATTTTATGGCGTTTTTTGTGGTTGCACCGTGTCGTTCGCCTGTCGCCCAAGTAAACTCACCAACAAACATCGCCCACCAAATCCCAAGGAATTTGATTGGTTTGATCCAAGAAAAATCTTTTGTCGGCGGTTCGTTTAAGTTCAAAACCATGCGTGAGGTCAAAAGATCTGTTGCGGAATCGCCCACGATCACTGTTCGCCAAGGTGTGTTAAACGGCAAAACGATATGGGCTCGCGAACCATCGGAAAGTGGTGTGATGTCGGCTTTGAGGCGTTTTTTATTTGTTAAGCCAAGCGTCATTGCACCGTAATTATAGAGCGATGCTTCGTGGATCGCCATGTAGTGTCCATTTGGATTTCGAAGTGTGAAAGGCGTGTGGCGAAAAGTATCGATTGTTGTAAGATGTTTTTTCTCGTAAAGATATTCGTAGCGATCTGGCTGGTAGGCTGGGATCGACCAAGCTGTGGAGTTTAAGTCGACTCGGAACTCGGTTAACTCGTCTTCGATGATTACTTCTTTGCCGAGAGAGCCAGCTTGGATCGGCATCTCATAACGAAAAGCAAAGCCGTCATTAAATGCACGAAAACGAAGTGTTAAAAGCCGTTTCAGCCCACCAGCTTCTTCGAGGTAAATCGCCATTTCGTTGTAATTATTGACAATTGTTTCTTCTTCGCCGACGATTGTTTTCCAGCTTTCGTTAAAGTTTTTACGCATGAATCGGACGAATTTTAATCCTGTTCGAAGTGGCGGGTGGTCGCGAAACTCGAAACCAAGCTTGGACGGCAAGACGAGTTTTTTGTGGTCTTTTTCTGCCCAGTAAACCATTTCTCCGTGTTCGATATCAAAATAGACTTTCGTCCGTCCATCTGGCGATATAACTACTAGTTCATCTGGGATTTTTGTAAATAATTTTCGAAACCAATGCGATATTTTTTTGAAAATGCTCATGTTTAGAGTGTATCACAGAGGGTTGAGTGTATCAAGTTGAAGGCGAGATAGATATTGACTTTTTGTGTCAGATATGACATAATGGTAGGCATTAGTCTTGTGCGAATAGCATAAAGTAGGAATTTTAGTTCATCTATTATTAGGAGGAGATTCTATGAAGATTGCACTAAGCATCGTGCTATCTCTGTTGGCGGTACCGATTTTTCTGCCAGTTTTATTACTGTCGGCGATATTCGGCATTCTTTCAGTTTGTTTTCGTAAATTGACCGACCTCAGTCTCCGCCTTTGTGATTCTTTGGAAGCTTTTTGGTTTGGTCGATGGCGTATGAGCGAAAAAGATTTAGATGGAGATGTAGAATGAAAAGACTGCTCGATTTCGAGCGGTCTTTCTTCAACTTGACAAAATATACTATCTGTGATACAATAGGGGAGTAAGGGTGGGAAATTACACTCCTTGCAAGGAGTGTTTTTGTTTGCTCAAAAACAGATGAGCCTTAAAAGTCTTTATGATAAATATCTCCTTTCCGAAGCTGGATAACAGTTCATTATTGAAAAGTGAATTGCTATCTAGCTTTGGGCGCTGGTCAAAAGCCAGTAAAAATATTAAAATTTTAAGGAGAAAGAGTTATGAGAAATTTCTATGTAGGCAAAAAACTAGGCAAGAGCGAATGGTTTATATTCGACTCTGAGAACCACGAAGCGATGTTTGGGGGCAGAGGATTTCTGTCGGCTGGGCTAAGCAAGGATGGCTTAACGGCCAATGTCACGCAACTCGGCGGCGAGGTAGGGATAATCGACTTAGCGACAGGAGAATTTACAGAAACTCAAAAATGAAGACTAAACGCGATAAAATGGGCTGCTCAATCGAGTAGCCTTAATTTTTTTGCTTATAAAAGTAAAATCCATAAAGTTTATGTCAAAAAACCCTTGCAAAATAAAGAGAGATGAGGTATAATAATAGAGATACAACTATGCCAAAGGGAAAAATGAAACCGAGTGGTTCAAACACATCGGCTAATAAACAAGTTATTAAGCTAACTGGGCGTGTAATGGAAGCATTACCTAACGCCATTTTTAAGGTTGAGCTTGAAAATGGACATAGCGTATTGGGGTACATATCTGGTAAAATGCGAAAGCATTATATCCGACTTGTTCCTGGGGACAAGGTTGAAGTGGAACTCACGCCCTACGATCTTACTAAGGGACGGATTAGTTTCCGTCTTAAAGATTAATAATTTTACGCATATTTGGCGAAAACCAGGTTTGCGAAAGTTTTTTATCTAAGTAGCTCCCCAAAGAAGAGTAAACCTAAAGGCATAAAGGAAAGGACACAGAACTTATGAAGGTTCGACCAAGTGTTAAAAAGATTAAGGATACTGATCTTTTTGTGCGTCGCCGAAACAAAACTGGCGGTAAAGGCATATTGAAGATCATTAACAAAAGAATGCCTAAAAATAAGCAAAGGCAGGGCTAAGAAATGGCTAGAATCTCTGGGGTGACACTACCATCAGATAAACAAGTCTGGATTGCGTTGACATATGTCTATGGCATTGGACGCACTCACAGCAAAGCTATCCTTGCGGCGGCGAAGATTGAGCCGACCACTCGGGTGAAAGATATCACCGAGGCTGACGAAAAGAAACTTAATGATATTATTGCATCGCAATATGTTGTTGAGGGTGATTTGCGACGCCTCGTGACAAACAACATAAAGCGAATTAAAGAGATTAATTCGTATAAAGGCTTACGACACAAGGCAGGTTTACCTGTTAACGGTCAGAACACCAGAACAAACGCTAGGACTCGTAAGGGTCGTGCGATTGCGGTCGGCGGTGCTCAGCCAAAAGCAGCAAGTAAGACATAGGAATTAATATGGCAGAACAAGAAAAAGTAATTGGATCAAAAGTTCGAAAGTCGAAGAAGCGAAGCGTCCCAGCTGGACAAGTTCACATTCGTTCAACTTTCAACAACACTATCATCTCAGTCACCGACAAAAACGGTGGTGTTTTGGTAGCGTCAAGTGCTGGTGCAAACGGTTTTCGTGGTAGCAAAAAGGGTACAGCTTATGCGGCTCAAATCGCAGCTGAAAAAGCTCTTGAGTCAGCTCGTGAAAACTTTGGTTTCGGAAGTGCAGATGTTTTCGTTAAAGGCGTAGGTCTTGGACGAGATTCAGCAGTTCGTGCAGTTGCAGCAACTGGCGTTGTAATTAATAGTATTACAGACAACACGGCGATGCCACATGGTGGTGTTCGACCGAAAGGCGAAAGGAAACCGTAATGGCACGAGATATATCCCCAATAGTTAAACAAAGCCGACGAGAGGGCTACGCTCTTCATCCGAAGGCTGTAAAGGTTATGGCGAAGAAAACTGGTATCCCAGGTCAACACGCAGGTGGACGACAAGGAAAACCAAGTCTTTATTCGACACAGCTTCGCGAAAAACAAAAAGTACGCCGAATTTACGGTTTGCTTGAAAAGCAATTTGCACGACTAGTGCGAGAAGCTGAGCGTGCAAAAGGTAAAATGACTGGTGATGCACTTTTGGAATTGTTGGAACGACGAGTCGACAACGCGGTTTACCGTGCTGGATTCGCAGTTTCACGCCGAGCAGCTCGCCAGCTAGTTAGTCACGGGCATTTCTTGCATAATGGCAAGAAAATCGATATTCCATCAATTCGCTTGAAGGAAGGTGATGTTTTGGAAGTTCGTCCAAAATCACAAAAATCAGGCTACTTTGATGTGCTAAATGATGTAGTTGCCAGTGCAGGGCAAAGTTCAGTTTCGTGGCTTAAATCTGATCCTAAGAAGATGAAGATTGAAGTCATCGGAATACCTAAGCGAGAAGAAGCTGAGGTGGGCATCAATGATCAATTAATTGTCGAGTTTTACTCACGCTAAAAGAAAGGGAGGTTAGATATATGACAACAAAATTAATTCACGAACCAAAATTGAATGAAGTAAATAAGATCGGTGCGAACGGAATGTCGTTCACAATCGGTGCGCTTTACAATGGTTATGGACACACTCTTGGCAACAGCCTACGACGAGTCCTCCTTTCTAGTATCAAGGGTGCAGCTATTACTGCGTTCAAGATCGATGGCGTAAATCACGAATACACAACAATCCCAGGTGTGCGAGAAGATGTCGTTGACATCATGCAAAACTTGAAGAAAATCACTTTCAAGGCTCACACAGATAAGCCAGTTGAGCTTAGTGTTTCTAAGAAAACTGCTGGTGTTATCACAGCTGGTGATATTAAGACGACTTCAGATATCGAAGTCGCAAACCCAGACCAAGTAATTGCTACTTTGGAATCTGGTGGCAAAATGACAATGAGCATGGTTGTTGAAAGTGGCGTCGGCTACCAATCAGTTGAAAAGTCAGGCGAAGAACGACTTCACGGCGATATGATTGCGATTGACGCAATTTTCTCACCAGTTGTTCGAGTTCGATACGAAGTCGGTGAAGACCGAGTTGGTGACGACTTTAACTTGCAGAAATTGCTTTTGACAGTTGAAACTGACGGAACAATTACACCACGAGAAGCAGTTGAGCAAGCTTCAGCTATTTTGGTTAACCAATACACAGCTTTGGCAGGTGCAACGAAAGTTGAAACGATGCCAGCTCTTGGTATGAATACTGAAGAAGATGCTGAATGGCTACTTGCGAAGGTTGAAGATTTGAAGGGTCTTTCGACTCGAACAGTCAACTCTTTGCAAGAAAATGGAATTAAAACTCTCCGTGATTTGATCGCGAAGAGTGAAGATGAGTTGAAGGATCTACGAGGTTTTGGCGACAAAGCTTTCAAAGAAGTTACAACTCTCTTAGAGGAGTATAAGAATGCATAGACATGGATACAAAGGTCGTAAATTTGGGCGGGAACGCGACCAGCGACAGGCTTTGATCCAGGGGTTGATGCGAGCTTTGATCGAACATCAAGAAATCGAAACAACTTTGGCGAAAGCTAAGGAAATGCGACGATTTACTGAAAAAGTCATCACGCTTGCCCGAAAGGGTGGCTTGGCGAATCGCCGATTGGTGATTTCACGACTTGGTTCGATCGAATATGGTAATGCTTTGGTAGATGTTATCGCACCGCAAATTAAGCGAGATAGCGGATATCTACGAATTACACGCACAACTCTACGCCGAGGCGACAGTGCTGAAATGGCACGAATCGCTTTCGTGGACGAAATTAAATTCGACGAAAAACCAGCAAAAGAAGTTAAGCTTGCTGGTGCAAAAATCGAAAAGAAGGCTTCTGCCGAAAAAGCAGAAAAGCCTGCAAAAAAGGAGACTAAATAATGGTTAAGTTGTTTAAAACATTTAGTCAAAAACCAGCAGAAATCGAGCGAGAATGGTTCTTGGTTGATGCTTCTGAGGATATTTCTCTCGGACGACTTGCTACTAAAATTGCAGACATGTTGACTGGTAAAAGCAAGGTTTCGTTTACTCCACATGTTGATAACGGCGATTTCGTTGTTGTTATTAATGCGAAAGATGTAAAAGTTACAGGCAACAAAGATCTTACAAAGAAATATTACCGACACAGTGGTTATATTGGAAACTTGAAGACAAAGACTTTGGGCGAACTTCGTGAAGAAAACCCAGAAAAAATCATCTTTGAGGCTGTTCGCGGAATGATTCCAAAGAACAAATTGCAAGACGATCGTTTGGCTCGACTTAAAATTTTTGCGGGAAGCGAGCATAAACATTCTGCTCAAACCCCAAAGAAAGTAGAGGTTAAATAATGGCTACTAAGTATGTTTTTAATCTAGGCCGACGAAAGTCAGCTGTTGCCAAAGTTCGGGTTTATCCAGGCAAAGGCAAAATGACTATTAATGACAAAGACGCTTTGGCTTATTTCTCTGGCAACAAAGAAATGTTGGCTGAGGTTATGGAGCCTTTGAGGCTTACTGATCGTGAAGGCAAGTACGACATCACAATCAAAGTTGGCGGTGGTGGTTTGTCTGGTCAAGTTGATGCTATCAAACTAGGTATCGCTAGGACTATCGTTGAAGAAGCTACCGAGCTTCGCCCAGTTTTGAAAAAGGCTGGATTCTTGAAGCGAGATTCTCGTGAGAAAGAACGAAAGAAATACGGTTTGCGATCTGCTCGTAAAAAAGAACAGTTCTCAAAGCGTTAAAGAATTTGTGGATTTGGCGGATTTCTTCGTCAAAATCTCCGATACACGAGAAGTGGTATGCCAAATACCACTTCTCTGCGTTTCTCGATTTTTCCTCGAACTCCATCCAAATCGACAAATTCTAGTGTTTGACGACGAAGAAAAACCCCAATTTGGGGTTTTTCTTTTGGCCTAAAAGCATTTTGGCATGCGAAAACCCTACTGCAATAAAGTAGTAGGGTTTTGATGTTGTTATTCGGTGAAATGCATTTCGATGTCGTTCAGGCCTTTGAGGGATTTTGGGTACATATAGCTAACTTTTTTCCAGCCAGCTTTCTGGTATTCGCGTTTGACTTTTTCGGCAAGAGTCAACTCTTCGTTGTGCTCAATAGTAAAGTCGCTATTGGGGTTTTCTTCCTTGAATTTGTCATAGACCGTGCCGAGGTTAATAGAGTAATCCCATTCCTTGTCTGTGTTTTTGTCGCTCCAAGAAAGTACTTTGTCAAGAGTGTCCCAAAACTGCTGGGGGGGGGTTAACTTTTCAAGAGCCAACAAGGTTGCGTCTTCTTGACGCATTGTTGCGATTTGTCCAGGAGATTTTGGCATAATTTCATACCATCCTTTTTATAGATTTTCACCGTTAATGTTCTAGCCGAAGACTAGAACTCAACGGCTTATACTGTGATTATATCATCTGTTGCTGAAAAAGTCAAATGTAGTCATAATGCTTATGCTTGACTTTTTAAGTCGAGTGTGCTATAATAGGGGTGTATTGAGGTAAAATACCACCTCTTTATGATTAAAAATTTAACTTGGTTCCACCACGCGTGGTGTTTTTATTTACATAAAAACAAAGTTAATTTGCACTTTTATAAATAATGATTTACTAGTGTGTTTTTGTCCTGCTTGTACGGGAGTTTTTATTCGTGTGCGAACAGGGCAAAAATACATAGCCCAAAAATATTAAGAAGTTGAGGTGATTGGTATGACTAATCAAAATTTCCCAGTAATTTATGCGACCGTTTACGGAGACGGTAATCCTGATTCGGAAACAACAAAACGCTATGGCGAATTGAATTCAATGCTGTTGCGTTTTGCTGTCGAAAAATTGTTCAAGGATGTTGTCACAGAGGCTGACGGAGGGTATGATTGGTATATTGAAATCGCCGATGATTCCAAAGATACCTCGAAGCCACCGTTCAAGCTAAAATTTGGCAATTTTGGCGAGGCTAATGTTGAGCCGACAAATCGACAGAAAAAACTTTCGATGGACCGAGGCGCAAGAGATTATTGTAGTAATCGCAGTAGTGGCGGTGGCATCCAGCAAAGACGGGGCATTGTTTCGGATACTATCCATAAGTCCACGGGTTCGTGGACTACGGAATGTACAGAAGTGATTAATTTCTATTTCGAGGCTGTTGCCAAGTGTTTCCCAGGTGACTATGTCGCCTTGCTCCCGCAGGCCTCAAAAAAGTAAATCATTATCCAAAAAAACTGTCAGATTCAATCTGGCAGTTTTCGTTTGTTTTATGAAAATTCGAGCAAAGCGAGAATTGCCAGAGCCAATTTAGAAAATACTAACCTGTGATATAATAGTTCTATGCGAACAGTACTTGTTTACAACCAGCAAAGCTCAGGATACGGCAAAGTTCTTTGGGATATTGTCGATCCAGTCAAGAATATGGTCAAGGGTGAATTGGTTGAGTATAGCTTGGAGTCTGGCGTTGAGAGCTTTGGCAAAAATGTTAATAATATCGCAAAGATTATTCAGGAAAATGATTTGGTGATTGTGGCTGGTGGCGACGGAACGGCATCGATTGTGGCGAACGCAGTTTTGCAAAAAAACGCGAAAGGCGTGAGGCTAGCTGTTTTTGGCTATGGAAATTTCAACGATTTTCAAAGTAATTTTGGTTTGAAAAAACGAGATCTAAAAAGAATTATAAACGGCAAGGCCGAGAAAATTACGGTCAGACCGATCGAGGTTAGTTTGAATGGAAAGTTTTGGCGATTTGCGACTTTGTATTTTACGGCAGGGCTTTTGGCAAAGTCTACAAAAGTTTTTGAGATTCCGAAAATTCGTCGTGCGATTTCTAGAAAATCTAAGATCCCACGACTTTTTTATAGTTTGTTCATGTTGGCGATGTGGTTTTGTCACGAAGTTCACCGCAAGCGTCGTCGAAACTTTTTCAAGGTCAACGGAAGCAAAGAAACGGTTACGGATTTTGGTGCGATGAATGGCAGGCGAATGGCACGCGTTCTTCGAAATAATAAATGTAGATTCGATAGCGGTAAATTAAATGTGTTTAGTTTGAAGTTGAGTAATATTATTGGAGCTGGTTTTTTTGTTCTTCGGAGTATGACGATTGGTGTAAAAACCAAACCAGAAGACGAGGCTGTTTGGGATCTCGGCAAGGATACAAAGCTTTGGTTGCAGACTGAGGGCGAGGGAATGGAGAAGAGTGAAATCTACAGCATCCAAGCTAAGAAAAGTGAAAAGACGATTGATTTTGTTGTGTAGAGAAAAGGAGGTTGGATGGATACTCTAATTAAAAATTGTAATTTAATCTCGATGTCTGGATCTCGTGGGAAATACGAAGAAGATATTGATATTTTAATTTCTGATGGAAAAATAAAACAAATCGGTAAAAATATTGACGAGGAAAACGCAAAAGTAATTGACGCGACTGGAAAAGTTGTTATGCCTGGATTGGTGAATACGCATGCACATATTCCAATGAGTGTTTTTAAGGAGTCGTTGGATGGCTATAATTTGCAAGAATGGTTGCACGACAAAGTTTGGCCAGCAGAAGCAAAAATGACGGAGGATGATGTTTATAAGGCTTCGCTTTTGACTGGTGTTGAGATGATTAAAACTGGCACAACAACCGTCAATGATATGTATTTTTTTGAAGACGGAATTATCAGAGCGATGGGCGAGCTTGGCGTGAGGTTGCAGACGACGCGGACTTTGATGAATGTTGACGGTGGTGGAGAAAAAAGATTAGAGGAATTATCGAATTTAATTAAAAAATATAATGTTGGAAATGATCTTTTGACGCTGAATGTTGGCATTCATGGACTTTATACGAGTGATGCAGATTATGTGAAAAAATGTTTGGAGTTTGCTCGTGGAAAACGATTGTCGGTGCATATGCATTTTTGCGAAAACGCGGAAGAGGTTGAAAATATTAAAAATAATTATGGAGTTTCTCCAACGGAATTTGTGTTGGAGAATTTTAACGGCGTTCATACGGTTTTGGCGCATGCTGTAAAATTGAGCGACGAAGAAATAGAAAAATTAAGCAAATTAAATATTCATATTTCGCATTGTCCGACGAGTAATTTGAAGTTGGGTTGTGGCGTCGCGAAGATTCAAAAAATGATCGAAAACAACATTAATGTTTCGCTTGGGACGGACGGCCAAGGAAGTGGGAGTAGCATGGATTTGTTTGAGCAAATGAAATTTGCACCGTTGCTTCAAAAAGGCATTAATGAAAAACCAGAATGTTTGCCAGCTTACGAAGTTTTAAAAATGGCGACGATCAATGGGGCGGAGGCTTTGGGGTTGGGCGACAGGATCGGCAGTATTGATTTGGGCAAGCTGGCTGATTTAATAATTTTGGATCTTGATACGGAAGTGGCCCAGCC
>Ga0123353_10019095_pt1 | contig 10170 bp, 7 predicted proteins | sample TergutLab28metaG_3_FD_92763 | JGI IMG/M metagenome (GOLD analysis project Ga0123353, IMG submission 92763) | Labiotermes labralis P3 segment gut microbial communities from Petit-Saut dam, French Guiana - Lab288 P3 | ecosystem: Host-associated > Arthropoda: Insects > Digestive system > Gut ...
ATCTTATAAAAGACCTCCCTCCTAACTGAATCATAAGCTTTCTTGAAGTCTATAAAGAGATGATGGACTTCTTCATTGTAGGAAATGAGTGCACTAACATATCAAAATTACATTCATAAGAAAACCTGTATGAGTATCACACATTAAAGAGAATCAATCAGTCCCCATCCATGTGTTCTTGACCTGCCAACACTTTTATCATAATTTCCTGTTCTGTTCTTGCAAATGCTTTTGGTTTATTTTAAGCTGATCCCACTTGCACAACCCAGCAACAATCACATGTCGTTTGCTATCATAAAACTCAAGACATGGTTTGAACTGTTTCCATTAAGCTGGTATGATACTCAGTGGTGAGGAGTAGTGTCCAAGGCAATTTTGTTGATGTGGTTCCATATAAAAGTAAACACTGAACATTTCTCTTGATCTGAATTGTATGCGAAAACAAAAGCGTACAAATATTTGGAAACTTGACATAGAAATAGACTCTGCGGGCTGACGATTTTTGGTAACTTCCCATTACTGATATGCAACTGTATAACAGCAATTTAACAAATTATGCAGGCCTGTTTTAAAATAAGAGTAATCAATAATGGAAATCTGGGAAAAGTTGCAGTGCGTCTAAAGTTTACATCCCAGCAGCTACCTGGAAAGAATTAAATGTTTCTACAGTGACACTCTTCAAGCCATGTTGGATTTATTTTTACCCAAGAATTACTCTACACAGTGAAAGCAATGTCACACACAATAAATGCATTTACAATACAGATGCAATTAATTTTCACATTTAATTTTAAACTAGAACAAATACTTGCAGAAAAAAACCATGTACATCTATAAGAGAAAATATGAACTATGTCACACTGATTACTGCTTAATTGAAAATTCCCATCACGCGATCAAAGAAAGAAAGACAGATGGCACAAAATTAGGAACATAATACAATCAAAAAGCTATTTTTTATAATTTTACGTAACTAAGTACACAGCACAGATGTTTTCAAATTTGAAAAACTGCTATTTTCTTTCTTACTGAAAGCCCCTCAAACATACAACCTCATATATATCTAAGAAGTATAAAGGTTTCAAGTGTAGCAGTATTATGTAATACTTCTCAAACTAAACTATTTCAAAGCTATGTATGTAACAGAATTTCACATTATAAAACTGGGACTAATGATCACACATTTTTAGCAAGTAAAATATTACAGTTTCCAATCCAACAGAAAACACTTATTCTATGTGGCTGAAGTATTCAAGGCTGGCAGAAGGATCAGGTTTCAATGTTTTACTACCAGGTCGCCAGTTCGCTGGGCACACTGAAAATTACAAAGCTCAAATAAATAGGTGTTACACCTGTCAATGGTAAAACAACAGCCATGTATTATGTATGCTGCACTGCGACACGAGATACGATAGGATTTGGTATCAACCACGAAGGACCCACCAAACTGGAAGCTCTCATAATGGTAAGTATGACATGTCACGCGAAGGTATGTATTCGCTGCCTCCACCTTTAATAGAGTAGAATTCTTCCACCATGATGATAGGGGCTCCAATAAATGTCAGTACATATCTGCCAGACTACACAGTATCATATCAAAAAATATAAATCTTCCTCCATTTCTTGTAACTTATTTACTTCTGTATCAGTTAACATAATGGAAAATGTAGTGCAATAACCAAGGTTCTGACAGCAATGCTGATTAAGATGTGGTATATGATGCCACACTGACTGGTAAGGTTAGTGATATTTCAGAAGAACTTGCTGCCACCATTTTCAGGGTCTATGCAGTCCAAAACATTGATTTTTCTTGAAATGCAAGCAAGCTCCTCTGCAATGTCAATTATTCACCAATCAACATGGCGTCACATCCCACAACACTTGAATCTTGTCACTTGTGTCTGCAGTGCTTTACAGAACACATATGAAATTCATGACAATCAGCTTAAACATTCTGTGCACAAGATAGAAATGCTTCCAAAATTATGAAACTGTCCCCACCTTGTGTTCCTCTCCCAGCGTGTTCAAAAATGTAAATCCAACAGAAAAAAAAAACTTGAGTACAAGTGGACAGATTTCTGGAAATACTGAATTTACAAATGTAATTATAAAATTTAAGGAAAAAAACTTGTCTCCAGCTTGTGTTACTCTCCCAGCATGTTCAAAAATGCACATCAAACAGAAAGGAGACCGGGTATAACCGGAGAGATTCTGCGACTACTGAATTTACAAATGTAATTATGAAATATCAGGAAAAAATGCAATGACAGAAGCAGGCAAAGGGATACCACATACATCAATATGTGACACATTAAATTTGACGCAGTGAAGAATTTGAATATCTTGGTACTGTACTGACCAGCAACAATAATGCATGAACAGAAGTTCAAAGGCAAATTGTGACATACAACAAACTTTTAAAACTATTAAACGTCATGAAATTGAACAGTGTTCACAAGAATACTAAAATGACCTTATAAAACCATGGTCATGGTACTAATTACGAAATCTGCTTACCCTCTCCATTAACATCTGTGAACTGGAATGCCTGGACAAGACGAAGAGTCTCATCCACAGATCGTCCAACAGGAAGATCATTCAATGTAATCTGTCTCAAATTCTGCTTCCCATCAATAATAAACAGCCCACGGAATGGAACACCAGTCTCCTCGTTGTACACGCCATATTGTCTGGCCAACTTTCCAGCCTTATCCGCAATAAGAGGGATGTTCATCTCGCCCAGCCCACCCTTCTTGCGTGGTGTGTTCACCCACGCAAGGTGAGAAAAGCGGCTATCACAGGAAGCTGCTAGTACTTCACAGTCAATATTTTTAAACTCAGCCGCACGGTCAGAAAATGCAATGATCTCGGTAGGGCAGACAAATGTACTGCAATAATAATCAAGACAATGTCAAGATCAACTAATGTCAAAAGTTACCTGGCTGACATTTAAATAAACACAACTGAATCACAAATAGTATACATCAGCTTTTGTTCTTCTGACTGAATTTGGTGCTTAGAACTTCCAAGACAACAAACATAAAAATATTACAAATACTGCAGTGAAACCTACAGGTAATCACCATTCTTGAAAATAACTTCAATAAACATTTTTCAGTTCTCTACTAAATATCTTTTGCACACAATCTGAACATGAAGTGTGTGCAAAATATAAATTTTTAGGCATATTTACATCCCTGCAGCCTGCTCATTAAAATCACTCTTTGTATCTGTAGGTATACAAATACAATGGACAGGCTTGTATGGAGTTTTACACATAAGAACTTAAAACACTGAGCTACCCTAAACAGTTTGGGTTTTCCTTGTGCATAACTGGAACTGTGCATCAATTACAATGCTGCTGCTAAGGTTTGTACAGGAGCAAAAAATGCCTCATAATAGTTATGTTATGCACACCTTTCCTAACTATTTACTCTCCTGTTCATCAGAACACAGAAATTACTCCGACAGGATCAAACCAATGCCACTTCATGTAATATAATGTAATGTAACATACCATATATATAGTATGTTACATCTTGAGAGATATATATATATCAAGATCACAGGGTGAAAAAAAAACTACAACTTACAAATCAAGGGGATAGAAGAAAAGCACAACATATTTTCCTTTGTAGTCACTAAGGGAGATATCCTTGAACTGCCCATCTACAACAGCAGTAGATGTGAACTGGGGAGCAGGCTTCTGCAACTCTGGCACCGGCATTCTGAAAACTAAAACATTCAACTATCCAATAATGGGAGACAACTGCTATTTGGGAAGCCATCAATACCTGTACCACCAATCATTCAAGAGTTAAGTATCCTATGTACCATTGTTGTCAATGTGTGCTTTACTGGCAGTTCAAGGGCCAAACTCAGAGAACATCAATCACTAGCCCTAACCTTAAACCTGTTGTGCCCTAATATTACATATGTTACAATCTTCCTTCAATATGTTTACAAAGGGATAAATATATTATCCCACAGTTTCATTACCACACGTGCTGCATAACTACATGGGTTCAAAATAAAATTAAAAACGCCCATCTTGATTTCCACAGAGGTCATTATTATAAAACTACTGAATAAGTAGAAACAACTATATTTCTTCATCCACAACCTGACTATAACTCAAATCTGAAAACACACAATGAATATATAGCCACTACAAATATGTTCTGCATACTACACAATAAGGATGGTTACACCATTAAAAACAACACCAAGAAGACATTTACAACCGAAATAAATTAGAATAACAGCATGCACTAAAATGAATGTCTCTTGTAAGGTACTTATGGTACAAAATATGAAAAAATGAAAACTAATTCAGATACAAACCACATACGCTGAAGGCACAAATATGACCTACACGTGGCAAGAACTAACTACTGCAAATATCTGAAAGGAGTTTATTACACAGGAATAAAGTTATTCTGTATCTTCCCACCATACACATATATTTAACGTACTTTCATTTTCTTCGTGAGATGAATACTGTAGCAATGCAATACAGATATTCATTATGAATTTGTCTCAATTTGAAGCAAATCTTGCATTTGTATCATACTTGTTCTACATTCTTTACTTAGTCCCATAACCGATCTATGATATTAAATAAATTCTACTTTACTTCATTCTACTGCACACACAAACCATGCATCTTTAACCACTAAACAATGAAAAATGTAGTCACAAAAAAATGTGCAGAGCAGGAAACAAATTTCTTCTGATACATGAACCAATACCTATTCCCCGCATCAACGTTCACTAGTGACTACACTTGTTTAAAAGCTTACGTGTGCAATTACATGGTTTAATGTAAGAAATAAAAAAAGGCAGGCAATTCTGGCACAAATGAGTGTGCGTATCTGCACGTTTCCACGAAGGGGAATGGAGTTTTAAAAATTGCGTAAGATGTGTGAATGCATCACGTGGCCTAATAGCATGCGCTACCATTGCGTGAGGAATGTGCCGATTGTATTCTTTTATTCCATGAATCCCATTCGCAAGATGTGGACAATGTCGCGGTACAGTAATCTAAATACGCAGTAACGAAACTAGTGGTTTACAGAAATCAAAATCTAGTCACAGAAAAATACGGAAATGAGAGACTGAACTCATACACTGCTTGGGACATGTTGGTCGACTCTAGAATCCAAAAATTTGTCGGGCTTCCGAACTATAAGTGCTGCACAAGTTGTGTACACAAAATTCATACACTTTGTTAATTTCTACACACAAGTAAATACACTATCAACATAACTAATATTGCCATTAACGTAAATAGGTCATTCTACATGTCGTTATGTAACAGCACGTTAATCGCCTCGCCCACGTTTAATTCGAGCACAATTTCAACTTTCCCTGCGTAATTTTCAAACTTATTTCCCAACAACAATACGCTTTATACAAATTTCTTGTTACTAAATGCGCAGTGTGTAATTTGTAATCAGAGAACTGTTATTCTTAGTGCAAAACAATGATTGGATGGACGGAACGAGCAGTATTTTCACTTTCATTGGTATTAAGAGCGCTGGATTTAGTTCGCCAACGCTATAACGCTGTTGCGATTACGCAAAAGGAAATTTTCCTTAGCAATACCAAAATTTCACAACCTGAAAACACACATACCCTTTCACTCACGTGCTGAAATACACAACCTCGCCGGTTATCCAACCGCCACCTTTACACACCTGCCTTCTACGCCCCTCTGACGTCTCAATGACGCCAACCACCGCAGATGAATACGCGTGACCACTTAATCATGTGTACGAAAGTGAATTATAATTTGTGTTTCTACGTGTTATGATATACGTTATAACAGGAAGAGACTCCGCTTACCTATCCACTGTTTTAAAACCGCGATCCTTAAATAAAAAACAAAGGAACTGATTTGGCGGGAAGGAAAATTTACGATACTGCAACATTGGCATATAAAATGAGATAAAGAAGCAACGTTAGGGACAAATAGCAACACATCTACAAACGAGAGGGCAGTAAGTACGAAGCATATTACAGTGTCCTATTCGTGACGATGTGCAACAATTACCCTAGTGTTTCCAAACTTACTCGTGAACCGGATTAGCCTTCGAAAAATAACCACGGATCCTCACATCTTTCCTCACGTAAATATAGGCGGACGGATGATAGGTATCCAAAATTAAATATTCGTATCTCAGAACTGATCTTAGATAGCGACACTTACGAATACATAAGAGTAGCATACGTAACAATGCATTACATGATTTGACCTTAGTTAAAACGATTGTCGCTTGCTTCGTTGGTACAGGAAGTTTCTTAATTAGATATTCTAACGCTATTACGATATAAGCATATCACCAATTAAAAAATTTCCAAGATTCTTTTTAACAAAATTTTATTCCTTTAATTATATAATTAAGTAAATTTCAACGTAGCCGTTACGGAAATGTATCCACAGATCCCGTGGGAATTGGTCGCGGATCTCTTGGGATCCGCAGAGCTTACTTTGGGAACCACTGAGTCAGCCCTTTTGTGCCTGAAATAGGGCCGTACTTCGCAAACTGCTTATTACTTTTCGTTGGTACTTTATATTTTACACATACTCTGTCAGAGATCACTTTGTTAATGTGTTCCATAAAATATATGGTGTGACGCTGTAGGCTTTCTATTATTTGTGGAATGTGTAGTTCTGTCAAAATTATTCATTATGCGACCCGAAAAGGTACATTTCAAAGTCTCCTTCATAGAGTATCATTCTCATGTCAAAATTTCTTTTCTTTTCCAGTTTCAGAATCGCTCACTTTGAGCTTGCCTGCGTCTCGTATATTCATATTTTATGCACCTAAACCCTACTGGTGGCATGACAATTTGATTTAATTAAAAGTTTTGTATTTGGAAAAAGTTTAATGTTTTTACATTTCAATACTGTATAGTATAATCGCAGACAGTAGCTGAAATGGGGACATTATGGCAACTCCAAATTCCACAAATAACAGAATTTGCTATACAACATAGACAAATCTGAAAAGAAAACGCTGACAGATTGACATAACAGGACTAAACAAATGATTAATGTATGAACAAAAAGCAGGCCTGTGGTCAGACCATGAACACAATGGATGTAGTAGCCTGCAGTGTGGCTGCATATACGTTCGTACATATGTTTACACTCGTATGTAATGCTCTATTATACTTATATTGAGTATATATTACATACGCATAAGCGTAAAAAGCATCTTTTCAGCACCACAAATTCAACACTTTATTGTACTCTATAACACAGGACAAATATCTTGTATATACATACAGTTTTGAATATGAGTTGTTCCCAACCACGATGGTTCAACAGAGGAAATACGTTTTTGTTGTGGGGTATATCATACTCTTTAGCGGGCTGATGAGCATATTCGCCTTTGATACTTTTGCAAATTCCTAGCGGGTGCATCCAGATTCGTAGTGGGTGCATTGCACCCATTTACGTTCCTCTGGGTACGGGACTGGCGGAAGGAATGGCCTTTGTCTGACAGGATGGAAGATTTCTATTTTTAATGCGCATAACACGTCTCAAAACGCACAATACTGGAAATGACGATTAAATCCAAATATATTTCCTCTTTATAGAGCGCATTTTTGTTATAACTTAATTTGTTGTGAGAACAATGCTAATGTTTTAACTGGCTGTGTCTTATCAGTGCATCAGTGTTAATTTAGATTACAATATCGTGTGCACCATAGAGATAACGGAACACCGCCCACAATGTGAACATGCTTTCCCTTTCCAGCTTGGGTGGATGTTTTAGAGCATAGGGTGTATCCGGGGTGACGTAGGGGGTAGGTTAAGGGTTCTAGGATCGAGAAATTGTGGTTGATTCCTAGCAGGAGCAAGAAATCTGTTTTTTTCCAAAACGTCCAGACCGTCTATTGGCCCATCAAGCTTCGTATTCATTGGGTATGATCTGTGATGGGTACTGCCGGCTTTTCCCCAGGGAAGGTTAACTAGTCACTAAAGGAACTAAGCCACTCATCAGTGTTACTGCTTAGGTTAATGATACAAGCGACCACACCCCCATTGCTCCACGACCGTATTGACAACTTCGCCACGGATGAGCTAGTGGGTACGATTATGAATGCGGTTGATTTCTTGGTGTGTGTGATTAGCAAGGAGTAGGGGTAATAGGTTAACCGTGGTGATCTATCGACCGTGGTATTATTAGTTCTCTAGTTGATCTGTGGTTTCGTTCGTGTGGACGAATGTTCCGTCAGCAGATGTGTACCCGCAGCGTGAGTACTCACGGATGAGGATGTTGTATGTGTGACAGAACTTCGTGTTTTTATATTCGGTGATGTGAATTACGAAACGAGCTTAATGTAGTATTGTGTGGTGTGTTCCTAGTAGGTCGATAATTAAATATGAAGGAGAGTAACGTGGATTGTGTAAGTGTAAATTTTTTTTGGTGTGCATCAAGTTTCCATTATTCAGGGTACCGAAAGTGGTTACAGAACGAAGAATGAATTTGAGTTTGTTTTATTGATACATCTTAAATGTGCATGCTTGCAGTTTTTTTAGGTGAATTTGCCAGTTGCACGTACTGTGTAAGCCTTATTACTTCGTGAACACATGATTTTGCATTCATCAGTTATATGTTTGTTTTTCATTAATGTAGAAGGTATCCGGCTGGGGGTTTGTGAGCGTTTGGAGCAATTTTTTGTTTCCAACTTACAAACAGTGACGATGAAAGTAGTGTTACCTTAGATCTTTAGAATGCTGGAGGGAACTAAAAGCACTGTGGTCACGTTTGAGTGGTAATGCTTTTACATTTGCAAAACGGCGCTAACCCTAACTCATGTGCTAACTTTGCTAACGCAGCTAGTTGCTGTTGTTGTGCAAAACAGTATAATTATTGCAGCATTAAAAACCGTGCCTGTTGTAATGTTATCAGTTCGTCGTCATTATGTACACCGTGATGCAAACACATTCTACTTGATTGATATTTTCCACATTAGGGTTGCAAACAATATCAATGTTGCATGGCGTGTAGAATGTAAGCCTCTATTATATCATCTCAGTGGTGGTGGGGGGGGAGGGGGTGTCTGTGTGAATTTCTTTTTAGAAGTGGGTTTAGGCACATTAGTCATAAATGCCTGATTCATCTATAAGTACAAAATCTTCTTTTTTTATTTTTGCAAATGCCCTTGTTTTATTGTTCAGCTTTGAAAATCGCCCATATATGGCTAAGTAATGTAAAATATGATATATTTGAACAGGCCCAGTATAGGATGCAGGGATTGACTGTTATGGTTCCATTAAAAAAATGGAACTATTTGAACAATGGGTAACTGTGGATAAAGGTACTGAGTGATTAAGCCATCCCTCATTTGTGAAAAATGAAAAATATGTTGCTTGCTCTTCGTGAGTCTGAGTTAATCTCTAAAATCTTAATGTGTATCACAGTTTCTGCCCCTATATTCTTATAACTGTGGAATTTATGTGGATGAAAATTCATGTTTCCCTACTTCCTGTGCATTAAAGGGTTAAAATGCAGCATATTTTGTTTGCCAAAGTGGCAGTATTTTCTTTATATTTTGGTTGTGTTGAGAGCTTTGTGCACTTGGAAAAGTCTGTTTTCAGAATTATTGGATATAAATTAACAAAACTTTCAATTTTGTTATTTCAGGTGTTGGGTATGTCGTTCTGGGACTGCATTGTGTTGGCAACATTAGTTGCGACAGAGGGTTGTCACTTAAGTGTGGGATGAGCTCAGAATCTATGAACGTGTTTATGATCGGACATGGCTCTGATGCTGTGGTGTCTTTTGTGGGGCACAGCAATAACAAATTACATTTTGGCTCAGACAGGTGAGGCCTGTAACAGCAGGGCAACTGAGGAAAATACTGTGAACGTTGGAGGGTTTGTAAATATGTTTCACATTAAACATTTTTAATCTTTGTAATTCTGGGATAGGACATTTTTAAGTGAATGGTATTTCAGGTCTGGTGGTAAAATTGTAACATACAGGTAACATTTTGTCATCTGGGAATGGTGCATTGGTATTACAGAACTGATTTTAATTTGGGGGCAGGGGGGTGCTACTTTTACCACAGCTGCTGCTGCTGTTGAAAAAAATTACTCAGCCAGCTGGACTGCAATCATGTGCCATAGTAGTAGTAGTAGTAGTAGTAGTA
>Ga0123353_10019097_pt1 | contig 10169 bp, 7 predicted proteins | sample TergutLab28metaG_3_FD_92763 | JGI IMG/M metagenome (GOLD analysis project Ga0123353, IMG submission 92763) | Labiotermes labralis P3 segment gut microbial communities from Petit-Saut dam, French Guiana - Lab288 P3 | ecosystem: Host-associated > Arthropoda: Insects > Digestive system > Gut ...
CTGTATACTTGTCTAAAAGTTTTGAATGGGAGGCCAATCGTATGCTGGGTAAACCCCTTGTCTACAAGGCGCTGTTCCCCGTGATCGCGCTGGTGCTGTCCATCGTCTACGCGCCCATGAGCCTGCTGCATTGGATCGCGCCAGGCTGGGAGCAGCTGGCTCAGTCGTATGAAACCGTGGGTATCCTCACCAAAGGAGCGTGGAACGAGCCAAGCCGCGGGAAGCCGAAAAACCCGCATTTCCAGCCGGGTGACGAGGCATTCCTCTGGGAGCCCGGAGAGCATTGGACGCTGGGCTTCGCGAAAGAGAACATCACCGGCGCGCCGGAAGTGCACAGAGGCCTTGAGGAGGGCCGCTACCTCATGGCGGGCTACGGCCGTATGCCAGCGGAGGGCATCCTGGACGACATGTACGCCCGGGCAGTATATCTGGACGACAACACCGGGCGCGGCGGCGTCCTCTATGCCTCGGTGGACTGCATAGGGCTTTCCAACCGCGACGTCAACGCCATCCGCGCCCTCGTTTGGGAGTGGGCTAGGTCCGCCGGGATCAAGAGCATACAGATCGCGGCCACGCACACCCACGCGGGCCTCGATACCGTGGGCCTGTGGGACGAGTTTCTCTACGACGGCAAGGACCCGTGGTTCCAGAGGCATGTGCTCGAGCGGACGGCGGCGGCACTGAAAGCCGCCTATGACGCCCGGCGCGACGGACAGCTCTTCGTGGGCGATACGCATGTTGGCGATATGTTCGAGGATACACGCGTACCCGAGGTGTTCGATGAAAAGCTCACGCGCTTCCGGTTTAAACCAACCCGGGGCAATGAAGTCTATCTGCTGAGCACGGGCTGCCACCCGGAGATCATGGGGCCAAACAACCCTATGGTTTCCGCCGATTTCCCGGCCTACGCAGCCCGGTATATCTATGAGAAAACCGGGGCCGAAACCATGTTCATCCAGGGGGCGCTGGGGTTGCTGGTCACAGTGAAGGATTTGCAGACTATCCTGGACGCGCACCGCGAAGGCGACGCCTCCTACGGGCGCAGCCTTGTGCAGCCCTTCGGCGAGGAGATCGCGAAACGCGCGCTGGCCATAACAAATGAGACGGAGTTGCGGCCCCTGCTCAACATCGCCAGCAGGGAGTTCGAGCTGCCGATGGAGAACATCGCGATGATCCTCGCGTTGAAGCTCGGTATACTCAACCACGAGGTTTACTCTACGCCTCTGAAGCTCTATAAATACGCTACGACCTGTGAGCTGAGCTACATCCGCCTGGGGGACAAGGCCCACGGCGTGGACATCCTATGCGTACCCGGTGAACTCGCGCCTGAGATAGCCTTCGGCGGCTTCCTGAGCGCGGAGGAGTCCTCCTCCGGCAAGGCATATCCCCGCAAGGCGATATTCGAATACCTGAACGAATACGAATTCGCCAGCGAGCGGCAGATCGTCTTCGGGCTGTGCAACAATTTCATCGGCTACATCATCCCTGACAACGACTACCACACCGATTGGCTCCAGTCCACCCTGGCAATCTCCACAGACCGGCTGGGGCGCAGGCACTACGAGGAGACGAGCTCGGCGAGGCCGCGCACGGCCGGGGTGATCACCGAAACATTCCAGAGCATATTCAAGGGGGTCCAATAATGCGAAAAATATTGTGTACGCTTCTGTGCGTCTCCCTGCTGTGCGCGGTTTTCCTGCTGCCCACTTCAGCTGCCCTCACGGAGCCAGACAAACCCGCCCCCTGGCTGCGGCCCCTCTATGACCTGGGCGACTTCGCGGCCAAAGGCCTCATTGGCGTTATCACGGCAGCCTATCCCCCGCCCCCGGGGCTTTCGCGCGAGTTTGGCGACCCCATGCTGCCAACCGGTACGGGTACTTTCATCACCGAACCGGCGGGTGAAAAGACCTGGCGCCTGGGTTACGCGAAGGCCTCGCTGTTCGAGGACTACGCGGGGGACATCTACGACGGCAAACACTACGTCATGGGGACGGTGGACATCACCGGCCAGCGGCACACCACCGACGTGATGGATGATCAGATGCTGCGCGTCACCGCCATGAGCGACGGCAGCGGGCGCGGCACGGTGGTGTTCATCTCCGTGGACGCATATGGCCTCACCTCGGCGGACGTAGGGAAAATCCGGCAGGCCGCGCTGGCGTTGGAGGACATGGGGGACGTGGTGAGCGTCAACGTCTCGTCGCTGCACCAGCACAGCGTGATCGACACCCTGGGCATGGGCGGCAACCTGCTTGCGGCGCTGTTTTCCAACCCCCTGGCGATGTACACGGGCTGGACCGCGCTTTATTCGGGCAAAAACCCCGCCTTCATGGCACATCTTACAAAAACCGCGGCACAGACCGCGCGGAGGGCCGTGAAAAATATGACCCCCGGCAGGATGACCTACAGCAAAGCTGACATATCAGATTTTATATTGGACCGCCGCACCCCCGTGAGTTTCGACCCCGACATCCACCGCCTGCGCTTCGTTCCAAACAATGGCTCGGCCGAAACCTGGCTGTGCAACATGGCCCTCCACCCGGTGGGCACGGGCCTTTCCCCCTGCGTGGTCACGGGGGACTACCCCGCCTACATAGAGAAGGCCATCTATGAGGCCAAGGGCGCGAATTTCCAGATGATACAGGGCGCGATGATGGCCATCGACCCGCTTTACGACCCCCCCTCGCTGCCCGAGGCGGAGCGGTTCATCGAATTGGAGCGCGTCGGGCGGGACATCGCCAAGCGCCTGCTGGATTTACCGAAGTCCGCCGAGACCCCGGTGGAGCCTATACTCAACATCGCGCACAGGAATTACGTCCTGCCCATAGACAATCCCTTGCACCTGCTGATGTTCCGCCTGGGGATACTGGAGGCCAACGGGCGCAAAAAGAACCTTTGGGGCACAAAAGTTGAACTGTGCACAGAGGTAGGCTATGTGGAGTTCGGCACATCGCTGGCCGCGGCGATTGTACCCGGCGAGATTGACGGCTCCCTCGTCTTCGGCGGGCAACTTACCCGTGAACAGGCCTGGAACGGCTGGGTGTGGGAATTCACGCCCATGCGGGATATGGTCCCGGGGAAAAAGCTGCTGGTCTTCGGCCTGACCAACGATCTGACGGGCTATATGATCCAGCCCAACGACATCAGCCACTTCATCGTGTTCGAGAACGAGGAGATCAACATGGCGGGCAAGGAGGCCGCGGAGCGGGTGATGGAGGCCTTCCAGGCGCTGGTGGCGGAGACGCGCTAAGCCCGTAGAGACGCACGGCAGTGCGTCTCCAGTCAAATCATCCCATGACCGCCCGATATACCTTTTCGCGCCCATCTTCCAATGGGTAAAAGAAGTTTTGCATTTGCCGCAGGACTTCTTCCTCCGGCGCGAACTTTCTTAACGCTGCCTTGCGCAGCTGCGCCAAGGCCTCTTCCGGTGTCTGCGCGTGGGGGCCGAAGCGCTGCGGAAGATCGAACGCGCGATGTTCATGCATCCCCGCGCGGAATTGCGGGCCATCTGGCAGGAAATACTGCACATAGCGCCCAAGATACCCAAAGTCATACGCGATAGAAGCAATATCGGTGATACAGGCATTGTAACAGGTGAGCACGGGCGGCTCCTCCAGGATATGAATACGCGGGCAATCCATAGCGAAAAGATCAGCCAGGGCCACAAATTTCGGATGCAGGTGCACGTCCAGTTCGAACTTGTGTGTCTCCAGTAACGAGGCCAGGGACGGGTCATTCAAAAAAGCGAAAATATTTTTATAATAGTCCGAAGCCCGTACGCGCGTTCGTGCGGGCTCGTTGCCATGCATGAGGTATTTCCGCCAACTGGGCGCGAAGAGCACGCGGCCCTCTGACACGACGGCCCCTATGGCCTTTTGGGCCGTGGCGGCCCCTATGGCCTTTTGGGCCGTGGCTTCGCGGTCCAGGGTATCATAGCGGGCCAAGCCGGCCTGTATGAGTTGCCCGGGCCGGTAGCCATAGATCTCCCGGAAGCAATCGTACTCCACCGGGGAGGAAATCACTATTTTTTCGGCGAGACCGCGCTCGGCGTAGTACCAGTTCTGTCGGGCAAACTGGTGCACGCCGTCCTGTAAATAGACTATTTTGTAGTGCAGGAAGAGGCTCTCCGCCAGGCGCTCCACACGCCTGTGAGCAAAGGGCGACACTGCCGCCAGCGCCAGCTCCGAGGTGAGTATCCACTCGCAGCGCAGGTAGGCCCGGATGTGCTTTTTGCCATGCCGGGGAATCAGGTATTTTTTCTGCGCCGGGCTGAACAAAGCGGCGTCCTCTTGATTGCGCAGCAGAAAAAAGCGCCGCACACGGTCTTTTTTTTCGAAGTCGTGCTGGAATTGCAAATACGCGTTGGATCCCTGACCGGGGGTCGGGTCGTAGTAGAGCCAAATGGGCCGTTTGGGTGGCTTAGGCTTTTTTGCATGCACGACGAGGGACGACGTGGGAACGCGCTCCAGGCGCAGCTTGGCCTTGAGCAGCAGACTCCACCAAAAACTGAAATGCCTAAAGCGTTTGAAGTGCAGCGCGAGGAAGTGCTGCCCGCCGTATTTCAGGCGCAGGGGCATCAGCTGATTCTTTAAGAATACGAAAAAGCGCAGGGTGGTCAGGGTGTCAGGCTTCTGCTGGTAATGAAAGCCGAACATGCGCCCTATGCGTAGCCGCGGTGTGATGTAGCTCTCGCAGGAATCGAACAGGGGGATCTGGCGCAATGCCCCGTCCTCCTCTGCGAAAAACAGGGGCTTGGGCGTTCCGGGCGAGGCGGTGAAGTAGACGGTATCCAGGTAGCCGTAGCAACTGAACCTGCCGTCCTCCATGCGCTTATTTTGAATCCTGGCGGCCATGCGGCGCGTGCGGGTGAGTACGCAATCCGGCCCGCCCGGCACGCTCACGCGCACACAGTCGGCGTTGTCGGCATGGGCCTCGATATTGCGGTTCCCCGCGAAGTTCAGCCAAAATATCTTCTGCCGCTGGCTCATCTGCGGGTGCTGTATGATCATACGGGCGTCCAGGCGGCGTACCAGGGCGCGCAGGCGCTCCATCGCCTCTTCGGAGGCCGTGCCCTCGTAGTGCCAGGGGAACAGCAGGCCACCGCGCAGTTTCCACTCTATGTCGTTGACCAGCAGACCCTGTAGGTAGAGCGGCACACGTTCCGGGTAGGCGGCGAACATCCGCTCGAACCAGGCGGTGTTCTCCTCGAAGATATAGAACGCGTGGAACGACGTAGCCATGATGCTGTCGTCATTGTCTTTATTATACAAATACTCAGCGTCTGTGGTGTAGCCGAACTTCCAGCGCCGCTCCATGTTGGCGGTTACATAGGTCTCGTCCTCGTGGTGGAAACGATCGGGCTCGAAAAGAATATTCTCCTCCCCGAAGTTGCGCACACAGACATTGATGGTCCCCTGGGCGAAGAAGGGCTTCTCGTTGCAGTCGTAGATTCCTGTTTTATTGACATACTTATAGCGATAATGCACGGGCCACCTGCGCCCGTTTTGGTGCCGCACGATGGGATAGGTGACGATGTCGACTTCATCCTCATGGGCGGCGAAGAAATCCCGCACAGCTTTCACGGAACCCGGGCTGAGCGTATCGTCGGCATCGAGGTACATCAGGTAGCGCCCGGCGGCCTGTCGTATGCCGTCGTTGCGCGCGGCGCTGGGCCCCCCGTTGGGCCGGTTGATCAGGCGCATCCACGGGTGCCTTGCGCACCAGCGCTCGCAGATGGCCCGGCTGCCGTCGGTGGAGCCGTCGTTAACCAGCAGAACCTCCATCTTGTCTTTACGTATGGTCTGGGCCGCCAGGGATTCCAGGCAGCCCTCCAAGTATTTTTCGGCATTGTATACCGGGACGATAACGGTGATCCTGTGTTTCAAGCCTACTGGGACCTCCTTTTACTGATTTTCTGTTGAGCTTCAAGACAGCTTGACAGCCAATGCCGCCCTGTGCGCAGCACTAAATAAGTCCTCCCGGCAGGTGCGCCGCAGTTCCTCGAGGGATTTCGGCTCCTCCACGGCAGGGTACATCCCCGTAAAGCCCGCCGCAAGCAGGGCGTCACTCCCCTGCCCCACGCAGCCGCAGACGCCCAGCACCGGCACGCCGCGCGTTTTTGCTCGCAGGAGCACGCCGTAAGGGGCCTTGCCTTGCAGCGTCTGGCCGTCCATGCGCCCCTCCCCGGTGACTACCAGACCGGCCCCTTCGAGCAATGCGTCGAAGCCCGCGCAGTCCAGCAGCAGGTCCACGCCCGGGCGCAGATAGCCGTTCATAAATGCCACCACACCGAAGCCCAGTCCACCCGCCGCGCCCGTGCCGGGCATATTCGCCAGTTCCCCTCCTGGGAGGGGTGCCCGTAGGGCGAGGTGGTTGTGCGGGGCGCTTTCGAAGAGTAAAGCAACTTGCCGCAGGCCCAGGTCCAGGCGCTGTACCATGGCCGCATCCGCGCCCTTCTGCGGGGCATATACGAATGACGCGCCCTCGGGCCCGAACAGCGGCGCCTGCACGTCGCACGCGGCAGTCACCGGCAGGGCGAAAAGCTCCTCCGGCGGTTCTATTCTGGCGATGCGCCACAGCGTGCCGCCCAGGGGGCAGAAGCTTCTCCCATCGCTATCATAGAATTCCCAGCCCAGGGCCTGCGCCATGCCGCACCCGGCGTCATTCGTCGCGCTGCCGCCAAGACCTAACAATATGCGCTCGGCCCCGGCCTTTTGTGCGGCCAGCATCAATTCTCCCAGGCCTCTAGTTGTGGTTCTTTCCGGGTCGAGGCCCCGGGGCCGGGCCAGCTCCAGCCCCGCGCAGGAGGCCATCTCCAACACAGCCGTGCCGTCCGGCAGCAGGAGATACTCGGCATTCACCGGCTCGCCGTACGGCCCGCTGACTTCGGCGCAGCGCAGTTCCCCGCCGCAGGCCGATTGCCAGGCCCGAACCATTCCCTCCCCGCCGTCGGCCAAGGGGATGGCATGGTTCTCCGCGCCGGGATGGACGGAAGCAAAGGCCCGCGCGATGATTTCGCAGGCCTCCGCCGCCGTGAGCGTGCCCTTAAAGGAATCGGGCGCGATGATGATTTTCATAGGTTATATTCTGCCCAGCACTTGAGCAGAACTATATCCTCCTCCACGTTTCGGATTTGCGCGACGTCGCCCCAGGTGTCGGCCAACAGCCACAGATACAGCGTACCCAGGTTGAAGATGCGCCGGAACGGAATGAACCACGGGATGGTTTTCAATTCGCCTTCCGGCATGGGCCGTACTCGAGTATAGCCCTCAAAAAATGCATCGAACCGCCGGGCCCGGGCCTCATGCTTCGCGGGATCAGCGCCCAAGCTGAAGTTATAGGCATACATGGAGATGTCATAGGCCCGCCAGCCGTAGCCAGAAAAATCAAAGTCGAACAGCAAGGGGTTGCCCTCTTCGTCCAGCCGCAGGTTGTCCTCATAGATATCCCCGTGGCACAGGCCGAAGGCGGGCTTGTCCTCTGCCAGGCCCGCCAGGGCGGCTTTGGTGCGCGCAGCAAGCTCCTCCACAAAGGGCAGGTCAAATTTGTGTACCAATGCGAATTCTCTTATGTAAGGCATGGAACCGTCGATGAAGCTGGCGCAGTCCAGCCGGGGCCTGCCGATGGGCGGCATATCGTCCAGCGCGCGATGCACACGGGCGATGTATTCCCCCAGCCGGGCGTTTTTTTCCGGGGTTTCGTCCGTGGACTTGAAATCGCGTGTGCCGGCTGTTTCATAAAGCACGCCATAACGCGGCCCTGTTACCGTTTCGAATTCACAGACAAAGCCGCCATCTTTGCGGGCAATGGGCACGCAGGCCTGCATGTCCGAACGCCGCAGATGCAACAGCAAATCCACCTCGGCCTGAATCGCTTCTCTTGTGTGAAAATCTGCCCGGTACACTTTGAGCCAATAGATTTTGCCGCCCGTAAGCGCCCGATATGTGTCATTGATGCCACGGCAATACAGCCGGCAGATGATCTCTTGCCCGGGAAAATAATTATTTCTAATTGCATTGCCCAGCGCATTTGGGGAAAGCAGGACCGTATCGACAGGAAAATGCGTCATCGCAGGAACCCGAAGTGCGTCGGCTCCGCCCCGGCGATGATCGTGCTCATGCTGTTGGCCACAAATTGCCCCAGCGCTGGGTTCGGGATCATGCTTGCGGCGAAGGGGGCGGCGTATTCCCCCAAAACGCTCATCGAGGGCGCGCTGCGGGGCATCATGCGCACCTGCCTGCCCTTGAACGTGAAGCTCAGCCGACGCTCGGCCACCGTGTTCACCGGGCGAATCCAGATATGCAGCTTGTTGTCGTCCGCTCGGTCGGAAGGGCCCTCCCAGGCGGCGCTGCAGCTCACCACGAAATCCACGCCGCCCAATGTTATTTTGCATAGCCGCGCGCGGCCATCCATGCCGCAGAGAATGGTGTTGCGCCGGGCGCCCTCGTTCCAGCTGAACTTCAGCGCGTTTTCCTGAAAACGAAAACGGATTTTGTCGATGCCGCCTGCCTTGTCGGCGGACATGAAGAACACCGCCGCGGGCATGACGCTCACGGGGAAACCGAACATCTTCGGCAGCTGCTGCCTCCCGGCCGGGAACAGCGCCGTACGACCCTCCAGCATCTCCTCCATGGCGGCATTGCGGGGGGTTTCCTCCAGCGCGGGGTACGTAGGCAGAGCCGGAATATCTTCTCCCGCGGACAGAACCTCACCGCTTTCGAACAGCTGCGGCAGGTGCCGGAACAGGCAGTCCATGGTCCTGCGCGTAAAGACCTCGCCGCCGGTGACCATCACGCAGGCGCCGTGTTCCGGGAAGATGAGGCCCAGCTGCGAGAACACGCCGTCGGCCCGGTATGTGCCCGGTATTTTGTTCAGCCAGAAGCAGTAGCCGTAGCCGTTGCAGCCGTGGTCGTCCTCGCGGTGGTCGCCGGCGTGCTCCGACTGCGCCTGTCCGGATTCCCGCACCCACTGTGCGGGGATGATCTGTTTCCCCTCGAACACGCCGCCCTGGGCGTAGCAGGCCATGATCTTCGCGAAGCTCTCCGTGGTGAGATACAGCCCCCAGCCGCCGGCCTCCAGGCCGCAGCCGTCGTCCTCCCAGAAGGGCCTTGGAATCCCCAGCGGCGCGAACAGGCGCGGCATGAGGTAGTCCGTTACGCCCATGCCGGTGGCGTTCTTCAAAACCACGCAGAGCATGTAGGTACTCTCGTTGCTGTAGTTCCAGCCCTCACCGGGAGCGTAGCTCCACTTGCCCTCGGCGTAATCCTTCACCCAGCGCTTTTTGGTCTTGTCCGCCATGGGGCTCACCAGTTTGCCGGCCGTCATGGTGAGCAGATGCCGCACCGTGAGGAGTTCCAGGTTTGGGTCCTCCGGCGCGTATTCCCGCAGTTCGGGAACCAGGTCGGCCACCAGGTCATCCAAGGCAAATAGGCCCTCTTCCACCGCGAAGCCTATCGCGCAGGAGGTCACCGACTTGCTCACCGAGAACATCACGTGGGGGAAGTTCGGCGAGTAGGGCTTGCGGAAGCTCTCGTAGGCCACCTTGCCGTGCCGCACCACCATCACCGAGTGCAGCTCCAGCTCGCTTTCCACCAGATCCCGCATAAGCGCCGCCAGTTCGGCCGACGAGATGCCGATCTCCTCCGGGCTTGAGGCCCGCGGCAGCTTGTTTTCCGTCATTATAAACTCTCCTTCAAAAAATTTTTTGATTTTCTAAACAAATGTTTGACATTTGAGAACAGATATGGTATAATACAAATGTACTGTAACAACATAGGGGGTATGCATATGAATCTTTCCAGCTGCGGTATCGACTGTGACGCATGCGCGTACAAAATCTCGCACAGTTGCCCGGGCTGCAAATCGCACAGGGGGAATCCATTCTGGGGCAACTGCGACCTGTTTGCCTGCGCCGACGGGAAATCCCTGCCCCACTGCGGCAAATGCGGGGCGTTCCCCTGCGAAAAGCTGATCACCGCGCACAAAAACGAGAACCCGGACGGCAACGGCATCGAAATCCAAAACCTGATGAACTTAACATAGAAAGGGTTGCTACCATGAAACAAGAGCTCAACAACACCCAGCGCAGGGTCTACGAATTCCTGCTAGAGCGCACGCAGGACGGCGTGCCCCCCTCGGTGCGCGAGATCGGCGAGCGCGTGGGCCTGCGC
>Ga0123353_10019098_pt1 | contig 10168 bp, 10 predicted proteins | sample TergutLab28metaG_3_FD_92763 | JGI IMG/M metagenome (GOLD analysis project Ga0123353, IMG submission 92763) | Labiotermes labralis P3 segment gut microbial communities from Petit-Saut dam, French Guiana - Lab288 P3 | ecosystem: Host-associated > Arthropoda: Insects > Digestive system > Gut ...
GGAATATCCAGCCTTTCAAAAAAAAGCGAAGCGAATATATTGCCCACCTCGTCCCCGGAATCAGCGGGGGAGACATATATGCCCCAAAGATAATCCCCTTCGTTCGAACACGGGAAAAACAGCACGTAGGGGTTGCTGTTATAAAATTGAAGCTTTTCAAAGCTTTCCGCGGGAAGCCTGCCGATACGGATTTTAATAAATTCCGATTTGAATATCTCATGCAGTTTAAAATCGAAATTTACAAAATGTTCCAGCCTGCTTATAGAGGTTTCAATATTCGAAATTTCAAGGGTCAAATCTTTGCGCCGGTTTTGCAGCGCGCCGATGCGCCTCTCGAAAATATCAAGCTTTTCATTTATCTGCCCGTCGCTTAAACGCGTTTCCGAAGAAGCGGCATTGTCAAGCGGCACATCGCAGGACGAAAAAATTTCCGCTATTTTCGCAAATCTTGCCGCATAAGGGTTTTCATCGTTTATATGGGTGAAGCCTTTTAGGTTGTTTACGATCTGTGACGCCGCCTCAGGCTGAAAGCAGCCCGAATCCAAATACGCTTCTATAATTCGGTCAAGCATTGCGTATTCGCCTGTTACGCTCACCATTTCCATTTTTTCAATGGCCATAAATATGATTGTCCTTTCCCGGTTTGACAGTTTAATGTTCCCAAACTTATTGCATCATCACATTAAAATCAGGAAACTCCTTATATTATCAAGCTCGACGCCGTAATGCCTGCCTTCGATAATATTTGTTATATTTTCTATCTCAATATCAAAAAGCGTTATGACCGAAGCCATTACAACGGCCGGGTATGATGAAAACCTTACCTTCCGCCTGCAAAAGTCAAACATTATCCGGGCGGCGAAATCGTCTATAAAAGTAAAAGGCGTTTTTTCCGTCAGCCGTCCATATTTTGTCGATTTGACAACATCAATGACTTGTCCCGCCGTTTTGCCGCCGATCATCTTATCAATATGCCTTTTTTTAAGATATCTGCTTTCAGAGTTCAGCAGCGAGCGGATAACGTCCGGCGGCGAATTGTAATAAAACTTGGCGCGGTATATTTTTCTTATGTTTTCAAGCTCGGCGCGCACGCTTAATATTTGTATCAGCTGGTTCCTCTCTTCGCCGGTGAATTCTTTTTCAAACATCTCTAAAGACTTTTTATAAAGATATTTATCCAGCGCCGCTTCAACACCCTGAAAATCAAGGGCTTTGCCGTCCATAGGCCTAAACGGCGCCAAAAGCTTGTAAAACCGTGTGTTTTTTAAAGCGTTCAACACATCGTCGAAGGATTTCGCGCCGGCAAGAGCCGAAAGGCTTATATCCGTCTTGCGGTTATAAAAATCGGGGAAGGCCATAAGATGTTTTTGAGGGTTTCCCGCCATAAAATACCTGAAAAAATGGATAAGCCCGTCTATTTCGCTTTTTAAAAGTATATATTCGAAATAATGTTCTCCTACCGAGCGTTCAAACTTGCACAGATCCGTAAAATCCCTGAACATTTTCCCTTTCAAAAGGGCTTCAAAGCTCCCCCTGTGAAGGGCGGCTTCCTTGACGTTTTCAAGCCCTGCACTGTAATGAGTGTTGGCTTTCAGATATGCGGCAATATCGGAAACGGAGGTGCAGGCTAAGAGGCTGTCGTAATCTTTTTCCGTTAAACGTTTTCCGTATTTAGCGCGCGATTTAACCAATATAGCCGTGGAGGCCTTATTTTCCATACCAATCTTAATTAACTTTCTATTGTCTTTTTGAATATTTGCTCCGCCCAAAACTCCGCGTTGCCCTCATATTTGCGGTTCATTTCATCAGTCAGTTTCCTGTTTTTTTCCGACTTTTCCGGCAGTTTTGTTTCCGCGGATTCCCGCTCCGATTTTAATAAAACGGCAATTTTTTCATCAGCTGTTTTTTTATACCGTTCGCGCAGAAGCCGTATTTTTTCAGCTGTTTCGTCTTCGGCTTTTTTTTGTATATTATCGTTGCCCCGCTCTGTTTCGCGGGCCTGCCGGTCAATATCAAGGATGTGTTTTATAATATCTTCCACTCTGATTAGCCTCTTTTTTACAAAAAATTAACACGCTTTATAAGAATATCATTTTAAAGCAAAAAATGCAATAGTTAAAATACAGTAAGATTTATTAAAATATGAATTAAATTTATGGCAGATTGTTAAATTTAAATAACAGATCCGTGCTACCATATAAAATCCCTGAACCCTGTCGTCGTCGATACGACGCCGTCAAGGACCACGCCTGTAATGAGGATATATTTTGCGTCGGTCACATTAATATCGGCTCTGACATATGAATCATAGGCTATTACCTCCCCGTACGGGTTGACCGTTGCTTTCGCCCAGCAGCCGTGATACCGGAGCTTAATGTTTTCTATTGCAACGGTCGCGCCGGGTATTTTCCCCACATAATCGCGCATTACGTCTTCAAGGGTTATTACCGTGAATACCCCCGCATAGGGGCTGTCCGCATAGTTCGGGTTGACAGTTTCGGGCATTGTGAGGGTGATTGCATAATTTTCGCCTTCGCGTTCGATTTTTATGTCCCCGATATCCTCAGGGCTGAGCCTGACGGCGTAATCCTTCCCGTCGGGGGAAAACAGCGCGTCGCACGGCTCGCCCTTGCCGATTTGCACGGTTTCAAGCTTTTCGGGGAAAAGAATCGGCTGTATGGCGCTGACGATAGAGCTTGCAACGGAAGTTTTGATGTCCTCCACCTGCATAATAGAGTCCCGCGTAAACCCCGGTTTAGCGATTTTAACGTTATTCAGGGATATGCTGAAAATCTCAAATATCTGCTCTTTTGTTAAATCTTCAAAACGAGGGGCGCTTTTTTGCGCGGGCGGGGCTGTTGTACCCGCAGGGGCGGTTTCTTTTGCCGCAGTTGCTGCCGCCGCCGTTTCTTTCGGGCTTTCCTTTTCAGTTGTTGTTTCGGCGCTGCCTGAAGTTTCCGAAACGCCTGTGTTTCCCGTTGTGTCATCCGCGCTTTCCGTTTCAGCTGCGGTTTCATAAGATGATGCGTTATTTGCAGTGTCCCGTTCTGTGTTTTTTTCAACATCGCCGCAGGCGGCTAATGTGAAGATAAGCGCAAAGATTAAAAATGCCGGGATTAATTTTTTATTCATAATTATGGCGATCCTTTCCCCTGTTTCTATTTCGGCTCCCGTTCCGTTAACGCTATAAAATCAATCTTTTTCATAGGCGTCCGGGGAAGCTCGTCCATCACGACTATATCTTTTGGCACGTTGAATTTTGAAAGGTTCTTTTCGCAAAGCCCGATAATTTCCTTCTTTGCGGCCTCCGGGCCGGAAACGCGGCTCTTTATAATCGAAATATACAGCCTGACTATCGGTTTGCCGTCTGCAAAACCCTGAACGGCGCAGACTTCTTTTATGTAATTCAAATTATTTTCAATAAGCTGTTCAATATCGCCCGGATAGACGTTGTACCCGGAAATAATGATCAGCCGCTTTTTGCGCCCCGCGAAGAAAAAATACCCGTCGTCGTCCATATAGCCGAGGTCGCCCGAAAGAACCCACTTTACGCCTTCATCATCGGTATAAAGCCCCGCGTCCTCAGGCTCGTCAACGGTGAAATACCCTGCCATGATCGTGGAACCCGAAATAACGATTTCGCCGATCTCGCCGTTGGGCAGTTTTTTCCGGTTTTCGTCCCATATTTCCATGCGAAGCCCGGGAAGCGGCAAGCCTATGGAATCCGTTTTATGCTTCCTGTCGGTGTTCATGCAGCAGACCGAACCGACCTCCGTCAGCCCGTAGCCGCGGCGCAGCCTTGTTTCCGCGTTCCATTTTTCAAGATAACCATTAAATTCGTCCAGATATTTTTCCGCTACGTCGTCGCCGCCGCAGGCAAGCAGGCGCATGGACCGCAAATGTTTCCCGTCAAAGTTTTTTTCAGCCATCAGCTTTCTGAACATAACGGGTATCCCGACGGCAAAAACGAATTCGCCGTCATTTTTCCTTATATATCTGTTAAAGGCTTTCGCGTTAAAGTTTTCCATGGAACATGCCCTGCCGGCATAACAGAAAGGGAGATGAAAATTAATTATAAGCCCGTATGCGTGGAACAGGGGCAATACGACTATGCCGCATTCCTTGCCCGGCCTCCGGATTTCCCCGATTTCCAACAGGCCGATAATCCGGACCAATTCATTGATGGCGAAATTGGTAAGCTTGATGGTCTTGCTTTCCCCGGTAGTGCCGCCGCCGTTGAGGTATACGGCTACGTCCCCCCCGTTGTTCTCAAGCCCCTTGCCGGGGGCGTATTTTGTCACGGCGTTTTTATATGAATCGCGGCGTTTGATTTTACGCGTGTAAATGAATGCCGTGTTTTCAACGATTTTCATTCCCGCCGCCTGCAAAGGCCCCGCGAAATCCGAGGACGAGCATACGATACAAGGCAGTCCCATCTCGTTGATAATGGCTATGTACGGCCTGACAATCACGTCAAACACCATGATGCCTTTTGATTTCACGTCAAGCATAAGCTTTTTTACCTGATCGGGCGGCATAAGCGGATGTATAAAATTTATAATCACCCCGATTTTATTAAGCGCGTAAAATGCGACAAAGCTGTGGATCAAAGTAGGCAAAAATATCGTGTATACGTCGCCCCGCTTCAAATGAAGCTCTTCTTGGGCATATGACGCGAAACGGTCGACCTGCCCTAAAAATTCAGATTTTAAAACCTTCTTTCCCCAGTGCTCGCAGCAATGGTAGTCCCCGTGAATTTTTGTTTTTTCAAGCCAATACTCATAACAGTTTTGATAATCCTGCATATTTTCTCTTCCTTTTATGTTAATTTACCCAGGCATGGATAATCTTTGGGTTTTCGCATATTGCATCGAACTTTTTCATAAACGGTATGACCTTGTCAAAATCCAGAGCCCTGTGGTCTATGCATATGCACAGCGGCAATGATTTTCCCGGGGCAGTTTCTTTTTTCCCGCCCGCGCCCGTTATGACTGCGGGGCTGTCCTGAACCGCGCCCACGCCTATGGCGCAAACCTGGGGCGGTATGATTTCGATTAAATTCAGATGCCCGCGCTGACCCTTCCATAATGAACCTACGTTCGTGACCGTAATCGTGCCCTGCTTTACATCGTTAAAGGTCAGCCTGTCCGAATCAGGGATGCTTTTATAAGCCTTTTTCCTCTTCCCCCGAAGCCTTTCTATTTTTGTTTTGCCGGTGTAGCCGCTTATAAGCCTATATATAAGCTTCATAAACCGACCTTTTTTAAGGCCCCTCAGCGAATAGTCCATCGCCACGTCATACAAAACCGTGTCAAAATGCGTCTTTTCCATGCGGCGGTTTACGTCGTTGATGTAAGCCGTCATCCCGTCAAGGCTTTTGTTCCCGAAGTCAGCCATTTTGATTGTCATCATTTCGCCGTCCATGCAAAGCATGGGCATGGTAATGCTTATCTCCTCAAACTCGGTTACTTTGCCTTTTGCGAGCCGCCTGTTGAAGTCGATATGGGCGTTCATTTCCGGCGCGGCCTTCAGGCCCTCGCAGATAAGCTTCAGCACCAGGGTGTTTATTGTGATTTTTTCGCCCTTTTTTGAATTGTTGAGGGATTTAAGCTCCTCCATGAGCAATGTGACGTCAGCGTTATATGTATAAGCGGTGTGGGGGATCGTTTCCCACGACTCGCTTGTCATATTGGCTATTATCTTTTCCCTTGACATTAAATGCCGCACATTTTTCATCATAATAAATATTGCTATCCTTTCGCAGCGAGGCGGAACGTTTTGTCTGTATAGAATGAAAGGACAAAACTTCCGGTTTGAAAAACAATAATATGTTCAAAGTTTTTCAAACTTATTGCCTCATTCGGTTTTAATATTTATTATAATAAGATGATGTTTGCGAATTGTTTGATGTTTGTTTGAAAAATGTTAACGCGGGCTGGCAGGGCTTTCGATTTAACCGCGGGCAAAAGCCCGTTGCGCCGTTTTTTCGATTAAAATAAACCTCTTGTCGAATTGACGGCAAAAGATTTGTTTTAAGTTTCTGCTAGAAAATCAGCCCGGAAAGGTTGTCCATGCTGATTTCCCTTTTTTTGTCCTCGATTTCATGGATCATTGCCGTCAATTTCGCGTTGGCGGGGGTTGGCACCGACAGTTCCGCGCCTTTTTTCGCGATAAAGCCGTTGACAATCCCGACCTCGGTTTTTTCGCCCCTTTCAAGGGACTGAAGGAAAGACGCTTTTACATTTTTATACTTTAAAAGGCCGATAACCCTAAAAGCCGTTTTAACTATGGAATTATAAAACTCCGCTTCGCTTAAAGTAAGAAGCTTGTAGTTTAATACGGGCGAAAAAGGCGGCACGTCAATCCCCATCGCCTTCGCGACGGCGATGCCCTCGCGGGCGGTCTTTAAAAAGAGGTTCCGGGCGCGGATGTCGCCCAGCATGTTCCCTAAAGTCTCCCCGGTAACGGCGCCGAGGGCGGTTATGCAGGAGTTCATGATGAGCTTTGAAAACAGGTCGGCATAAATATCATCCGATATAACGGTGGGCAGAACCGCGTTCAGCATGGTGCATAAATGCTCGATCTGAGGCGTTTTGCCGCCTTTTGCAAAACCGACGGCCATTCTTCCCAACGATGTCATTTCGGCTTCCCCCGGCCCTTTTAAAGTAGCGCCGTAGCCTATCATGCACCCCGCGGCGCGGTTTTCGCCCACGGCCTCCGCAAGCAGGGGGATGCATATGCCGTTTTGCATCGCCAGCACGACGGAATCCTCTTTTATATAAGGCAGGATTTGTTCCGCCAGACCCGGCATCGCGCCGATTTTTGTCGAGATTATGACAACATCGTAAAAGCCCTCCAGCTGATCAACGGCTGAAAACGCGTTCATCTCTACATTATGCTCGCCCTTAACGCCCGTAAGCCTAAAACCTTTATTTTTTAATTTTTCTTTTGTTTCTTCACTCTTGCAAACAATATCAAGCTGAAAACCCGCTTCGATAATAAGAGCCGCCGCCGAGCCGCCTATGGCTCCGGGGCCGATTAAAAGACTTCGCATAAAACTTACAGCTCCTCAAGCCTTTTTCTGAAATTTTCTATTCTTTCCTCGGACGCGAGATTTTCAATAAACGGAAGCGCCGCGTTAATGGTAAAAGCCTTTCCGATTTCGAGCATAGGATGTTCGAATACCTCGGGGCAAAGCTCTTCCGCAAGCGCCCTTGTCTCCGGGATGTCAAGAAGCTCCCCTATTGTGTTGTCAAATGAATATTTTCCCATTGTTTTAATCTCCTTTCGGCTATTTTTATTTAAACTGAAATGCGGGACGGCGTGAAAACCGTACCCTACAAATTTAACCCCTTCTTAAAGGCAAAAATGTTCATGTCAAGTATCTCCGCGCTTTTCCCCGCGAATTTTTTCTTCAGCGTTTTGACAAAATTATCCTCGCTGACGATCCCCGTCGCTTTGATAAAAGCGCCGAGCATGGCTATGTTGGCGGTTTTGGGGTTGCCCGCTTCCGCCGCGATATCATCGGCGGGGACGAGTATCGTCTTATCGTCGGCCGGTATGCCTGTTATGCGGTTGGAGTTGAAAACCCTGAGCCCGCCGTCTTTTATCTGTTTTATATATTTTTTATGCGACTGCTCGTTCATGGCGATAAAATTCATATATTTGCCGGGCAGAGGCGAGATTATTTCCCCGTCGCTTATAACAACGGAGCATTTGGCCGCCCCGCCGCGCTGTTCGGGGCCGTATTCCGGCAGGCAGGTCCCGGACGCGCTTTCCGCAACGCTTTCCGCCAGGATTATCCCCGCGCTGACGACCCCCTGGCCGCCGGAGCCGGATATTAATACAGTATTCTTCAATATATTCACCTTTCTTTTTTTAATGAATAATCAGACAGCTTCTTTATATACTCCCGGTTTAAAGTACGGAACCGTATTGCTTTCCATATAATCAAGGCTGCCGAGCGGGCTTAGCCTCCAGTTTGTCGGGCAGTTCGTCAGCAATTCCACGAATGTGAAGCCCGCCCCTGCCAGCTGCAGCTCAAAAGCTTTTTTTATGCCTTTTTTCGCCGAATTTATCCCTTTCGGGGTATTCAGCGCGAAACGAGCCACGTATACGGGCGCTTCAAGGGTCGATATCAGCTCGCACATTTTCATCGGATAGCCCGTATCGGCAACGTCGCGCCCGTAAACCGACGTTGTGGATTTCTGCCCTATCAGCGTGGTCGGGGCCATCTGCCCGCCGGTCATTCCGTATGTTGAGTTATTGGCGAAAATAACCGTGAACTTTTCGCCCCTCGCCGCCGCCGCTATGATTTCCGCCAGGCCTATGGCCGCCAGATCCCCGTCGCCCTGATAGGCGAACACCAGCCTTTCCGGGCGGCAGCGCTTTATTCCCGTTGCGACGGCAGGGGCCCTTCCGTGGGCGGCGCCTATCATGTCGCCTTTCCAATATAAAAGGTTCAGGGCCGAGCAGCCTACCGGCAGAACATGCAGGGCGTTATCATTTTGCCCAAGCTCGCCCACTACCTCAGCTATAAGCTTTATAGCCGTAGCGTGGAGGCAGCCCGGGCAAAAACCGCTCGGTATCGGCATTATAGCGTCGGGACGCTTATATGTTTTATCCATAAGAAGATTTCTCCTGTTCGTAATGCTTAAATTTAATTGAGAGTTGAGAGTTGAGAATTTTCAATTATTTTCCTGACCGCAGTATAAACTCCCTCGTCGTCAAGCAAAATGCCACCCGATCGCCCGTATTCGTGTACGGGAGCCCTGCCGCGCACCTCAAGCTCAATATCGTCGCGCATTTGGGCGGGCAAAGCCATTTCTATGTCTATAATACCCTTGACCCTGCCGTAATCAAGGTTTCGCAAGCTGTTTTTCGGGAACGGGAACAGGGTTATCGGACGGATCGCGCCGATTTTATGGCCTTCGGCCCGCAAGGCCAAAACGGCTTCTTTAACCACCCTTGCCGCTATTCCGTATGCCACCGCCACATATTCCGCGTCCTCCAGCAAAAATTCCTCGACCATCACATCGTTCGCTTCCCATTGTTTCGTCAGAACGCCCCTCATTTTGTTTTCGTTTTCGAGAAGCAGTTCGGGATAAATCGGCGTCAAAGCCCTCGCGGCGCGTTTTTCACCCGGCTGCCTTGATAAGCTCCACTTTTTTGTGGCTTCTTCGTCCGTCTCTTTCATGGGGGGCAGTTCGATTTTTTCCATAATCGCCCCCAAGCAGCCGTCGGCTATAAGCAAAACGGGGTTTCTGTCGCGCTCCGCGTAATCAAAGGATATATAGGCGAGATCCGCCGCTTCCTGCACCGAAGCGGGCGCGAACGCCATCATGCGGAAGCCCCCGTGGCCCAGCGCTTTTGTCGCCTGCAAATAATCGGATTGAGCTGGCTGTATGGAGCCGAGGCCCGGTCCGCCGCGGCTTATATTCACTATAAGGGCGGGCAGCTTTGTGCTGGACATATAGGATATGCCTTCGGATTTAAGGCTTATGCCGGGGCCCGACGAGCTTGTCATGGCGCGGACTCCCATTGCGGCGGCGCCGTAGACCATATTTATGGACGCGACCTCGCTTTCGCCCTGAATAAAGGTTCCGCCCGCCTCCGGCAGCCGCCATGAGAGGTATTCGGGTATCTCATTCTGCGGCGTTATCGGATAACCCGCGAAAAAACGGCATCCGGCCCTGACCGCCGCTTCGGCTATGGCCTCGTTGCCTTTCATAAATACTGACATTTTAACTCTTCCTTTTTTTAACTCTCAATTATTTCTATCGCCCCTTCCGGGCATACCGTGGCGCAGACGGCACAGGCTGTACACTTGGCTTCATCCGCAACAAAAGGGGTAAAATGCCCTTTTTTGTTGCGGACATTTCCCATCTCTATAATTTTTTTTGGGCAAAAACGCACACAAAACAGGCAACCTTTGCATAACTGCGGGCTAATATTTGCCTTCATAATCAATATCTTCCCCTTTGCTTATTTTTCCGCTTATAATTGATTATACTGATGGCCGCAGACGCGGCAACTTCTGCATTGTATCACAACCGCCAATATGCGTCAATATATATAAATTTGCATAAAAGAGAGAATTTTACTCATACCCTCGCCCGTTAATATATTGTTTACGAATCGGCAATAATATATAAACATAAATCAAACA
>Ga0123353_10019099_pt1 | contig 10168 bp, 10 predicted proteins | sample TergutLab28metaG_3_FD_92763 | JGI IMG/M metagenome (GOLD analysis project Ga0123353, IMG submission 92763) | Labiotermes labralis P3 segment gut microbial communities from Petit-Saut dam, French Guiana - Lab288 P3 | ecosystem: Host-associated > Arthropoda: Insects > Digestive system > Gut ...
TAACTTCGCCGACCGGCGGCGGCCGCTCTGTCGGTATAGTTCGCGTGCGGACTAAGGCCACGGAGTTTAGTTTAGTTTTATTGTTTACGTATACAGAGTGTGACGATATCAGATGCTGTATAATACAATTTGACCTCCTGATGATGAGCACAACAGTGCTCGAAACATGTAGAGGAATACAATAAACTTAGTATAAAACAAGAATTTGTACATTAAGTTGGTCAGTTTCTAAGATTATACTGAGCTGCACGGTCAGCAAAACATTAAAAAAAAATCGATGAAGTTATGTCGAGTGATTCAAAGAGTTTTTCTTGGTTTCAAGTTGAGATGGTCCTGAGAGCCCCTGAAGGGTTCTTGTGGGCTTGGCGCCGGAATTATTTTTTTAATTTTAGCACACTCTGTATGTAAAATGTGAATAATACAGGCACCAAATACGTTAGAATTATGAAACAAACTGCATTTTGAAGAGAAAAACGGAGAGTATATACCATGTTTAAAATATTTAGTACCTATATTTGTTGAATAAATATATAAAATGCAACTTTAGAAGTTAGCGGTGTGGTACGACCACTATAGTTGACATTAGGTGTCAAAGGGTTAAAACAGGAGACAAGATATTGCTACACACGGTTTCCAGTTTTGTAGATATACATAGTCATGCTTAGTTTTATTAAACAGGGGAGCTGGAGTAGCTAGTACAGCTGTTGACAACTGACTTGACCACGAAGATTGGAGTCCGTGCAGGCGTAGGGTTGTGTGTCTTCCCCCTCGTCCGTTGTGTGGCTGTTTCCGATCTCCTGTTCAGTGAGTAAGGCGTTCATGTAACAGCTGGAGCACCTAAGGGTGATTGCTCCCATGTAGTGGCGAGATGAGGAATGTGTGGCGCTTCATATCCACTCTACCATGCGTTGTTATAGCGTGATGTTGCGATACGGAGGTGGCTTTACTTATTTGCCGTATTTGCGTATCTTGCTGTTGGTTAGTCTGAACGTTCTCGTATACGCCCGTCCTTCAGGCTGTAATCGTGTTCATTTGTAGTGATAAATCGATACTTCCCTTACCGCGGCCCTGTATGAAAATTGTGTGTGTGTGTGTGTGTGTGTGTGTGTGTGTGTGTGTGTGTACACGTATGGTTAGCAGTATATGTATATAGAAAGGAGTCCAGTTGAAATCCAAACTCCAGCACACTGAAACCTGATCGTCCGCATTATGAACGCCCGGCTGCGTGTGTTATCGCCCAGCAATATTCTTCCACCACCTTCAAATTAGTACGCTTTTCTCCCGCAAGGAAAAGCCGGCGTGCGTTTCAAAAATGTTATTTCATGTAAAGGTAAAGGTAGGAGTGGGTGGTCAGCGCCCTCCCTGGCCGCTTTACTCTCCGGAAATACCCGGTGCCCATTGTATAGGAGGCTGGTTGGGCCCCCCGGCCCGTTCTGGACCGGTGCGCAAAATCTCGCCCCCACCCCAGCGGGATTCGATCTCCGGACCGTCCATTCGGGAGCCGTCGTTATTTCCTGTTTTAACTTTCTTTAATTGCGTCACTCACGGAGTGTCTATACGGCCTAAGAATCTGCTTAGTCGCTCATGATCAGTTGTGCACCCAGAGTTTTGCTTTGGGGGAGAGGGGGGGCTGCCCTGAAGCTGTATGTAATGTATGTTTGATTTTAAAATTATGTTATAAAAATCATGTCGTCAGTATTAGTGTAGCATAGTACTGTTTGCAACTGTTTTCATATACGTACGAACAAATACACGTGTACAACTACACGTTCCGTCACTCACTCACCTAATTTAAATCACTATATGTAATTTTATTTTATTTTTTTTTAATTTCATATTAGACTCTTACGTTTTTCGTTCTTCCAAATTCTAATGTACTTGTCATTACTCGATTTCAATGGCTGGTTTCGGCTGGGGAGGGGGGGGGGGCGAAATCACGTAAACCTTGAATACCATCGTGTCTACTAAATCTCTGTTTTTGAAACTTAGATTTGGGGCGGGCTGCAGCCCGGTATCCCCCCCCCCCTCTTGGGTCTGCCCCTATTAATGATTACATTATTTCAGCACCTCCAGCAAACCATTAATTCCCATTACCACATTTCCGTTTGTACTGCAATGACAATGTTAAGACGTGTTTTTTTCCGTCTGTGTCTCATTTCGTACTGTCCGTGACAAAGGTAAAATCATTTCTGTGCCTAATCACGCACCGCGACAGGAAGCCGTATGGAGGGAGTGGAGGTGAGAAGTCAGCTGTATGCCCTGGCTGCTTTACCTATGGTGAACGAGTACCTGTGCCATGGATGGGAGGCCCAGTGGACCCCAGAGCAGATGGGGGGACACAATGGGATGCCCATTGGACCCCAGAGCAGGTGGATGGACACATATCTCTTTCCGGCACCAAAAATTAAATCTCCATTCCTCAGTGGTGAAACCGGTGGCCTTGACTACGCTGTCCACAGCATACACAGTGCGTCTACTAAGTTTTAGGACTGGCATTATAAAAAGTAATTGCGTGAAAGAAATTACACTTTTATTGTTTAGTTTTCGACCTAGATCCCTTGTAACTGTACACACAGATTTGCACGATCATACAGCTTCTGGATGCCTTTGTAGAAGTCGTCCTTTGCAATGGTGTTTAATGTAATTGTCACGGGTGTCTGGACGTCCGAAATCGAGTCAAAGAGGCGCCCCTTCAAGTGGGATTTCACTTTTTGGAAAAAAAAGTAATCAGCAGGTGCTAAATCTGGCGAATACAGAGGGTGGTCGAGCACAGCCACTTTTCGTTGGGCCAAAAACTGCTTGACGATTTTCGCATTGTGGGACGGGGCGTTGTCGTGCGAAAGGAACCAGTCACCATATTCACACATGCCCGGTCTAACACGTCTAATTCTGTTTTGGAGCCTTTCCATTACACCTTTGTAGCACACTGCATTGATAGTTACACCCTCCGGAACGAATTCTGTGTGGATTACGCCTTGCTAATCGAAGAAAATCACATTGCGACACTCTGTAGGCCGGCCACTCCTGGGGTCGTCTTCCTTGTCTTTTCGTCCATCACGAAATCGTCCATACCATCAGAAAACATTCGAACGGGATAATGCTTGGTCCCCATAAGCTGCCTTTACCATTTGGAGAGTTTCCGTCGCACTTTTTCCAGCTTTACAACAGAACTGTATCGCTAATCGTTGCTCCATATTCAATTCCATGACGAGGCTTTCACACACACAGCTTCGTTGCACGCCACAAATCACAAATACTGCTCAACTCACTCAGACAACACTAAGCACACAACGCGTCGAGACTTGAACCTACGTGTTTCTGTGGGTGACTGCCTGATGGCGCATGTAGTATTCGCTCTGCACAATCAGTCCTAAAACTTAGCAGACGCACTGTGTATGTCGGGAGAGGAATACGCCCAGGATTTTTATCTTGTCCATCTCCTTGCACCAGTATCTCTACTTACTTACTCCATGGTGCAGAGTCCTTCTTGAGAAGCTAACTGGTATGCAGCTAGTCAAGAAATTCCCCGCATTTTACGGAACCCGAAGGTTCATTAGCGCACTCACAAGCGTCCGCCACCTATCTCTATCCTGGGCCAGCCCAGTCCAGTCCATATACGCACATTCTACCTCCTGGAGATCCATCCTAATATTATCCACCCATCTGCGCCTAGGCCTCCCCAGTGGTCTCTTTCCCTCCGGCTTCCCCACCAAGACCCTATACACCCCCCTCTCCTCATCCATACGCGCCACATGCCCAGCCCATCTCATTCGTCACTCTTCAGGCAGTATCTCTATATCATATAAATACCGACAGATGTACTCATATATTATCAAGTGATCACTGCATTAACACTGTATGTGACTCCAGCAAGTTTCAGTGAGTGCATTTGATACACTCTAACGGAAAGTTGCTTCATTCTAGTGACCTTGCTGTTAGAGTGTATCAGGAGCACTCCCTGAAACATGGTGGAGTGACATATAGTGTTAATAAAGTGATGACTTTGTAATGCGTGAGTACATTTGACGATATTTATTTCATATATGCAGGATTGTACAGCCGTATCCGATATAGTTATCTTCACATAGGTCATGAGGATCTCAAGAAATGGGATGCAGATGTCACACGCCGTGGTGTAAACGTCATGTATGTGTAAAATGGCGGCTGTGAAGTTGGTAATACGTTACAAAATTGGTGAATCGTTAACAATAGAAAGTACCGCGATTTATAGGGTTCCGCTCTCTTTCTGCCATGTGTTATTTGTGTAGACATTTGTATGAATTGTCTTTATTTGTTTGTTTGTGTTTCTTGTAATTACTTGTTATACTGTGTAGCGTCGAGTACGGTTCTAGTGGTCGCACGTCTTCTTTAAAGCAAGGCACTGGTGCACTTGTCATGTTCACAAAGCTGCATTCATTCACATAGCCCTTCCAGCATGTTTCTGTTGGCGGTCAACGTCCTCAGGGAGAACTTGCATTACTTATTTACTCCATGGTGCAGAGTCCTTCTTGAGAAGCTAACTGGTTTGCAGCTAGTCAAGAAATTCCCCTCATTTCACGGAACCCGAAGGTTCATTACCGCACTCACAAGGGTCCGCCACCTGTCTCTATCCTGGGCCAGCCCAATCCAGTCCATATACCCACATCCCACCTCCTGGAGATCCATCATAATATCCACCCATCTACGCCTAGGTCTCCCCAGTGCTCTCTTTCCCTCCGGTTTCCTCACCAAGACCCTATACACCCCCCTCTCCTCACCCATACGCGCCACATGCCCAGCCCATCTCATTCTTCTGTCTCTATCCTGGGCCAGCCCAATCCAGTCCATACACCCACATCCCACCTCCTGAAGATCCATCCTAATATTATCCACCCATCTACGCCTAGGTCTCCCCAGTGCTCTCTTTCCCTCCGGTTTCCTCACCAAGACCCTATACACCCCCCTCTACTGGTGTACAGCAGTATAAATGTAGAGCTGCTACTCGTTTTGGACGTACAGAGTTGCCCCATCATATGCATTTCAGTGAAGGATATTTACACAAAATCGGCAGACAGTTTAATGCCCTATTTACTTACCGTTGGTTGTGTTTTCAGTTTTAAACTATAATTGGCACGATGTCTCTATGGGTCCCTGATATAAGTTCCTCCTTCCCGCGTCTACGTTTCCTCGCACTTCCTATGTTAACTAACTCGGGAACCAAATATAAAAATTCGTATTTTGCACCTGTGCCATCTTGCCATCTTCTCTCAGCATCCGTCCCCGTCTTTATCTCGTGGAGCCTGACTAGTTCTCGACGTACGTGGCGTCGGTTTTATTGTGAAATACCTTATATATATATATAATTCCTATGGAGAAATTTCCCCCCATATACGTCCGTTCTAAGGGAGGCCCCCTCTGTATCCCCCCCCCTACGTATATCGAGGACCCCCTGCATCGCCAATTTTGACTTTAGCTTCTTGTTGCCATGTCGCAGCTCGCATACTTCGACAGCTGCAGTACCTTTGTCATTCATGACCATTTTATGTGAGAGTATACATACATGCGGTTTACATCAATCGTGTGTAAATATATGACCATGTAGTTATGTGTCCGGCCATTATCGGTCACCCCTAAGCGTCAGTTGATTCATTTAATACCGCATCGACAGAAACAGACGACATCATCGGAATGGATTTCGATGTGTTTGTTTCATGAATGGCAGTTGTGGTTCGAGACTAAAAACAGGAATAAAAGTGCGTGGTCCATAGATTTCGTAACAGTTAAATATCCAGCTGCCGGTAACAAATGTACCGTAATGTGCGTTTTTTTGTGAATGGCACAACGAGTAGTACATTTTTTGGGGTGCGTTCGCAAAATTGCGGAAAGCGGCTATTAGCTTCGTCATGTCTGTCTGTCCGTCCGCATGGAACAACTCGACTTCCACTGGCAAGATTTTTCACGAAATTTGCCATTTTAGTATTTTTGGAAAATCTGTCTATAAAATTCAAGTTTCATTAAAATCTGGCAGGAATGAGGGGTACTGTGCATGAAGAACTGTGAACATTTATGATATGTTGCTCGGTTCGGCTTAGAATGAGAAGTCTTTCAGAGAAAACTAAAACTCGCATTTTAGGCTCAATAACTTTTTTCCCTCAAGTCGTGCCGTTTTGGATAAATAATGTAGAGCAAAACAGACCACCCACAAATAACAGTATAGCGCATGCGCATTGCACGCTGGGTAATTTAGGTTACAAACACACACACACTCGGCATATGTAGTACTTATTGCTTTTCCACTGAAACAATGGTTGCACAAACGCGCCTAAATATTACGTTATACGTACATTGTCGTGTCTGTATTGCGTGTGACATGCAGTTGTGTGTGAATGTGCGTGCGTGTGTGAGTGCATGCGTGCGTGTGAGTGTGTGGGGGGGGGTGGCTTTAAAGGTGCTACAGCACGCGTGTTGTGTGATGTAGTTATGATGCAATTTGGGGCCGCACACCAGCGAATCCGGTTTGATTTCTACTTCCCCGTTAAGACGTAATGCCATCGCCATTCCTAATTCGGCGCAAGTAACAAAGACGCGTGTGGGAAGTGATGTATAGAGTTGCATATGATTACCCTGTGCACTAAACAGATCGTGAGTGGTCATCCCAGGCTCCTCCGTGTTCATGTAAGAGACCTCGGTACCCGTTTGGTAGTGTGGCTGGGCTCCAGAGCCAATCTGGATGGGAAACCGAATAGCAAAATAGGTGCCTGCTAAAGTACGTCATTTGCTGTGCGAATCAGCTGTAAATCAAGTATATAGACTTTGTATTTTGCGAGATTTGGGTCTTGTGCTAACCTGACGTAAAAAATTAGTAAAGCGTGTTCACGTTTTGATGTATAAGAGATAGATTTATGCTCGTCCCATGGAAGGCATCGGTTTAAAGTAAATCACTAACACTTACGTCCGAAACTGGATGAGTAGCTCGTTGCCTAAAGTGGTATTGCCTAGTGACACGGTGACTAAGACGTAATGTCCGAATGGTAGAATACAGCAGAGAGAATAACCCGACTGGCAGAAAATTATTCGCCTTTTTCGGGACTCATATTGGCAACACGTGCTACTGTTACCTATCCTGAGCCAGATTCAGTTCACATTTCCACATTGTTTTTATTACTGATCCATTTTAATACGAGTATTAGCCCATCATCTGTATGTACTTGTATTGCAAGCAGTCGTATGGAACTTTTCCACATAAAAATTCGTACTAAAAACATGATTTATTTTTTGTTCATTTGTGGACACTGTGGTTATCTCAAATGTGTCGAATAGCAGGGCGAAGATTGTGTGGTGAATACGAAAGGATGTGGAAGGAAGCGGTCGTGACCGAACTCGAGAAACTGTTTTGTCGTTTTATATTGTAGCCGACCATTTTAGTATTGTTGTTTGTTAGGATGGCTGGCGTCAGTTACGGACGGTTCATGGCCATGCGTTGTAGGTTAATCTGTCAACATATATTCAGGACCTTTGGTGATAGGTAGGAGGGGAGAGATTTAAACGGCGGAACGGTTAGCAGCTGATAACGGACGCTAGCAGTGCAGTGCGAAAGCAGTTAGCGGACGCTAGCAGTCCAGTAAGGATGGCAGTCGCGTACGAGAGGTGTGAGTGAGGGAGTACAGGTGACTGTGTTATGTTAATAAAATATGATTTAGTTGTTTAACTTGATACAGCACGACTTTTTTGCATTTTATCAACAATAAATTGAGTAAATAAAACAACAAGTAAAAAAAGATATAATTAAAACTACATGTGATTCGGTGAACCACACCCGTTTCCCGAAAGAGGATCACCTACCGGACTGAGCACGTCGGGACAACAAAGTTACAAAAGGGTGATCGTGTAGAATATGTTGGGGCTTGGAAAAACCACGAGAGTCCCAGTCAGGACATTTGGTACCCTGTGCGAGATCTGAACCAGACGCTACATAACCAGAGATACTGACCATAAATAAATACACATACAAGCACGTCAGAATATGTGCTTCGGGTGGGAGAGTTCCGTCCTGCGACCTTAACAATGCTGCCCGGCACGGCGAGCGCACTTTCCTGCTAAATAAGTAGATGTTAGTTTGAATCCTGGCATTCTGCTTTCAGCGTGGGGCGCTATTGGGTGGTCTTGGTCCCAGAGAGATCGGATTAAATTTCCTCTAACATGAAAATTTACTTTTCCTCGCATTCGTTTTTTTCAGCATCTCATTTGGTGTTCTGTACCTGCACCTACAATGAAATGTGGGCCCCGAAACTCTGAAAATTGTCACATCCTAAAACCCTGGAGAGATATCGAATACGTAAATGGAACACATGCAGTAATCCAATTACGAACTTCCGTATTCATGATATTTCGTTACGTCTGTCATTTTTCCAGTATCTGTGGTATTAGAAATGATTGACGAACATTGAGATGGGTGGGAGACGCAGAAGGCATTACGATTGTGAATATTTGACACTTTTGATGTTTTGCTGACCGTGTATCTCAGTATAATCTTAGTAACTAACCAACTTAATACACAAATTCTTGTTTTATAATAAGTTTATTATATACCTCTACATGTTTCGAGCATTATTTTGACCTCTTGATGATGAGCACATAGTGCTCGAAACATGTAGAGGTATATAATAAACTTATTATAAAACAAGAATTTGTGCATTAAGTTGGTTAATTACTAAGATTTGAAACTCTGTTTAATTCAGTTTAAGGTGGTATCAAATTATTAGATTTTTATAATTTGTCATCTCATCAACATTTGTGTATATCGGTTGGTTGTGTAAGCGACAGTGCATCGGCGCCGTGTATCTTAAAAACTGAATTCGTGAATGAATAGCTTGTCCGTTGCAGTGCATGCAGGGTTGTGATATCGCTCAGTCTCTGTAGGTGACCATTGTGTGTCTGCCAATTTCGTGTGGTGGCGCGGTTGCTTGAGGCACTGCGCAACAAGCCGGTAGGTCGCGGGTTCGATTCCCGATTGTATCACTGGAATTTTTCATTGACTTAATCCTTCAGACCGCACTGTGACCTTGGGGTGTTCAGTCTTTAACAGAAATGAGGAGTAAAAGCAGCCGGTGCGTACAGCTGACAGTCTTACCACCTTCATGTGCTGCTGATTCACTATAAATTCTTGGAGCCTGAACCTCCTGGAACCTTAAATGCCTGTTCAGGCATGTAATGGGATGATTTACCTTGTAACTATACAAAAGGGCCGGGATAGCTCAGTCGGTATAGCGACTCGCTACGAGTTGGAGGGTCAGGGGATCGAATCCCGGTGGGTGCGAGATTTGCCGCATCCGTTCAGACCGGCCCTGGGGGGCCCTCCCACCCTCCTATACAATGGGTAGCGGGTCTCTTTCCCGGGGGTAAAGCGGCCGGAGTGTGGTGTTGACCACCCACTCCCATCTTGTGCCGAGGTTAAAGAAAGAGTACAGCTATACCTCTACTCCCCTTCTGGGCCTTCATGGCCTGTTCTACGGTGAACTTTGCTTTGCTTTAGTTTACTTTACTTTACTTTGCTGTGCTTTACCTTTCTTTACTTTACCTTACTTTGCTTTACTTTACCTTGCTTTTCTTTACTTTACTTTACTTTGCTTTACTTTACCTTTCTTTACGTTACCTTACTTTGCTTTGCTTTACTTTATTTTAACTTTGCTTTACTTTATTTTAACTTTACTTTACTTTACTAGACAATACTTGGGCTCGTTTACAGGAAAGTGTGTGTCGTGGGTCGTTTCAAATCTTCATATACCTACATGGCCACTGCTTCTTTTCCACAGTGTTAAGATCCCGTGATTACGCGTCACCCTAGTGTATTAAGTTGCTAGGTATACGTCATTCGCAACGTGTCCTAAGGGCAATTACGGGACTCATCTCCATCATGTATCACATTAACTTCGTGGTACAATTCGTCTTGCTAATGATATCAATACTAGTAGGTAATTATCTCGCGTGAAGTGTTCCGGTAATAGATTAGGTAATGAAGAGTAAATTCATATGATTACTTATTAATTTTGTTGTTTGTAGTGACGCCGTAAGAGTAGCGTGCAAGTGCATGTTTGTAGTGGTGCCGTAAGAGTAATGTGCAAGTGCATGTTTGTAGTGGTGCCGTAAGAGTAATGTGCAAGTGCATGTTTGTAGTGGTGCCGTAAGAGTA
>Ga0123353_10019100_pt1 | contig 10168 bp, 3 predicted proteins | sample TergutLab28metaG_3_FD_92763 | JGI IMG/M metagenome (GOLD analysis project Ga0123353, IMG submission 92763) | Labiotermes labralis P3 segment gut microbial communities from Petit-Saut dam, French Guiana - Lab288 P3 | ecosystem: Host-associated > Arthropoda: Insects > Digestive system > Gut ...
CCGAGCGACATGATGTTTTCGTTGGTATTGTGGTGCGTCGTTTCAGGATTGCTCGGTGCCCGCGTGTTTCACATCGTCGAGTATCTGCCGACGTACATGAACAACCAGAATCCGCTGGGGCACATGTTGCTTTTCACAGAAGGCGGACTGGTCGTCTATGGCGGCATCATCGGAGGCATGATCGGCACGGCGGTCTTTTTTTGGCGGAACAAACTTTCGCTGTTGGCCATGTACGATGTCATGGCACCGGCTTTGCTACTCGGTATTGCGCTTGGGCGGATCGGCTGCCTGATGAACGGTTGCTGCTACGGGGCGGTTTGCGACGCGGCGTATGGCATTACGTTTCCGCCTGAGTCCCCGGCTTATTACGGCCAGGTTTTTAATAACGATACCTTCGTCGGTGGTGTCAAGTTTGTTCCATATGAATCGGGTGTTGCACAAGAAACAACAACCGGGAACGTAAATGACCGGTTTACCCGGGAAACGGCATCCGGCGGCGGTTGTGCCTGTGCAGGTTGCGGTAAAAGAAAAATTTCTCAGGCGGAACAAGAACGTCTTGATTTGCTGCCGACCATGATCGCGGAAGTCAAGCCGGGCAGTCCCGCCGAACGTGCCGGACTCAAATCGGGCATGATCGTCCGGAAAATAATGTTTGATAAATTATTGGAAAGGGACAACCTCAACACCAGCCAGGTGAAAGACGATTTCTACAATCTTTCGCTTGATTACCCGAATTTCAAAGGCATCTTCGTGTTGCTGACCGTCACGCAACCGGATGATAACACCACGCAGGATTTTCGCTTCGCCATGTCGCCGCCGGAAGTGCTGCCGGTTTATCCGACGCAAATCATGAGCTTTTTCGGTGCCATCTGCCTGAGTCTGCTCATCCTGTTTTTGGAACGCTTCAGCAAACGCGACGGTTTCGCGTTCATGCTGTTCCTGTTTTTTTACTCGACCGGACGATTTTGCATCGAGTTTTTCCGCGACGACGAAGCCTCGTTCATGGGCACCGGCCTGTCGATCGCGCAGAACGTCAGCATCGCGATTTTCACGCTGGGAATTGTTGTTGCCGTTTATATTTTCTCGCGACCGTCGCGCCAATCTCTTGATACGCGATTCCCGGCCATTGCGGAAAATTGTGAAACTGACAAGGAACCTCGCGACAAGATGCCAAAAAAACGCGGCAAAACCGGCAAAAAATAATGGTCATTGTCTATGATGCCCGGTGAACGCAACGGAGTCGGTGAATTTTTATGCAGTAGCATTCACACAAATCTTAACAGAGCGTAATTTTTCTTGCCGCTTCGCAGGATCATGACTGTTTCGCTGGCGAGGTGTTTCGGCGTGAGTTTTGTGTTGATGTCGGTGACTTTACGGTTGTTGACGCAACCGCCGCCTCCTTGCAGAGTGCGTCTTGCTTCAGCTTTCGACGGGACGAGTCCCGACTCGACGAAGGCATCAATGACCGAAAGCCCGGCATCGAGCTTGGAACGAGGCAACTCCTTGCTCTTGACATCGGCAAAAATGGCAACCAGTTGTGCATCGGTCAGGTTTGCGATTTCCGCGCCAAAGAAAATCTCCGTCGCCCGACGCGCCGTCCGCAAACCTTCGTCGCCGTGGATCAATCGCACGAGGTCGTCGGCCAGTCGTTTTTGGGCCGCACGCTTTTCCGGTGCCTTGAAGTGTTCGTCGATGACATCCTGTGTTTCCTCCTGCGACATTTCGGTAAAAAACTTGAGTGCCGTTGCGACATCGGCATCGTCGAGGTTGACCCAGTATTGATAAAACACGTAGGGACTCGTCCGGTCGGCGTCGAGCCATAGCGAACCGGACTCGGTTTTGCCCATTTTTTTACCGTCGCTCTTGGTCAGCAAGGGACTTGTCAGGCCGTACAACTGCGGGCCGCCCATTCGTCGCGCGAAATCAATGCCCGCCGTGATGTTGCCCCACTGGTCGCTGCCGCCGACCTGCATTTCGCAACCGATTATCTTGTTGAGCCAATAAAAATCGTAGGCTTGCAACAGTTGGTAGCTGAACTCGGTGTAACTCATGCCCGCGTCGGATTGCGACAGACGCGATTTGACCGAATCTTTCGCCATCATGACGTTGACGGAAAAATGCTTGCCGACATCGCGCAGGAAATCCAGGAAACCGAATTGACCGAGCCAGTCATAGTTGTTGATGAGCACAGCTCCGTCGCTTTCGTCGAAATCGAGAAAGCGGGCCATTTGCGTTTTCATTCCTTCGGCGTTACGTTGGATGTCATCGACGGTGAGCAGATTGCGTTCTTCGCTTTTGCCGCTGGGGTCGCCGATCATACCCGTTGCGCCGCCGACCAGGGCGATCGGGCGGTGCCCCGCTTGCTGAAACCGCCGTAGCGTCATCATTTGCACGAGGTGCCCGACGTGCAAACTGTCCGCCGTCGGGTCGAACCCGATATAAACCGTGCGACGTTTTTCATTCAACCACTCTCCGATGTTCTCGTCCGTTGTCTGATGAACCGCACCCCGCCACTGGAGTTCTTTAACGATGTCCCGCATTGTTTTCCCAAGTACCTGAAATCAACGAAATGAGTGACTTTTACCACCCTGCCCTAATATCCAAAGAGCATTCAGTTTACGCGATTTTGGAGGTTTTGCAAGATACCGGTCGGTGGATAAAGGCACATTCTTACCAGAATTTCAGTCCTTTAATCCATCCGGTTAAGGTTGACTTTTTGGGTTCTTCGGAAGTCTTGGGAGCATCGGCATCGACCGGTGGTGTGACCGGCGGAGGTGGATTTGCGACGGCCTGTTGCGCGAGCAGTTCATCAATGTTCGGCATACACTCGGCGAGCAATTGCGGCCAATAACCTTCGAGAATGTCCAGAGCATCGGAGACGCATCCATCGCTCATGCGCCAGTTCACCAGGCTTGACATGTGGGCGAACGAAGTCCGTTCCGCATCGGTCAGGGCGAGGTGCGATAGTCGCAGGTCATCGACCCAGACCGACGCATTCCCGAACAGTTCCAGTGAGACGGACAGCGAGTCCAGGCCCGACAGCGGCAGGTCCCGAAACGGAACAATGATCGAGTGCCATCGAATACCGTCGGTGGGTGGCGTTCGGGCAATGGTGTTCCAAATGTCCGGGCTGATGGTTGCCGACCGGACGAAGGGACGGTTTTGATGTTGTCCTCGGATTACGAGACGGAACGGCAACTGCGTTGCGTCCTGCGCAACACCGACCCAAAGTGAAACAAACAACCGGCCAGTCCGGGGTGCGTCAAAGGGCATGCTGGTAACGCGACCGCCGCCTTGCTGCGCCGACAAGTGCAGGCAATGCGAACCTTCACGGCAGGGGCGCGATTCGACTGCGGTGCGAAACGTTGCGTCGCCTTCGACAAACCAACCGGGAATAACCGCCTCGTGATCACGATGAAGCAAGGTGTCGTCACCCGTCCCATTGTTGTTTGGCATCGCGTCGGTATTGGTCGCACCGTTACCGTTACGACCGGCAAACAAGTGACCGATCGACGGCAGGGCAATTGCCGAGAACGGGCGTGGGCGCGAATAGGGGGAGTTTGCCGTTGTTGCTGCCTTGTCCGCTGCTGTTGCCTGGGCGAGTTGCCGTTGTTCGTTGAGGAATTGTTGCCATAGTGCCGGAGTCATTTCAAAATTTCCGTTGGGCAGCCTGTCCCATTCCAAACCGTCCCGCAAGAACCGGATTCGGGCATCGAATTGTCGGAACTGCTTTTCCAGTTGTCCGTTTGCTCCGGTGATATTCGCAGGCAGGTTGATTTCCACCTGGTTCGGTTTCGCGTTGGCGTCGGAAACGGCGAAAGCGACGAAGTCGTAAGGCCGCAACGTTTGCGACCATTCCAGGCCGCCTGAAGCGATACGCGCATTTCCGCCGTCACGCAACACAGCCAGTGGGACGACGCGGCTGCCCGGTCCGGTATCGAAGAACACTCGCACCGGGACCGAAAAAGCGGCCTTGTTGACGAGGTAACAGAACGTGCCGCTTTCGGTATTCGCATAACGAAACGTAACCGGCTGTGTCGTGGTTTTTCCGGTGTCATATTTCTCGAACGGCACTCTCGGCAGTTGTTGAAATTGCATTGCCATTTCACGAAGTGCATCCTCTTCGCCAAACGGTAAAGTCACGCTCCCGTCGAAAAACACCGCGACATCGTGGTCGGCCAGATGGCGGACAAATCGTTTGCGGTTCTGGTCTCCGGCGGGTACGGCCGTTGTTGTGAGCCGGCTGTGTGCGGGTTGAAACGGTGATTTTGCATCAAATGACGGAAGCGTATGCTCGATGGGCTGGTGATAAAACAGACCGGCAACCGGGTTCGACGACCCGACAAGCTGCTGAAACACCTTGGCCGTGTCTTTTGTGTGTGACAATTCAAGGTTCGTTGCAACGGCAGCCAGATTGTTGTCGGCCATGATTTTTTCGGGACGCATGAAAACGATGTTCGGGTTGTCGCGATATGCCATGAGGTCAAACCCGTGTAAAGCCAGCACGTTGGCGACATTTCCCGGCTGGGTCAGCGAGGGGGAAAACGTTCGCTGCGACAAGGGACTGTCAAACAATTTTGCACCGGCAAGGTACAGCTTTGCATCCGGTTTGGCACCCACAACGATCTCGGCCATGCGGCGGTAAAACGCGGTCACCTGGTCGGCTCTCCACTGCAACCACTGCTTGTGGCAGTGTGCCCGGAGAAACTCGGCGCGCTCGGTAAAACGCTCCGGCCCTTGACCGGGTACGACAATGCGCGTATCACGGGAAAAACGCGCGATGGTGTCGTCGTCGAGTCCCCAAAATTCTTCGGGAAGCATCGCGTACCCTTCCGGAGAAAGCTGTACGGCGATACCGCCAAACGACGGGTGCAGCGCCGATCGTGCAACCAACTCGCGCACTACATCAAGCATCGCGTTTTGCACATTCGGGTTGAGCAGATGATAATAGGGTGCGCGTCCGCTTTGGTTTTGCGAGGTGTAAAGATCGACCAGGAGGTTCCCATAGGGGCCAACCCAGGTCATCCCCGATTCGCCCGGCGACGGTGTGGTGTTCGTTTGTGCGTTGCGACGTATGAGTTCTTCGACGGTTGGGAGCGGCATACAAAAGTCAATTGCCGGAATAAGCGTCATGTTTTCGCGATCGAACGCGGTGGCCAGAGCTTGCAATACGTCCTTGCGCACGGGGTCTTCGCCGTTGGCGAGAAAAACGCCGGTATCATATCGCGGTGTCGGTGCAATGAGCCGGCTCGGGTAAAGGCAACTGCCGTCCGATGCAACCGAAATCATCAACCCGCCGTAACCGGCCATACGCATATATTGAACCATTCGGTCAATCCCCTGCCGGAAGGTTTCCCAATCACTGACTCCGACATGCGGGAGATGACCGGGTACGCGTGTCGCCGAAAAGTTCTCGCAAAACTCCGGGCGGTGCAAATACGTCGCAAACAGACGCTGGTTCCGGTTTAACGTTACCGTATTCGGATCCGTCGATTGCGGAAGAGACTGCGGGAATGCGTCCGGTGCGCGATAAATGCGAATGCTTCCATACACCGCCGACTGGTTCGTGCTTGGGTTGGTCAGCAGGACGATCGGCGTTTTCGATTTCGGCCAAAACAGGATGCGGTGCTGCATTGTGCGACCGGTGGCATGGTTGTCCGAAACGATCTCCCGCCCGATGTGCAGGCCGGAATCGACCGTTCCGGGAAAAAGTCCGCCCGATACGGTCGGTTCAACGATGCTGATACCAAGCGTTTGCTCGATGCCGGACAGATAATCAATTTCGAGAAAATGCGGTTTGTCCGGCTCGTTGATCGGAATGGGGTAGGCTTCCCAGGGCATGAGGGTTTCGTCGCCTGACGGTAACATCTCGACCAAACCCTGCGTATTGTATTTCGTCGATTGATACGGTACGACATGCCCGCTGCCGAAATTTTCCTGCCACAGCGGACGTTCCTGCGGGCGGTTCAACAGTTGGCCGGGCGAAAGCTGCGAGACCCGGTCGCGGACGCTGTCGAGCGTCGAGCGGTCGGGTTCCGGGACGTGGAATTGTTCGTATTGTTGTACCGTCGGCGCATGGGTCGTCGAACCGCCCGGAAGGATACGCGGAATCATCGGCGACTTCACAAAGCGTCGCCACCAATTCGGGTTCGACGGGTCGATGCGTTCCACAAGGACACCGCGATAGTCCGCCTGAATTTTACCACCGTTGGTAACGGCAACCGGCTGAGGCGACAGGACGAGGCACTGGAACGTCCGTTGCGCGAAGATAATATCCTTGCTGCCGCCGATCAGACTGAAACGGTCGTTTTTCTTATGCAGGGTCAGGACGATGTCAAAAACTCCCTCCGTCTGCGGCATGGCAAACGAAACCGGAACCACCGGAATGGTCGCCGGAATTTCATCGCCGATGACCGGCCATTCGGTTTCCAGAACGCGGTCGTTGGAACGACTGCGATACAGCGACACGTTCAGAAACAGTTTTTTATCTTTTTGGATATTCAAAAACCGTAGAAGAACCTCGAATTGCACCGGCTCGCCGGGTTGAAAAATGGTTGTTTCTCGCACCATGCGGATCGACAGTTCGTCGCCGGGAACACGTTCGATGCGAATGCAGTTACCCGATTCGTCGATGACGTGTTGCACCGCTCCGTTGAGCAATTCGATAACGGGCCAAACGAATTTGAATTCTGTTTTTTTATCCTGGTCGAACAAATTCACCTGCAAGTGTGCTTCCGGGTGGCAATCAAGAGTGACATGCACCCCGGAAAATGACTTGGCCGAGCGCGACCGGATGCCCAGTCCGCTCTCTTCAATCCAAATCGATCCCGGCACATCCGGTTCGGAACCAAGCAGCGTCAGGTGACGCATTTCACCGTCGGTCATCCGCATTTCGCCTGACCAAACTCGCGGCTCGCCACCGCCCCAGGAAATATTGACGCGACAATAACCGTGCGAAAACTCCGACGTGTTACTATGCTCGACCCGTTGGGGGAAAATCTGTGCAATATTTGTCGGAAACGTTGAATGTTGAACGGGTTGCGGCGTTAGGGAGAGTTGCGGATTTTGCGCACTCAACAACCCGGCCATGATCGAACAAGCAATCAGACTTGCCAAAAGAAGAATTCCTATTGCGAAATTCAGACGCAAGGGGTATTGATTCGGACATCCGTGTCCGTGCATGACATCCTTACCACAATCAAAGATTACCCAGTTCCCCTGTTTTTTCAAAACAGCAGTTGATTCTCAAACAATTATATCCGCCACTGCGTATTATGCCAGAAATCGGGAAAAAACACCAGAGCAATTTTATGGCAGTGCAAAGTAAGTTCGAAGATCAAAATGAGGGGATAGTGGGCCGTGGACAGAATGTGGCATCCCGGTGGAGACGGGAAGCAGGAGGGAATAGGGAAGTAGTGGAAAATTGTAGGGTGGTCACGGTAGGGAGTATTGCGACCCGCACCCCGTCGCCTTACCTGCTCACTGGTTACGGGCCACTCCGATCCGGTCACTGCGTTCCGTTCCCGACAACTGTTTCTTGTCGCTTGCTCGTGAGTCGTACTTTGATCGCTACTGGATATTTAACCCCATGAGAAATTCGCCGTTCGACTTGGTCTTGGCCAGGCGTTTGGTCAGGAATTCCATCGCGTCGGTCGGGTTTTGATCGCTCAGAACACGGCGTAACATCGAAATACGGCGGTATTCTTCGGGGTCCATGAGCATTTCCTCGCGCCGGGTACCACTGCGTCCGATGTTGATCGCCGGCCAGATGCGTTTGTCAACCAAGCTACGGTCGAGTACGATTTCGAGGTTGCCCGTGCCTTTGAACTCCTCGAAAATCACATCGTCCATCCGACTACCCGTGTCGATCAGCGCCGTTGCGATGATCGTCAGCGAGCCGCCTTCTTCGACCTTGCGGGCGGAACCGAAAAAGCGTTTCGGGCGTTGGAGTGCGTTTGCATCGACACCTCCGGACAAAGTGCGGCCCGATGTGGGACATTCCGCATTCCAGGCACGGGCAAGCCGCGTGATCGAATCGAGAAAAATGATCACATCCTTACCGTATTCGACCATGCGTTTCGCCTTGTCGAGCACCATTTCGGACACCTGAATGTGTCGCGAAGGCGGTTCGTCGAAGGTCGAGCTGATGACTTCGCATCGCGTCCCCTTGATCTGGCGTTCCATATCGGTCACTTCTTCCGGGCGTTCATCGACGAGCAACATGAAAACGTGCAAATTCGGATAATTCGCCAGTGATGCCTTGGCCATTTTCTGCATGAGGATCGTTTTTCCCGCTCGCGGTGGCGATACGATCAGTCCTCGTTGCCCGAACCCGACCGGCACGGTCAGGTCAACGACGCGCGTGTTCATGTCGCCGTTCGGGTCTTCCATGATGATGCGTTCGTCCGGGTGAACCGGTGTCAGGTCGTCAAAATACGCCTTGCTCGACAGTTTGTTCGGGTCTTCATGATTGATTGCTTCAACGCGAAGCAGTGCAAAATATCGCTCGTTTTCTTTGGGTGGGCGGATTTGCCCGGACACAATCGAACCGTTTCGCAACCCGAATCGCCGGATTTGGCTTGGTGAGACGTAAATGTCGTCGGGGCACGAAAGGTAGTGGTAATCCGAACTTCGCAGAAAACCGAATTCGTCGGGCAGGATTTCAAGCGTCCCTTCGCCGTACATGAGGCCGTTTCGCTTGATTCTGGCCTTGAGCAATCGGAATACCAACTCCTGGCGTTCGGCACCTTCTTCGGAGGTCAAGTCCTGGCATCGAGCTTCGGTCACGAGTTCCTGCGTTGACATTTTTTCCAGCTCGACGAGGCAGGTTTCGTCGCCCATTTGTTTGAGCTGTTCATAGCATTCGTCGTAATTCGGTTCTTTCAGACCGCGACTCTTTTCAAGAGCCAACTCTTCCGCCAGAGAAATCGGTTCACCCTTTTTTCCGCGAGCACCGATGGTCGGTTCGATCCGCTCGTCTTGCGGATATCTGCGGAAGGAACGGCCTTGGTAACCGCTGCTTTGATAACCGTCTTGCCGCCGATCGTTTCGATTGTCATTGTTGCGGTAACCGTTCTGGCAATTGTTTTGATTGCCGTTTTGCGAGTCGCTACGGTTTTGGGAATAACCCCCGTCTCGTGTGTTATTCCGCTCGTGTCGCAGATTATATGAACCGTTGCGATTCCTGTTGTCGCGTTCGTAACCGTTGCGGTCATAGCCGGTTCGCCCCTGACCGTTTCGGTCATAATCATTGCGAAAGTCCCGCTGCCCGTTGTTACGTTGGTCGTTGTCGCGACGATCACTCTCGCGACGGTTATAGTCCCGACGGTCTCCCGTCCGGCGTTCCCCTTCGCGACGGTCTTGCCCGCCGTAACCTTGATTGCGATAACCGTTATCACGATAGCCATTATCGCGGTAGGTGTCATCGCGGTAGGTGTTATCGCGATAACTGTCTCCTCGGAATTGTCCCTGGTTTTCGTTTTCACGCCTGTTATAATCGCCGCAATAACGCGAATCCTGTTCGCTACGCTCTTCCTTAGGGGCGTAGCGGGAATTGGATCGGTCGTAAACAATCGGCTCTTCATTCAAATTGGGCATGACATCACTCTGGTAGTAAAAGGACGATGCTCCTTCCCTGAAACGGTTCCGTACATTGGACGGAACGCCCGGTAAACTGAAATTTTCATATTCGGTGGGGAAAGGGGTGTCGTTAGCCTGCGACATTCAATGCTCCTTCATTCTGCGGGACGCAAACAAGATGATAATTGACAGTGACTTGAGAATCCGATAGGCGCGAAAAAATCCACAAATCGCAACAAGGATTTTACTATTGAAACGATAATCTAAAGTAGCGGGGGACTATTTCGACACAATTGCGCAACATTGTTTCATGTAACGAATGAGTGTCTATTAGGAAAAGTGATACATGTACAAAAAACTCAAAAGTGTGGCAAAAAGTCTGTGCCGGACACAAAGAAGTTTTTCATGGACAGATTTACAGAAACAATAGCTGTAAATCAGGTCTCTCATAATATATGTTATTCGGCGGGTAAGTCAAAAAAACTGTAAATTTGTATCATGTGTACTAAAAAACAGGAATTGTATTGATGATCTTTTCCGAAAAATTTTTCCCTGATTGGCATAGATATTTGACATACACTTTTCAAAA
>Ga0123353_10019102_pt1 | contig 10167 bp, 4 predicted proteins | sample TergutLab28metaG_3_FD_92763 | JGI IMG/M metagenome (GOLD analysis project Ga0123353, IMG submission 92763) | Labiotermes labralis P3 segment gut microbial communities from Petit-Saut dam, French Guiana - Lab288 P3 | ecosystem: Host-associated > Arthropoda: Insects > Digestive system > Gut ...
ACCCACCGAACATGCATCGCAAGGGGCGCGAGGAACTGCGCGAACAACCACGACGGCGGCGCACCCGGCAACGCAGGCCAGGGGCAGCCCGGACTCCGAAGGGGCGCGGGGAACTGCGCGACAAGCCACAACGCACGGCGCAGCCGGCAACGCACACCCGGGGGCACCCCGGATCCCGCAAGGGGCGCGGGGAATGGGCCGCACGTCGGCAGCGGTGCCCGGGGGCAGCCCGCACGCCGAGGGACACGGGGGGCGAGCCCCGGAGAGGGGGAAGCGGGGCCCGGCCAAGGGCGAGGAGAGACGGCGAACCCTCACGGAGTGAGAAATGTGCGGGTGAGTGCCACCCGCGACCTCAACCCCAGCTTCCGGTACGTCCGCGTGAGCGCCGCCTCAACCGTCTTCACGCTGACGGACAGCGCCTCGGCCGTCTCCCGGTTCGTGGCCCCTCGGGCGACGAGAAGGGCGACCCGCCGCTCCACGGGGGTGAGCCGATCGAGAGCGGGCCCGCCCGGCCCGCCCGCCCCGTCGGGCCCGCCCGAGCCCCGCCCGGGAAGGGCCAACGCGTCGGCCTCCGCGAGAGCGACCTCGCGCCACGGCCCCGCCCCGCACCGCGTGAACACCCGCACCGCCTCGGTGAAGGCGGCCCGCGCCGCCGCGCCATCACCCGCAAGGAGATGCACGCGGCCCAGGGCGAGCCGGGTCCGCCCCTCCTCCAGGGGATAGGGAACGGCCGCCAGCCCGGCCAGCGCCCGGCCCAACTGCACGAACGCGACGTCCAGTTCACCCCGCGACGCGCTGACCAGCGCCCCGCAGCGGTCGAGAACGGCCAGCACCCCGCGCCGCCCCAGCCGCACCGCCTGCGTCCGCGTCTCGGCGAGCACGACCGCCGCCTCCTCCGTGCGGCCGGCCGCGACCAGCGCCTCGACCAGGTCGCCGTGCCAGCGCCGCACGGCGGGATCGCCCTGGCCCTGGGCGAGTTCGAGCCGCCGGGCGCGCCGCAGCGCCCGTACCGCCTCCGCCGTCTCCCCGCGGAGCAGCCGCACATGGCCCTCGGCGTGCAGGGCGCGCGGCAGGAACAGCTGGTCGTCGTCGTCCTCGCTGTGCCGTCGCGCCCGTTCGGCCGCGGCCAGTGCGCGTTCGGCGCTGCCGCCGGCCGCCTCCGCGAGGGCGACCGCGTACCAGGCGGGCCCCTCGCTCAGACCGGCCCGCTCGGTCACCTCCAGGCACTGCTGCGCCAGGTCCAGGGCCCGCGCGCACCGCCCGCGCAGGATCTCCACCTGGGCGAGCCCGGACAGGCACTGGCACAGGCTCTCGGCCGAACCCCGGTACCGCACCGTGTAGATGAGCGCGCGCAGCTCGGTGCGCGCCTCGTCGGTGCGGTCGTGCAGCAGGTGTCGGCGGTGTTTGAGGAACACCGGGCCGTTGTGGTCGAAGAGCACGTGCGGGTCCTGGGGCGCGGCCAGGGCGTCGGCGAGGGTGCGTTCGGCCTCGGGCCGCCCGAGGTAGAACTCCAGCGCGGCCTGCTGGGTGAGCGCGAGCGTCTCCGTGCGGCGGTCGCCGGCCGCGCGCGCCAGGACCGCGGAACGCGCCGCGTGGTCAAGGGCCTTGGGCGCGGACCCCGACACCATCCAGGCCCGCCAGGCCAGCCGGTAGTGGAGGCGGGCCAGCAGTTCGGGGTCGTCGCGGGCGTCCCGGAGCGCCTGCGGGAAGACGTCGGCGATCTCGGCCATGGCCTGCCCGCTGGAGTCGACCACGACGATCCAGGCGCGGACGCGGTCGGCCGGCCGCTCGGTCCTGGCGAGCACCTGGTGGGCGAGGCGCCGGGCGAGCGGGTAGTCGCCGGCCGCGACGGCGTCCTCGGCGGCGGCGAGGCCGAGCTCGACGCCGGGCACCTGCCCGCCGGACGGGGCGTGGTCCGCGGCGAGTTGGGCGAGCCGGGCGGCGACCGCGGGGGCGCCGCGGCGGCGGGCGGCGGAGGCGGCGTCGGCGAGCGCCCCGGAGACGGAGGCGAGCAGCCAGCGGCTCTGGCCGTCCGTGAACTCCGGTGGTTCGGAGACGGTTTCGGCCGTCCCCTGCGGCAGGGGGACGCGATCGGTGCGTGCCGCCGGTGGGGCGGCGGGGGTGCCGCCAGCGGGTCCCGGTGGGGCGGGGGTGCCTTCCCCGGGTCCCGGTGGGGCGGGGGTGCCTTCCCCGGGTCCCGGTGGGGCGGGGGTGCCTTCCCCGGGTCCCGGTGGCGCGGGAGTGCCTCCCGCGGGTCCCGGCGGCGCGGAGGCCCTGCCTGTGGTGCCCCGCGGCTCGGGGGCGCTGTACGGGGTGGGGCCCGTCGCTTCGGTCATCCCGGGTCCTTCCGGATCCGGCCCGTTCGGCGGCATGCGGCGGCCGGCCGATCGTGCTCCTGACAAGTGGGGCGGGTGATCCCAGTGTCGGAAGGCGCGGGCCGCCGGTCAATGGCGCCACAGGAAACGCCAAGCCCGTTGACAGGGAGGGCGTTCCGGGAAGTGGTGCGCCCCGCCCGGCAGCGTGGGGGACCTGCCGGGCGGGGCGGTTCGGGGGACGGGACGGCGTCCGGGGCGGGCCGCAGGCGATCCCGGCGGGGCGCGGCCCCGGGCGCTACCCGTCGATCCGGTGCTGGGTCCAGAAGGACGTCAGGTCCGTGCTGGTCGCCGCCTGGGCCGCGGCCTTGAACTCCGCGGTGGTGGAAACCCCGTACCAGTGGGACTGGGCGTAGTCGTGCAGCAGCGTGCTCATCGCGCTGTCGCCGATCAGCCGGCGCAGGTCGTGCAGCGCGCACTTGCCGTAGCCGTAGACGACGGTGGAGTACCGCGAGGAGTGCGCGTCCCAGTACGCCATCGAGTTGGTGATCTTCTCGGCGGAGGACTGCCAGGCGACGCTGTTCCAGCAGCCGGAGCCGGTCTTGCCCTCGGCGAGGTCGGTGGCGTAGTCGGTGAACGCCTCGTCCAGCCAGGGGCTGTTGTACTCGTCGTCGCCGACGATCCCGTAGAACCACTGGTGGCCGAGCTCGTGGGTGAGCGCGTTGGTGCTCACCAGGTCCAGCACGAAGCCGGGGTACTCCATGCCGCCGAACCAGAAGTTGTTGTCGAGCACCGCGTCGACCTCGCCGTAGGGGTAGGCGCCGAAGCGGGCCGCGTGGGCGTCGATCGCGGACTCGGCGGTGCTGAGCATCGACTGCGCGCTGGCGGCCGAAATCCCGCTCACCGCGTACACGTTGACCGGCACGCCGCCCGGTGAGGTGCCCGACACCTTGCTGAACGCCCCGGCCGCCCAGGCGAAGTCGCGGACCTTGGCGGCGGTCGCCGTGGTGACCGTGCGGCCGGCCGCGCCGGGGGTGTCCACCGAGGTGCCGGTGGCCGGCACGAGCAGGTTCGACGGGTGGTCGAGCGTGACGCGGAAGTCGGCGGCCAGCGAGTAGAAGGACTCGCCGTTGTTGGTGTACGGGTCCAGGTGCCAGCCCGAGCCGTCGCGGATCGCCAGCACCGGGAGGGCGTTGCCGAGGAACGCGAACGCCCCGTCGTGCCCGAACCGGTCGGCACCGCTGGGCACCACGATCCGCAGGTCGAACCCGATCGTGCCGCTCTGGCCCTGCTGCAGTGGGGTCGGCAGGGCCACGTCCAGGGCAGTGCAGCCCACGGACAGCGCCGACGGGGTGCCGCCGGTCACGTTCGTCACAGTGATCGGGGTGGAGGGGCAGCTGCCGTGGTAGTTGTCCCACAGCCGCAGGTAGACGTCGCCCAGCGGCGCGGCGGAGGCGTTGGTGAAGGTGACGCTCTCGTGCCCGGTCCACGTGGTGCCGGCCGTGTCGCTGGTGAGGTTCACCGTGTAGGCCGGGGACGCGGGGGTGCGCGTGCTGTCGGCGGCCGGCGGGGTCGTCGGGGGAGTGGTCGGTGGCGTGGTGGGCGGGGTGGTGCCGCCGTCGCCGGAGGTGTCGAGCGCCACGTCGTCGACGACGAAGCTGGTCTGCAGGCCGGAGTCCTCGGTGCCGGTGAAGGACAGGGTGGCGTTCTGCCCGATGAACGACGAGACGTCGAAGGTGCGTTGGACGTAGCCGGTGCGGGCGTCCAGGTTCGAGTAGGTGGCCAGGGTGGTGCCGCCGAGCTTCGCGGTGAGCGTGTCGTAGGCGGTCGTGGTGGTGGTCTCGGCGGTGTCGACGTGCAGCCACACGGTGAGGGTGGCGGTGCCGCAGCCGGCCGGGATCGCCAGCGCCTGCGACAGGGTGTCGGTGTGCGCCGAGCCGTAGCCGTCCAGCCAGGCGAACCGGCTGCCGCCGTGCGCGCTCTGGCCGCCGCCGCTGGTGATCACGCCGCTGGAGCTCGTCCAGGGGGAAGTCCCGTTCTCGAAACCGCCGTTGGCCACGACCTGGCCGGGCGTGCAGGCCGCAGCCGGTGCCGCGGTCCGCGTCCCGGCCTGGGCGACGCCCGCGACGCTCGCGGTCACGACCAGTCCCGCGGCGCCCGCGGCCGCCAGCAGGGGCAGCAGCCGTCGGCGTCTCATCGGTCGTCTCATCGTTGCATCGGTTCCTCTCGTGGCGGCGCCGCGGTCCGAAGGGCCGGTGCCGGGAGTGGGGGGCGAGGTCCGACGCCCGGTGGGGGAAACCACCGGGACGCCCCGAGAGTCTGGGCCCGAGCCGACCCGCCGGTAACCCCAGCCGCCCAGCTCTAGGGATTTCCCTACGCCACCTGCGGCCCTTCCCGGCGGCCCCGCGACCGGAGCACCCTGGCCCCGCACTTGCGGAAGTAGAAACGCGAACGTTCAGCCACGGGAATTGCGTTCAAGTTCTTGACGCAGTGTCGGCTCACGCGCAGACTGCGACTCGTTTGCGTTCATCCTGTGAACCCGCACCGCGGACGAATATTGGAGAGTCGCATGCGCATGGCCCGTCTGGCCGTCGCGGCAGCAGCAGCCGCCGCACTGGCCATACCCCTGGCAGTGCCCGCTGCCGCCGGAAGCGGTTCTGGAACCGACACCGCCGGGGGCGCCGCCGCCCGGCCCTGGCTGGACACCACGCTCCCCGTGGAGCAGCGGATCGACCTGCTCCTCCAGCAGATGACCAACGCCGAGAAGGCCGGCCTGATGACGGCCGTCGGCAAGCCGGCCGGCTCGCACGCCACGGGCTACACCCCCGGCGTCGACCGGCTGGGCATCCCCGGAATGAGCTTCACCGACGGGCCCGGCGGCGTCCGCGACGGCCAGCCGTCCACCGCCCTGCCCTCCCCGGTCTCCCTCGCCGCCTCCTTCGACACCGAACTCGCCCGCCAGTACGGCACGGTGATGGGCACGGAGGCCAAGTCCCGCGGGTACCAGGTGATCTACGGGCCGATGGTGAACATCGTCCGCACCCCGCTCGGCGGCCGCGACTTCGAGACGTTCGGCGAGGACCCCCAACTGGCCGGCGGCATCGCCGCGTCCGAGATCGAGGGCATCCAGGCGCAGGGCGTCGGCGCGCAGGTCAAGCACTACGCCGGCAACAACCAGGAGAACGCCCGCACCACCTCCAGCTCGAACATCGACGAGCGGACCCTGCACGAGATCTACCTGCCCGCCTTCGAGAAGGCGGTCAAGGACGCCCACGTGTGGTCCGTGATGTGCGCGTACAACAAGGTCAACGGGACCTACGCGTGCGAGAACGCGCAGATCCTCAAGGACATCCTGGTCGACACCTGGAAGTTCGACGGCGTCGTCGACACCGACTACCCGGCCAACCACTCCACCGTCGCCTCCGCGCTCGCCGGCCTCGACCAGGAGTTCAGCGGCACCACCTACTTCCAGCAGCTTCCGGCCGCCGTCGCCGCCGGGCAGGTCCCGCAGTCCGTGCTGGACGAGGCGGCCCGCCGCATCCTGCGACTGGAGTTCCGCACCGGGCTGTTCGACCCCAAGCCCCCGCCCACCGTGGACTACGAGGCGGACAGCGCGTTCGCCCGGCAGGCCGCCGAGGACGGCAGCGTCCTGCTGAAGAACGACCACGCCACCCTGCCGCTGGACACCTCCAAGCTGAGCTCGCTGGCGGTCATCGGCCCCAACGCCGACACCGCGATCACCGGCGGCGGCGGCAGCTCCGCGGTCACCCCGTACAAGAAGGTCGACCCGCTGACCGGGCTGCGCGCCCGGCTCGGCTCCGGCGTCGACATCACCGCGGTCAAGGCCGGCCAGGGCAGCGGCTTCCCGCCGATCCCGGCGTCCGCGCTGAGCGGCCTGCAGGGCGAGTACTTCGCCAACAAGACGCTCTCCGGCACCCCCGTGCTGACCCGCAGCGACAGCACCATCGACTTCGACTGGGGCACCGGCTCGCCCGACCCGTCGGTGCCCGTCGACGGCTTCTCGGCCCGCTGGACCGGCACCGTCACCGCGCCCGCCACGGCCGCGTACACCTTCGCCGCCACCAGCGACGACGGCAGCCGGATCTACCTCGACGGCAAGCTGATCGCCGACAACTGGAGCGACCACGGCGTCAGCACCGTCAAGAGCACCCCGGTGCAGCTGACCGCGGGCGAGCCGCACAGCCTGAAGGTGGAGTACTACGAGAACGCCGGCGGCGCCTCGGTCTCCATCGGCTGGTCCGCGCCCGGCGTGCCCGACCCGACCCTGCAGGCCGCGGCCGCCGCGGCCGCCAAGGCCGACGCCGCGATCGTCGTCGTGGGCGACTCCTCCAGCGAGGGCTCGGACCGCACCACCCTCGCGCTGCCCGGCAACGAGGACGACCTGATCCGGGCCGTCGCCGCCGCCAACCCCCGCACCGTCGTGGTCGTCAGGGCCGGCGCCCCGGTGCTGATGCCGTGGCTGTCCGACGTCCCCGCGGTCCTCGACATGTGGTACCCGGGCCAGGAGGACGGCAACGCGCTCGCCGCGCTGCTCACCGGCGACGCCGAGCCCGGCGGCCGGCTGCCGGTCAGCTTCCCGACCAGCGACACCCAGACCCCCACCGCCGCCGCCCCCGGCCGCTACCCGGCCGTCAACGGCGTCTACACCTACAGCGAGGGCCTGGAGGTCGGCTACCGCTGGTACCAGCAGGAGAACCAGACCCCGCTGTTCCCCTTCGGCTACGGCCTGGCGTACACCTCCTTCCGGCTGTCGAACCTGCGGGCCGCGCCCGGCGTCCTCACCGTCGCCCCCGACGGCAGCGCGCCGGTGAACGTGTCCGTCGACGTCACCAACACCGGCCGGCGCACCGGCTCCGACGTGGTCCAGCTCTACCTCGGCCACCCCGCGGGCTCCGGTGAACCGCCCAAGACGCTCGCCACGTTCGGCAAGGTCACCGTCAAGCCCGGTCAGACCAGGACGGTGCAGCTCACCCTCCGCGCCGACGACCTGCGGGTGTGGGACAGCAGCGCCCACGACTGGACGGTGCTCGACGGCCGCTACCCGCTGTACGTCGGCGAGTCCTCGGCGGACACCCCGCTGACCACGGCCGTCACCGTGCACAAGAGCATCGGCGTGCAGTCCGTCGCGGTCGGTGCGCCGACCACCACCGACGCGGGCAGCACCCAGACGGTCACCACGAAGTTCACCAACAACGGTGACTTCACCGCCGCCGGCCTGCGCCTCGGGCTGACCGTGCCGGACGGCTGGACCGCGACCCCCGCGGCCGGCTCCTCCACGACCGTGCCGGCCGTCGGCCCGCACGGCACCGCCACCACCACCTGGAAGGTCACCGCGCCGGCCGGCGCCACCCCGGGCGCGGCCGCGTTCACCGGCACCGCGGCGTACGACCTGGGCGGCAGCCAGTCGCGCAGCGCCACGGCCGGCACCACCGTGCCGTACGCGTCGGTGGCCGCCGCGTTCAACAACGCCGGGATCAGCGCCGACAGCGACCCGAGCACCGGCAAGCTGGACCCGGGCGGCTACAGCCTGTCCGCCACCCAGCTGGCCGCGGTCGGCTACACGCCCGGCGCGCAGGTCACCGCGAACGGCCTGACCTACGCCTGGCCGAACACCCAGCCGGGCCGGCCCGACAACGTCGCCGCCGCCGGGCAGGCGATCCGGGTCTCCGGGCAGGGGAGCAGGATCGGGCTGCTGGGCACCGGCATCAGCTCGGCGCACTCCGGCACGGTCACCGTCACGTACACCGACGGGACGACCGCGAACGTCGCGGTGGACTTCCCCGACTGGTACAGCAACAAGGCCAGCGGCAACAGCCAGTTGGCGGTCACCACCGCCAACTGGAACCGACCGCCCACCGACACCCTCGGCAACCACGCGGTCAGCCTCTACACCACCGGCGGCGCGCTCGACCCGTCCAAGACGGTCGCGCTGGTGACGCTGCCGAACGACAGCGGCATCCACGTGTTCGCCGTCTCCATCGGCTGAGCGTCTGCCGCGGCACCCCGCACAGGACCGCCGCCCGCCCCGGAACTCCGGGGCGGGCGGCGGCCTTTCACGGCAGCGGATCCTCCGGGGACCCGATCAGGTGGCCTCGGACGCGGTGAGCGCGTCCAGCGCGCTCTGCTGGCAGCCGTAGCCGGTGCCGGTCAACGGGCCGTTCCAGTGCGGTCCGTAGGAGTCCAGGGCGTTGCGGTCGTTGGCGTGCGCCGCGTTCGCCTGGGTGTCCAGGTAGCCGTTGTACGGGTGGTCGGACAGCTGCTTGTCCAGGTCGCGCAGGCCGCGGATGTACGCGCCCTTGAACGACGCGCCGTCGTTGTTGCACGCGTCCGACTCGCCCGGTTCGTGCAGCACGCCCGAGGAGTTGATGGCGGACGCGGTCGTCGAGGCGTTCGCCAGGGTGCGGGCGGTGGTCAGCAGGCCGCTGTCGCCGGTGGCCTTGTACAGCTCGGTGAGGCCGCCGAGCACCACGCCCTGGTTGTACGTCCAGGTGGGCTGACCGTTGTTGGCACAACTGCCGTTGAGCCCGTCGTTGATCATGTGCGAGGAGTTGATCATCCCGCTGGCCTGGAACCACGACCACTCGCTCTGCGCGCGGCCCAGGTAGACCGAGTCGCCGGAGATGCGGTTGTGCAGGGCCGCGTTCAGCTCCAGGTACAGCTCGTTGGTGATCGCGTTCTTGTAGGCGTTGGTCTCGTTCCACTGCACGCCGCCGCCGCAGGTCCCGTTCCAGTACGCGAACATGTGGTCCGCGTCGGCGCGTGCGGTGTTCAGGTAGCGGCTGTCACCGGTCAGGTCGTAGGCGTCGACCCAGGCCAGCCCCCACCATCCGGTGTCGTCGAGGTAGTCGTTGCGGAAACTGCCCTCGCGCGCGTTGACGTTGAGGTCGTACGTGCGGGAGACGGCGTACTTGTAGCTGGGCATGCCGCTGGTGCGGATGTTGTCGATCACGGACGTCAGGGCGTTGGCGGCGGTCCACCAGCCGTCGCCGCCGAACAGGCCGGTGCCGCGGTCCCAGCTCATCATCAGCGTGGTGGCCGCGGCGGTGCTCGGGCTCCACGCGTTCCAGTTGGACCGGGCCCAGGCGGTGCACGCGATCTCCGGGCGGTCGCCGGCCTTCCCGCACGCGCGGAGGGCGCCGACGCCGGTGTTGTTCCAGTCGTCCACGTTGTACATCAGGGTGCGCCAGCCGCGGGATCCGGACGGCGTCGAGGTGTCCCCGAGCTTGCTCCCGGAGGCCCAGGTGGCGCCCCCGTCGAAGGACCGGTCGAGCCAGACCTCGTCGCCCGGGTTGCCGTTGTCGATGCTGGCCCAGCCCATGGCATCGTTGTCATCTATGTGGAGTTGAATGCTGCGGGAGTAGATCGACGTGCTCACGGGGACGCGCTCGGAGGGGGCGGCGGACGGGTCGCGGCCGTCGCAGTAGTTGTTGCAGATCGCGCTTGCCGCGTGTGCCTGGCCGGCGGGGAGTACGGCTGCGGGTACGACGCTCATCAGGAGAGCGGCGAGTGTTCCGCCAATCGCGGTGGCCGCGCGGGATTTTCCTGGGGTGCGGGGGGTCGTGCTTGCGCGGCGGGTGTGGTCGTTCGGGCGCGCGACCGTGCCCGCGCGGCGGGCGTGGTCGTTCGGTGGCGCGAGCCTGCCTGCGCGGCGGGCGTGACGTGGGGTCAGAGAGACCATGGCTCCGCTTCCTTGGCGGCGGGGCGCCGCCGTTCCGACGGTGGGGGTGTGGGCGGACCTGGGGGCCCCTTCAGGACACCGCCTTGCCCCGTCCATGTAAACGTCGCCCGCCCCCCATCCGGGGGTGGTGTCCGGGCTGCCTCTCGCTGCGCGTTG
>Ga0123353_10019104_pt1 | contig 10167 bp, 8 predicted proteins | sample TergutLab28metaG_3_FD_92763 | JGI IMG/M metagenome (GOLD analysis project Ga0123353, IMG submission 92763) | Labiotermes labralis P3 segment gut microbial communities from Petit-Saut dam, French Guiana - Lab288 P3 | ecosystem: Host-associated > Arthropoda: Insects > Digestive system > Gut ...
GGTAAACGCCCGGGTCTTTCTTAATCTGTTCAAACAGGAACCTGGGCGTTCCGCTGACATACCAGAAGCTTGCGAACCTCTCCTGGCTGAAAAAGCTGAGTAAAGAGAACGGATTTATCACCCGCGTCCTGCCATCCCATGTGTATCCGTCATACCATGCCAGGATTTCATCGCGGAGGTTACCGTATCCATGAAACGCCCTGAGCGAAGACAACTGCTCAATGTGCCCGCCGAAGTATTTTTCGAGATCCTCGACCTCAATACCGCATATGCCTGAATACCTTTCAGTCATGGTTATGTCAAGCAGATTATTGAGCCCTGAAAAAATCGATGTTTTCATGAACTTCGTTACGCCGGTGACAAATGTAAGCCTGAGATATGTATCCATTGATTTGAGGATTCCGTAAAACACCCTCATTTCTTTTCTGATGGCTTCCGCAGTTACCAAGCGGAATGCTGGAGGAAAGCAGATACTTCTTTGAGTATGGAAAGTACCGTTGCTCTACGTTTCAAGAAGTAAGTACTTACATGCTGTATAAAGGTGCATACTATATGCGTACATATCAGATAGGCTTGCTTGTTTCTTTGTTTTTGTGGCCAAATCATATCGAAATGCGCAAACACTTTATTGGTTTGTTGTCATCTGAAGCCTTGAATAAGAAAGGAAATTATCTTGAAGTCGGCGTAGGACATGGATATTATTTCAGCTCTTCGATTAAGCATACGAGTTTTGACTCTTACTTGGGCGTAGACATAAACGAAGATAGCGTACACATGGCAAATGCGGTTATTTAAAGCCTCCCAGAGTGTAGAGGCAAACACTACGAGCTTAAGTGCATGGATTTTTTCACAATGCATTCTGATATTCTGTTTGATATCATTGTTTCCGGAGAGGTCCTTGAGCATATTGAGAATCCAGGAAAGTTTTTGCGCAAGCTCACGACGATGGCAAACGATAACGCACTGATCTATATAACCACAGTAATAAACGCGCCTGCGATTGACCATATATCACTTTTTAAGAACCCTGACGAGTTGCGGGTTTTATTTGACAATAACGGCCTACGCATCATTGATATGAGGTGCTTTTTATATAGGGGGAAACCATTGGAGGTTTGTATTCGGAAAAAATGGCCGGTAATGGTTGCGATAACCGCTCAAAAGGTATAAAGATAACGAATAGAGCGTGAAATAAACTGAGAACACATCATCTCGGCAACTTGGTAAAGCGGATTGACTGCGCTGTCACTGAGTTCGAAAAACTAGGATATAAGACAGAGACTCCAGTTTCACTTGACGGTATGCGGGGAGCTTATATTTGCTTTATGCAAAATGAAGGATATCGACTTGAACTAGTATCACCCGAAAGTGAACGGTCTCCTATTTATGGTCTTTTGAAAAAATATAAGAATTCGCCTTATCATATTTGCTATGAAGTTAAGAATCTTGAAGACGGGCTTGCTAAGCTCGAGCAAGACGGCTTTACAGTGTTTTTACCACCGTCTCCTGCTCCTATGCTGAGTAACAGGCATGTTGCATTTTTGATGAGTGCAGAGATTGGCATGATTGAGATCTTGGAGGCGGAGCAATATGATACTCAAGCAGAAAGCGAGAAAGCGAATAAGAACAGCACTTAAAATAAATACCAAAGCATTGTTACCACACTAATGCAGAGATACAAAATTAAGTTTCAATAATTAATTCACAATAGAAAGTATACAGCAGACGATGTTGCATGCGTTCTTGCGGATATGGGAATACGAAAGGGCGACAATTTTATAGTTCATTGCTCTTATGAACTCATTCTGAAAAAAAAACCATATTTATCCGTCCTAAATAGTCACGATTGCCTTGATATCGAACAAAAAGTATATTGTTTGTGCTTGAAATATGTTATGATGTGAAATATTCCTATAATGTGGGTGGTTTTATGGGAGATTTTCAATGGCTTCATTTTTCAGACCTTCATTTATCCGCAGATGAAAATGCGCACAAGGCATACGCCCGGAATATGCTGATTTCTTTCCTAGAGAGTAAATATAACAACGACCCAGATTTCTGTGATTATGTATTCATTACCGGCGATATTGCGGATCGGGGCCAATATGAACGCACTGAAGACTTCATACATGATTTACTTAAAGCGATCGGTATGTCTGAATCGCCGGACAAAGTGTTCTGGGCGGTTGGAAACCATGACTTAAACCTTGAATGCAAAGAGCGGGAATTGATTATCGAAAATATTCGCAGCGCTGGAGATATCGAAGCGCAAGCTGACCGGTTTTTTTCAGCCATGGCGAACAATTACGAGAAGAACACTTTAACCGGAACCTGCATGAGAACTTATCGAGATATGCATAATAAACTGTTCAATCGTTCATTACCAGCCGACGACCCATTCTATCCACACGTTCGCGTCGATACGCTTGACGATCTCAACCTTATCATGCTCAACACATGTCTGACATCCTTAAAGAATAACGACGAAGGAAATCTGCACATATATGAAGACGGCTTGCATGATGTGTTTAAAGGTCTTGAAAAGAGCAAGCCAACTTTCGTCATTGGACACCACGGAATGAAATTTCTCGCGGAGCCGTCCCAAGAGTTTTTACGTACCTTATATGATAAAAACAATGTAGACATCTATCTATGCGGGCATTCACACGAGCTGGGATTCGCCAATTTCAGTAATGCAGGACGTCATATCCATCAGTACACAAGCGGAAGCGGATGTGTGCTGGGAGGAGGTACAGCAATCTCTTTCATGCATGGTAAATACTTTAGCAAAACCGGAGATGTATCAATAGCGCCATATAGTTACTCAGCGACAAAAATGGAATGGAATCGGTTCGATACTCTTGAGCGAATACCAGGTGTTGAAAAACCATTGAAATTGACAGGAGTTGTTATTAGCGCAGCGGACAACGTGCCGGAAAGAACGCCTCCTGAACCTGTCAATGAAAAAAAGGATTATTTTTTTAAAAAAACCCTTCCTATTGTACTTGCGGTTATTAGCTATATAGTTGTCGCTGTTGCTGGTGCTTTTATCTCTTATTTTTTCAACATCCCATCTCGGCAAAACGAACCGGAAAAACCCGAAGTTGCCCGGATCGCTATGCCGTACGTTTCTTCTGTTATTAAAAGCAACGGTATTGACGAGGACACCCTTTACGAGGAAGGAGAACGTTATTACTTCGAGAAAAAGTACGATGAAGCGATGGAAAAGTATAAAGAAGCTGCAATTGGACACCATCGCGAGTCTTTGTATAGGTTAGGTTATATGTACGAAACTGGTCAAGTTTATGGGAAACCGGATTTTGAAACGGCATTAGCGTGGTATACGCAAGCTGCGGATTCAGGGCATGTACTCTCACAACTTAAGGTCGGGGAATTCTATTTTGAAGGAAAAGGTACTACGGCTCAGAACTATGCAAAGGCAATAGAACTATTCACTCAAGCCGCAGAACAAGATAATGTAATGGCGCAGTTTTATTTGGGTATCTGTTACGACACTCATAATGCTGAGTTTGGCGTTGAAGGAAATGAAGATATCGCGGAAGAGTGGTATACCAAAGCAGCAAACCGAGGTAATGCAGCAGCGCAGAATAAGTTAGGATGGCTGCTCTATAAACGTAAAGCAGATGCGAAAGAAGCGTCGGCAGCGTTCAGATGGTTCGAAATGGCTGCCGAAAAAGGTATCCCTGATGCTTTATACGGTATGGGCTTGTGCTATTATTTTGGTTTAGGCGTATCTGAAAAAGATCAAGTCAAGGCTTTTGAATTGATTTCGGAAGCGGCGGTTTTAAATGTTAGTGACGCTCAAAAATTACTTGACAATGAAGCGTATAAATACGATATTGCTATAATAAGAAAACAGCCCTTATGTTACTGGGGACGTATAGGCTAAGCAACCTCTTTTGTTGTCGATGGGGTAATCTCCGATAGGCGCATCCAAATATTGTGTGCCAATGGCAAGGTAAGAGTGAAGGTGCGCTTCGGCTAAAATGGCAGCTGTACCTACGCCAGTACGCAACCTCCATATATCAATCCGGACACGGGAGCATAGAAGTAAGCGTAAGGCAGCCACATATACGCACAGTAGTCCAGGGGAAGGCGAGGGGCGAGGTCGAGTTCGGGCAGAAGCTGGGTCTGTCGATCGTGGACGGGTTCACCATTATAGAGAAACAAAGCTGGGACAACTTTTCTGAGAACAAAACCCTGCAAGCGAGCGCGGAGCGGTTTCGGGAACGGCACGGAATATACCCAGAAGCGATAATCGCCGACAAAACATACCGAAATCGGGAAACATCAACTGCCGCAAAACCAACGGCATACGACTATCGGGGCCGAGGCTGGGTCGCCCGAAAGCGTCGGAGATAGCAGCTGACAGGGAGCAGGCTTACAAGGATAGTTGCGAACGAAACATCGTCGAGGGGAGGATCTGGATAAACAAGCGGCGTTATGGGGTGGATCCTATATATGCGCGCTTGGAGCCGACTGGAGAATGCGAGGCTGCGATGAACGTGTTGTGTATGAACGTGGCACACCTGCTCCGCGTTCTATTACGCCGATTTTTTTGGCGGTTCTGGCTGGTACATTTTGGTCGTTATCTCGTCTGCGCTGCGAAAACGTAAGTTTTCACGCAGGCTCTAAATTAGCTTATAGGAGGGGCATTGTGAACAACAAAAAGATTGTAAAACTATATGCAGCCTATCGCTCTGGATGCCTTGGCGATAACATATTTCATGCATATTTTCCTTTTCTTGCGAATATTATATCACAGGAAAAATGGGATTATGTGGATGAAGCACAAGTAGCAGAGAAATTCAGAGAAAGATACGCTATTTCATTGCCACTTGCTTTTGTCCGTCAAGTATTAGGAGTCGGCGTGGAGAAACAAGAAATCCTTTATGATCGCGGCAAATATGTTGCTCAAAGAGCAAAGTTTAGGTCCTATTCAATCGATAGTAGCGACTTTGATTTGCGTTGGGGAAAAATGCTAGAATGTTTTATTGTCTTTTGTAGCGACAATGAATTTGACCTTACAGATATCGATACGGAGTCAAATGTCTTTCGATATTTTGATGTTTATGATGAAGCTATATTGACTAATGATGAATTATATATGCCCGAAAAAAGCGATGCTTTTAATTACATATGGCATTGTTACCTAAATTCACTTTCTGAGACCAATTCAGAACTATTCGATTTTGTGGTTGCTATCAGTTTTAGCAATATACTAAAAGACGTAGTATTCTATTCCAGCGACACGATAGACCCAAAAGACACCTACAATGGGCTTGTTGTTTATCTCGATTCTCCAATGGTTTTTGCACTTTTAGGCACTGATTCAGATGCACGTATAGAATCATGCAAACTACTTGTTTCTGGGATGATTAATGCAGGATGCTCGGTACAAGTATTTAGTCACAATTTCGACGAGATTAAAGGAATTATTGAGAGAGCTGCAGGCTGGGCAACCAGTGTTAACTATGACATATCAAAAGCAAATAATGTGTCTAAATATTTTCACGATGTGCTTGTTGAGGCCCCTGCGATTGCAGAATTTTGTGAGTCTGTTGAAGAAAACCTAAATGAAATGGGTATAACGATAAAGGATACATCCTACGACGTTACACAAGACGAGTTCCAAGAAGATGAGCAGGCATTATATAATATGATTGAAGCGCGATATACCCATGAAGGCAGAACTATATCTGATGAGAAAAAGAAAAGCATCCTAGTAGACGTACGCTCAATCATTATGGTATATCGTGAAAGACGTGGACAATTATCTACCAAGATTCAATCTGCTGGTCATATAATGATTACGCTTAATGGAGCCATTGCAAACGTCAGTAAAAATTTTGAAAGTAGTAAAAGCATAAACGCGGGCCATATACCCCCATGCGTATCTGCGGATATCTTTGGCTCAATTTTGTGGTTGTTTTCACCCATAGAAATAATGAAATACCAACGCAAGCAACTGTTGGCAGACTGCCATATTGCCTTGCATCCATCAAAGGAAATGCTTCAAAAATATATGGAATCTCTGGAGCGGGCACGCAACGCTGATGAAATTGATGAAAAGAAATTTTTGTTTATGCGTGCACATAAGGCTGTTAATGACGCACTAATGGATGTAACAAAAGGTGACTATGCAAGATTTAATGACCAGACTTATCTTGAAGTATATGACGATATCGTAGCTAAAGCTGATAAAAAATACAATGATGAAGCCTCTGCTCATACTCAGACCCGAAAACGCCTTGAAGAAACCGAAAAAGAAAAAGAGCAATTAAGAAAAGAAAATGATGATCTTGTAACAGAGCAAAAAGCTAGAAAAGATGAAGCCTTTAAAAGAAAATGCAACTTCTGGGGGTGGATTGCTACTATCGTGGTAATCGGGATTCCATATATTGTTGTTGTTACAATAATAGAGATAACTAAAAGTGTTTATAGTACATTGTCGTTTTCGTCTCTCCTGCACGTAGGTCTTCTAATGCTAGCAACTATTGTTACTGGCGTATTGTTTGCCAAAGGCAAAGCAGTTTGCTTTGAAATAGTTCGAAGACACTTGTTTGAAAGACGTTCAAAAGACGAATAGCTATAGACGAATATGCCTCCCCTCCTTACCAAAAACAAGCTGTTATCTCCTCGCCATCCTGCGTCGTCGAATTCACTGGCCGGCTTGAGTTTTCCTTTTATTTCTACTAGATACCACAGCACTATCCCGAAAAGCACACTGATATAGCGGTTTTTGAGACGTTTTCATGTTGACAGTCCCTCTCATTTGTAGTAGAGTCTGCTGCAAATGAGGAGGTGCATCTAATATGTCAAGGCCAGTGGATCCATACGCACAGTTCCGGATCAAGCTACATGTCACGAAGGGATATACCTACGCCAGTACTCAGCCTCCTTATATCGATCCTAACACAGGAGCAAAGAAGTACCACCACGTGCATTGGGGTACCGTAGACGAAAATTTAAAGTTCATCCCCGGCTCTTTGTTCTATCAGGCATCGCCGGAAGAGCGGGCTCGACTGATATTCCCCGAGGAATGGGATATGAGCGAGGTGAAGAAGTTTGCTGATCTACGAGAACCGTGCAGACCTGTGTATGACGACGACGAACGAAACCGTTTCTACGGCGACATCTGGCTGCTTGAGCAGATTGCAGCGAAGACTGGCATCCGGCGCGACCTCGAAGTCGTTTTCGACGGGAACTGCGAAATCGTTGACGACATCATGACTTTGGCCATGTTCACTTACCTCACGAAGTTCGACTACAGCCGCGTCGCAAGGTGGCAACAAGTCGCGGTGGCTCCGTCCTCGAGAGAACTGACGCCCCAAGCGATCACCCTGCTTACCCATTCCATAGGCGAGCAGCACCGCACGGACCTTCTGAGGCTCCGGGCTGCGAGGCTGGAGAATGACGAGCTTTGCGCGGTCGACTCCACGAGCAGGTCCGAATACGGATGGAGCCACGCGGACATCCGCTGGGGAAAGAACAGCGACCGCATGCCGCTGGGGCAGACCACGGAGGTCGTCGTGTACACGCTGTCCAGCCACCTTCCGGTCTACTACAGGTCGTTCCCCGGCAATATACCGGATTTCCGGAGCATCGAAACTATTCTCAGGGACCTTGAGAATGCCGGCTTTAAAGATACTATACTGATCACAGACCGTGGGTACGAATCGATGCAAAATCTTGAGAAATACATTTTGCGCGGGCAGCCCATGGTCACGTGCGCCAAAGCCGGACGGAATGACGTCGTGAAAGCGATAAATGGCTTGGGGGAGTTCAGCGACCGCCCAGAGGGGATGGTTGTCGACCCGGAAGCCATGGTGTACCACAAGCAGTTCGGGATCGACTTCGAATCCGGGGGCGCGGGGCAGGCCGCAAAGATGCCGGACCGGCTGAAGCTGAACCTGTATTTTGACCCGGTGCGCAGGGCTCTCGACCAGATGGACGTTGACATAGCGATGTCTTTTCAGGAGGCTGCCCTCGGCGATCTTTTGAAGAGCAAAGATATCCTCGGAGACGACGCCTGGATAGAGCGGGAATTCTGCTACTACAAGGTCGACTACGACCCTGCCACAAGGGTAATCAAATCTTTCGCGGTCGATGAAGGCAAGGTGTCAATGGCGCAGCGCCTTTCCGGCTTCTTCGCCATCATGACCCACTGGGTGGGCTTCGACGCAATGGCCGCCTTTCGCGCCTACCGCCTCTGCGACGAGCAGGAGAAGTTTTTCCAGCGGATGATAGATCAGATGGCGCCGGACAGGCTGAGGGACTGGTCCGGGGATGGCAGGACCGGCTGGCTGTTTATATTTTTCGTTTCCCTTATCCTGAGTTCTTATGTGCGCCATGTCTGGGAGAGCACCAAGCTCCGCGAGTTGTTTTCATCGCCTCTGGATGTCATCGACGAGATGAGGCCGATCCGCTTGGTCGAGCGCACAGGCGGAGCAAAGGTAATCACGCCGTTTGCAGGGGTTCAGGCTGATATATGCAGGGAATTCGGTTTCGACATACCGGATGGCTGCGCCCCGGTGTATGTGCCTCGTCAATAACCCGCTCGAAAACGGGGTCGTCCGCCGAATAGAAAACCTAAAGCCATTCGCCTTCATCCTCATCCCACTCGTACTGGCTGATTTCACCCACGCTCTTGAGGACAATCGGATTTTTGGTCGACTCACCTATAACGCGCAGCACTTTTATATGGAATCGCCAGTCATCCCCGTAATCAAAAATGTACAGGAATTTGGCCCCCTTACTCAGGCGGAACCTCGACAATCGAGCCTTGTCGGAAAAACCGCAGGAACCATCCAATTCGCCCCCCCTGGAACATGCGTACTCATAATTGCTGTCCCAAGCGCGGTTGTTCATGAAGAATGAGTGCAGATGATCGTCATAAAAACCGAAAGCATCCAAAATCGCCGAACTCAGCCTGTATAGCGTTGCACTCTCGCTTATCTGGATATGGCGGTAACACCCGGTTCCCGACGAAACGCTTAATACCAGTGACTTTTCCATGGACATTCTCCTCGTTTACCTGATTATGGTCGATCGCGGGTTTCATCGGGAGCGCGTTTTTATCGTGCGGGCCGGATGCGCCACCGCTGTGCTTGTCCGCAGGCGTCGCCGGTTTCCTTTTGGCGTATGTGCCCCCCGCGATCTCTGAGGCTGTACAGTGATTCAAGCGTGAGAGGGTGAAAACCTGAATGGGGTGGTCTTTTTTGTTCACCGGCGACTTGATGAACGAATGAAATAATCGATGCATTGACTCTCTGCGAAAAGGGATAATGATGCGGACTTTCAGTATTCCGTAATTTTTTTACGGCAAGCATTGACTGTTCGACCTTACTCAGGTTATAATAGCAAGGAATCAGGAAAATCAAACAAAACCAGGCGAGGGGGGGTGGTAGAGCATGCTAAAGTACTTTTCAGTGTCAGGGTATAAGAATTTCGATCATCAAATAGTGTTAGATTTCTCCGACTTACGGGATTACCGGTTCAGTACAGAGTGTATCAGTAATGGGACACTAGGCAAAGTAATCATCTATGGTAAAAATGCAGTAGGTAAATCGAACTTTTCATATGCCCTCAACAATATTACTTACATGCGTTCCGGGTTTGCTGAGTATCCAAAGGATGACTATCTTGTAAACGTTTACAGTACTGCGAAATATGCGGAGTTTCTATATGTTTTTCAATTTGAGAATACTACGGTGGAGTATAAGTATCGCTTAACATCAGCGCTTGAAATAATTTACGAAAAGGTAACGATTAATGGAGATCTGCTCGTCGAGTTTGACAGACATCATCCCAAGGAGCTTAGCGCTGGTGGCTTAAAGGCCCTTTCCCCTTCTCTTGTAATGGATTTCGAGAAAATCAAGTCTGTTTTGTACTATATTGTTTCAAACACGCCTCTGGATGCAGGTCATCCACTAAAGAGAACTATTGATTTCGTACGCAGTTTTCGCCTTTATACATCTGCAGAAGACGTCGATTTTTCTTCTGATATCAGTTTGAGTTATATTATTATGGATGATGAAACCGTGATTGAGTTTCAGGACTTTTTACAAATAGCGGGGATTACAGACAATTTAGTAGTACTGAAAGACCCTTCAGGCCGAGAAGTTCTATATTTTGATACCAAAC
>Ga0123353_10019105_pt1 | contig 10167 bp, 9 predicted proteins | sample TergutLab28metaG_3_FD_92763 | JGI IMG/M metagenome (GOLD analysis project Ga0123353, IMG submission 92763) | Labiotermes labralis P3 segment gut microbial communities from Petit-Saut dam, French Guiana - Lab288 P3 | ecosystem: Host-associated > Arthropoda: Insects > Digestive system > Gut ...
ATTGCGGTCTGTCTTGCCGATCATGGCGGCGATCTTCTGCGGTGACCACCCTCGTATAGCCCGGTAATAAAGGATTTCCTTTTGGTTTTCGTTCAATCTCCGCACCAAGTCCCGTGCCGGGCGGCGCACGGTCGGCCTGCCCGATCCGCTGATCAAGCTCTTGCGCCAGCACCGGGAGGAGCAGGCAAGGGAGCAGGCCGCGGCCGGGGTCGAATGGCAGGGCAAGGGGTACGTCTTCGCCTCGCCGACCGGTGGGCCCCTCAGCCCGAACACTGACTACCACGTGTGGAAGCGACTGCTGCGGGACGCGGGGGTGCGGGACGGTCGGCTCCATGACGCTCGCCACACTGCTGCAACCGTGCTGCTGATCCTCGGCGTTCCAGACGTCGTGGTCGACGCGATCATGGGTTGGGAGCCTGGGGGAGCGGCACGGATGCGGGCCCGGTACATGCACGTCACGGGGACGCTGCTGCGGAAGGTCGCGCAGCAGGTCGGCGACGCGCTCTGGGAACCGCCGGGCACCAACTGAGACGGACAACGTCGAAGGGCCCCGCCTTGCGGTGGGGCCCTTCGTACGTCGTGCCCGGTGAGGCACTGGCGGAGGATACGAGATTCGAACTCGTGAGGGGTTGCCCCCAACACGCTTTCCAAGCGTGCGCCCTAGGCCTCTAGGCGAATCCTCCGCGGGAAACAGTACAAGACCGAGGGGGGTGGTAGCGAACTCGATCCCGGGTGATCCGATCGGGTAGGGTGGGGGCCAGCCCCTCACGTGGCGCTATCTCGCTGAACTCCCCCAGGGCCGGAAGGCAGCAAGGGTAGGTGGGCTCTGGCGGGTACGTGGGGGGTCTTCGCATGTCCGGGGCGTGCCGGGCGGCCCGCGGACGGTGCCGGGACGGGCCCGCGGACGGTGGCCGGGGCGCGGCGGACGAACGGGGTCCCGCGCGGTCCGGGAGCCGGGAACGCGGCCGGGGAGGCCCCGCGTCGGGCGGGGGTGGGGCGCGATGTCAGTGCGCGCGGATAGGCTCGTAGACGTGTCACTCGCCCTGTACCGCCGCTACCGACCCGAGACCTTCGCCGAGGTCATCGGGCAGGAGCACGTCACGGACCCGTTGCAGCAGGCGCTGCGGAACAACCGGGTCAACCACGCGTACCTGTTCAGCGGGCCACGCGGCTGCGGGAAGACGACCAGCGCCCGGATCCTGGCCCGCTGCCTGAACTGCGAGAAGGGGCCGACGCCCACGCCGTGCGGCGAGTGCCGCTCCTGTCTCGACCTGGCCAGGAACGGGCCGGGCTCGATCGACGTGATCGAGATCGACGCGGCCTCCCACGGCGGCGTCGACGACGCCCGCGACCTCCGCGAGAAGGCCTTCTTCGGGCCCGCGGGCAGCCGCTACAAGATCTACATCATCGACGAGGCGCACATGGTCACCTCGGCGGGCTTCAACGCCCTGCTGAAGGTGGTCGAGGAACCGCCGGAGCACCTCAAGTTCATCTTCGCGACGACCGAGCCCGAGAAGGTCATCGGCACGATCCGCTCGCGCACCCACCACTACCCGTTCCGGCTGGTGCCGCCGGGCACGCTGCGCGACTACCTGTCCGAGGTGTGCGACCGCGAGGGCATCCAGGTCGAGGACGGCGTCTACCCGCTGGTGGTACGCGCCGGCGCCGGCTCGGTGCGTGACTCGATGTCGGTGATGGACCAGCTGCTGGCCGGCGCGGGCGCCGACGGTGTGACGTACGCCATGGCCACCGCGCTGCTCGGCTACACCGACGCCACGCTGCTGGACGACGTGGTCGACGGCTTCGCCGCCGGCGACGGCGCGGCGGTCTTCTCGATCGTGGACCGCGTGGTCGAGGGCGGGCACGACCCGCGCCGCTTCGTCGCCGACCTGCTGGAACGCCTCCGCGACCTGGTGATCCTGGCGGCTGTCCCGGACGCGGCGGAGAAGGGGCTGATCGACGCCCCGCGGGACGTCCTGGACCGCATGCAGGCCCAGGCCTCGGTGTTCGGCTCGGCCGAGCTGAGCCGCGCCGCCGACCTGGTCAACACAGGATTGACGGAGATGCGGGGCGCCACCTCGCCCCGGCTGCAGCTGGAGCTGATCTGCGCCCGGGTGCTGCTGCCCGCGGCGTACGAGGACGAGCGGTCGTTGCAGGCGCGCCTGGAGCGGCTGGAACGCGGCGTGGCCTCCGGGGCCATGGCCGCGGGCGGCGGTTTCCCGGCTGCGCCCGGTCCCGCCCAGGGCGGGGCCCCCGGCGGGCCCGCGGCGGCCCGTGCGGCGATGGGCCGGCCGGCGCCCGAGCCCGGCCACCCCCAGACCCCGGCACAGGCCCCGGCCTCGGCCCCGTTCCAGGCTCCCCCGCAGGCCCCGCCCGCAGCGGAGCCCGCCGCGCCGCAGCCGGCAGCAGCCGCCCACCAGCAGCCCGCGCCGCCCGCGCAGGCCCCGCAACCCGTCCAGGCCCAGGCCCAGACTCAAGCCCAGGCCGCCGGTGAGCCGCAGGCGCCGCGCCCCGGCGCATGGCCGGTCACCTCCGGCGCCCCCGGCACCCCCGGTGCGGGAGGAGCCGCGAGCCCGGCAGGTCAAGCGCCCGCGGCCCCGCGCCCCGGCGCATGGCCGACGGCCGCCACGCCCGGCGTGCAGCAGGACGCCCGCCCGGCACCGCAGGCGGCGCAGCCCCAGCCCGCGGCCCAGCAGGTCCAGCAGGCCCCGCCGCCCCAGCACGCCCCGGCCCCGCCCGCGCAGCCCCAGGCGTCCGCCCCGGTCGGCGACCCGTCCTCGGTCCGCCAGCTGTGGCCGCAGATCCTGGAGGCGGTCAAGCACCGCCGCCTGACCTGGATGCTGCTGCTCAACAACGCCCGCATCGTCGGCTTCGACGGCGAGACGCTGCAGATCGGCTTCGACAACCCGGGCGCGCGCAACAGCTTCGCCAACGGCGACAGCGAGGACGTCCTCAAGCAGGCGATCAGCAAGGTCGCCGGCGCGTCCTGGCGGATCGAGACCCTCGTCGACCCCGGAGGCGGCGGCGGAGGCGGCGGTGGCGGCCAGAGCGGGTACGGCGGCCACGGCGGAGGCGGCGGCGCGCCGCGTCCCCCGGCCCCGCAGCAGCCGTCCGGCGCGCAGGCACCGTACGACCGCGGTGGCGCCGGTGGCCCGTCCGCCGGCCAGGCACCCGGCGCGCCGGGCACCCCCGGCCCGGGCCCCGGGACAGGCCCGGCCGCCAGTGGCGCGCCGGGCTCCGGCGCGACCGGTCACGGCGGCGGCGCCGCGACCGCGCTCGCCGCCCGCCCCGGCACGGGCGCCCCGCCGGCCCCGCGCCCCGCGGAGCCGCACCCCGCGCCCGGGCGCGCCCCGGCGGCGCCGGCGGAGGAGCCGCCGCCGCTGGAGGACGACATCCCCGAGGACGACGACCCGGATCTGGTCGACTCGGCACTCAGTGGTCACGACCTGTTCATCCGGGAGCTCGGCGCCACCGTGATCGAGGAGATCACGCACGGCTGACCTGCGGTTTCGTGCCCGCCATGGGTTCGTGAACGGCTCGGTGGCGGCCTGTGGACGGGCGGTCGGGGCGGAGCACTACTCCCGGTGTATGCCGCGGCGCGCCGATCCTCCGTACGGCGTAGAGCGCTGGGCCGTACGAGCACGTAGGCTCGCTCTGTCACGAAGAAAACAGCACGGCACAGGCAGGAGCGATTCCGTGATCCCCGGTGGTCAGCCGAACATGCAGGCGCTGCTCCAGCAGGCGCAGAAGATGCAGCAGGACCTCGCCGCGGCCCAGCAGGAGCTGGCCGAGACGGAGGTGGACGGCTCGGCGGGCGGCGGGCTGGTGAAGGCGACGGTGACCGGCGCCGGCGAGCTGCGGGCCCTGGTGATCGACCCGAAGGCGGTCGACCCGGAGGACACCGAGACGCTGGCCGACCTCGTCGTGGCCGCGGTCCACAATGCGAACGAGGCCGCGCAGCAGCTCCAGCAGGCCAAGCTCGGTCCGCTCACCCAGGGCCTGGGCGGCATGCCCGGCCTGCCGTTCTGACCCCACATCCCCACGAGGAAGGCGCGTCGGCGTGTACGAAGGCGTGGTTCAGGACCTGATCGACGAGCTGGGCAGGCTGCCCGGCGTGGGTCCCAAGAGCGCGCAGCGGATCGCCTTCCACATCCTGCAGGCCGATCCGGCGGACGTGCGGCGCTTGACGAACGCGCTGTCCGAGGTCAAGGCGAAGGTGCGGTTCTGCGCGGTGTGCGGCAACGTCGCGCAGGACGAGCAGTGCCGGGTGTGCCGCGATCCGCGGCGCGACCCGGCGGTGATCTGCGTGGTCGAGGAGCCCAAGGACGTGGTGGCGATCGAGCGCACCCGCGAGTTCCGCGGCCGCTACCACGTGCTGGGCGGCGCGATCAGCCCGATCGAGGGCGTCGGCCCGGACGACCTGCGGATAAGGGAGCTGCTCGCGCGGCTCGCGGACGGCACGGTCACCGAGCTGATCCTGGCGACGGACCCCAATCTGGAAGGGGAGGCCACCGCCACGTATCTGGCCCGGATGGTGAAACCGATGGGTCTGCGCGTGACCCGGCTGGCCAGCGGGCTGCCGGTGGGCGGCGACTTGGAGTACGCGGACGAGGTCACGCTGGGGCGGGCCTTCGAAGGGAGGCGGTTGCTGGATGTCTGAGACCGTGGTGAACAGGAAGCAGGGCGCGCGCGGATCCCAGGGCGCCTCCGGTGCCGCCGGGGCCGACCAGGCCGCTGCGCAGGCGGGAGCGGTGTCCGTGGACGTGCCGCAGGAGCCGGACGAGTTCGCGGTGCAGATCGGCGACCAGATCGAGAGCTTCATCCTGTCGGTCCGCGAGGTGGCCAAGGGCGACGACCCGGACAGCGCGGTGCCGTACCTCCTGCTGGAGGTCTCGCAGCTGCTGCTGGCCGGCGGGCGGCTCGGCGCGCACGAGGACTTCGTGCCGGACGAGCGCTACGAGCCGGACGTCGGCCCCGAGCCGGACGAGGACAACCTGCGCCAGCAGCTCGCGTCGCTGCTGGAGCCGATCGACGTGTACTCCGAGGTCTTCGACCCGTACGTGCCGCGTTCGACGCCGGTCGCCTGCCGGATCTCGGACGACATGGCCGACGTGGTGGCCGACCTCACGCACGGGCTCGCGCACTTCAGAGCCGGGCGGGTGTCCGAGGCGCTGTGGTGGTGGCAGTTCTCGTACCTGTCCAACTGGGGTCCGACGGCGAGCGCGTCGCTGCGGGCGCTGCAGTCGCTGGTGGCGCACGTGCGGCTCGACAGCCCGCTGGACGAGCTGGACGGGCTGGACACCGGCAGCGACGGCGACGACGAGGAGCAGCTGGCGAAGGAGGCCGGCCGGGTCATGGAGGCCGAGCTGGGCACCATGGGGCTGCGGCGGGGGCGCCGCTAGGCCCGCGCCCGGGCACCGCCACGGGGGGCTTCGTCCAAGACAGGACCCAGGACGCGGCAGGCCGGCGAACCCCGGATGATCACGTGGTGAACGCTTTGTCTCACCATGTGACACATCCGGGGCGTATCGCCCCTGCTCGTTAGACTGGGCTGACCGCATACCCCCCTGAGCGAGGAGCGCACGTGGGCCTTGTCGTGCAGAAGTACGGCGGCTCCTCCGTCGCCGATGCCGAAGGCATCAAGCGGGTCGCCCGAAGGATCGTCGACACCAAGAAGGCCGGCCACCAGGTCGTCGTCGTGGTGTCCGCGATGGGCGACACGACGGACGAGCTCATCGATCTCGCGGAGCAGGTGTCGCCGATTCCGGCGGGCCGCGAGTTCGACATGCTGCTGACCGCGGGAGAGCGCATCTCCATGGCGCTGCTGGCGATGGCGATCAAAAACCTCGGCCACGAAGCGCAGTCCTTCACCGGCAGCCAGGCGGGTGTGATCACCGACTCGGTGCACAACAAGGCGCGGATCATCGACGTCACGCCCGGCCGCATCCGCACCGCGCTCGACGAGGGCAACATCGCGATCGTCGCCGGGTTCCAGGGCGTGTCCCAGGACAAGAAGGACATCACCACGCTCGGGCGCGGCGGCTCGGACACCACGGCGGTGGCGCTGGCCGCGGCCCTGGACGCCGAGGTCTGCGAGATCTACACCGACGTCGACGGGGTGTTCACCGCGGACCCGCGCGTGGTGAAGAAGGCCCGCAAGATGGACTGGATCGCCTTCGAGGACATGCTGGAGCTGGCCAGCTCCGGTTCGAAGGTGCTGCTGCACCGGTGCGTGGAGTACGCCCGCCGCTACAACATCCCGATCCACGTGCGGTCCTCGTTCTCCGGGCTTCCCGGCACCTGGGTCAGCAACGAACCACCACAAGGAGACAGGCCGATGGAGCAGGCGATCATCTCCGGTGTCTCGCACGACACCTCCGAGGCCAAGATCACGGTCGTCGGGGTGCCGGACAAGCCGGGCGAGGCGGCGACGATCTTCCGTGCCATCGCGGACGCCGAGATCAACATCGACATGGTCGTGCAGAACGTCTCGGCGGCGGCCACCGGTCTCACCGACATCTCCTTCACGCTGCCGAAGACCGAGGGCCACAAGGCGATGGAGGCGCTGACCAGGGCGCAGTCGGTGATCGCCTTCGACTCGCTGCGGTACGACGACCAGATCGGCAAGATCTCGCTCGTCGGCGCCGGGATGAAGACCAACCCCGGGGTCACCGCGACCTTCTTCGAGGCGCTGTCCAACGCCGGCGTCAACATCGAGCTGATCTCGACCTCCGAGATCCGGATCTCGGTCGTCACCCGGGTCGACGACGTCAAGCCCGCCGTGCAGGCGGTGCACTCGGCGTTCGGCCTGGACAGCGACAGCGACGAGGCGGTCGTCTACGGCGGCACCGGCCGCTGAACCTCCCGGAGTTCACACAACTGCTGGTCTGGACCACTTGAACCAGGCTGCTCATACGTTGGACAATCTTCTCCCCCGTGGCTGCAACCGGCCGGCCACGGGGGAGCGTCTTTGTGTCAGCGCACCCCACCGGGTGTGGCACGCCGTACGTGCTGTGGGGGGGCGTCGGTGTCTGAGGGGCGCAAGGAAGAGTTGGTACGCATGGAGATATCTGACGCTTCGTCGGATCACGTCACGTGCGCGTACAACCCTGACAGGGAGATGCGTGTCCAACAGTCGTGGCGGAGGCACTGGGTATCGAGACGGCATTCGGTCCGCGGGGCGGCACCATCGCGCCCCCGCGGATCCCGCGGGCACGCACGGCGAGCGCCGACGACGCCGTGCGCACGCCACGTCGGGGCACCGGCGGTCTCCCGGTGATCGCGCCGTGGCCGGTACGGGCGCCAGGCGCCGGATCGTCCAGCACCTCCGACAGTCAGGACACTGACACCGCGATGGCAGTCGGCACCACGGTCGACCACCTCACCGAGACCTACCGCGCGCACTACCGCTCGCTGCTCGGCCTGGCCGCCCTCCTGCTGGACGACACCGCCTCGTGCGAGGACGTGGTCCAGGAGGCGTTCATCCGGGTGCACTCGGCCCGCAGCCGCGTCCGGGACCCGGAGAAGACCCTGGCCTACCTGCGCCAGACCGTGGTCAATCTCTCCCGCTCCGCGCTGCGCCGCCGCATCCTCGGGCTGAAGCTGCTCTCCAAGCCCATGCCCGACATGGCCAGCGCCGAGGAGGGCGCCTACGAGCTGCTGGAGCGCGACCAGCTCAAGGCCGCCATGCGCACCCTGCAGCGCCGGCAGCGCGAGGTCCTGGTGCTGCGCTACTTCGCCGACATGACCGAGGCGCAGGTCGCCGAGACCCTGGGCATTTCCCTCGGCTCGGTGAAGGCGTACGGTTCACGCGGCCTCGCCGCGCTGCGCGTCGCGATGGAGGCGACGGCATGACCAACCCGCATGCATCCGACGACTCACACGACATGGACCAGCAGAACTCTCCGCACCTCCCGCCCTCCGGGGAACCGCTCGCCGGCGAGACCGCCGACGAGGCGGCACTGCGCGCCCTGATGCACAGCGCCGTCCAGGGCCTTCAGGCGTCCCCGGAAGCCCTGGACCACCTGCGGCGGGCCATCCCGGCACGCCGCCAGCGCCGCAGGCAGGCGCTGGTCGGCGCGGCGGCCGCCCTGTTGCTGGTGGGCGCGGCGGTGCCCGCGCTGATCCGCGCCGCGGGCACCACGGACGGTTCCAGCGCCACCGCGGCCAGCGTCTCCGACTCGCACACCGACTCACCGGACGCGACCGGCCACACCCTGCCCGGCGGCGGCCCCGGCGACCCGTCGGGCCACGTCCCGCCCGGCCCCGGCGGCGGCCCGTCCGCGCAGCGCCCGACCGTCGGCGACACGCCCACCACCGTCCCGACCACGGTCACCGGGACCGGTGCGCCGGCGCCGGACTGCTCCAGCGCGCAGCTCGGCCAGGGCGCCAGCGGCGCCGACGCGCCCGACTCCAACGGCCGCGTCTACGGCTGGTTCCGCGTGTCGAACGTCTCCGACGCCGCGTGCACCGTGCCCAGCGGCGGCGTGGTCCAGGCCGTGGCGCAGGGCGGCGCGGACCCGACGCGGATCCAGGTCCTCGACCACACCTCGGGCGACGCGGCCTCCCGGCTGCCCGCGCCCGACGCCGCCGGGCCCCTCGTGCTCGGCCCCGGGCAGGACTACGAGGTGGCCTTCGCCTGGGTGCCCGACACCCCCGGCAGCGGTGGCTGTCCGACGCCCACCACGCCGCCCACCACGCCGACGGCGACGCCCACGGCGACCGGCAGCACCAGTTCCGGCACCGACGCCGGCAGCGGTGACCCGGGCCCCGGCTCCGGCTCCGCCGTCAACGACGCGTCCTCCAGCGGCGGCGACACCTCGGCCACGCCGGCCCCGGCCAGCATCGCCCTGAACCACACGCCGGCCGCGGGCGCACCCGTCGTCGTCGGCCCGGTCATCCCGGACGCCTGCGCCGGCACCGTCTACACCACGGCGCCGCTCTCCACCGCGACCAGCACGCCCGCCCCGTAGGGCCCCGGCGGCGCCGCCGGGGCACCCCACGGGGAGGGGGTGCGCGACCGGCGTCCCCGGGGCCGGTTGCCGCGTCCACAGCCGGCCCCCGTACCGTTGGGGCGTGTACCGGTTCCTGCTCACCCCCCGCTGGCTGGTGGTCAGCGTCGTCACGCTGCTCGCCGTGGCCTTCTGCGTGTTCATGGGCAGCTGGCAGCTGAGCCGGTTCCAGTGGCGCGTCGACCAGCACAGGTCCGCCAAGCACGACCAGGTGAGGACGGCCGCGGAGGCGCCGGTGCCCCTGGCCCGCGTGCTGCCCACCACCGGGACCCAGGTGCCCGACGGCGACTCCGGCCGGCAGATCAGCGCCACCGGCAGCTACGACAGCGGCCACCAGTTGCTGGTGCCGGGCCGCACCCTCGACGGCCACGACGGCTTCTACGTGCTCACCCCGCTGCGGGTCGGCGGCGGCGCCGCACTGCCGGTGGTCCGCGGCTGGCTGCCGGGTGAGGCGTCCACCGCCGCGCGCGCCGGATCCGTGCCCGCCGCGCCGGCCGGGCAGGTCACCGTGATCGGTGCCCTGCAGTACCCCGAGACCACCGACCCCAGCGGCGCCACCGCGCGCGGCCCGCTGCCGTCCGGTCAGCTCGGCATGATCAGCGCCGCGTCCCTGGTGAACGTCCTGCCCTACCCGGTGTACGGCGGCTGGATCACCGCCACCCACCCCGCGGCCCCGCTGAAGGCGGTACCCCCGGCGGCACCGCCGAACAGCGGTCTGGACCTCAAGGCGTTCCAGAACCTCGGCTACACCGGCCAGTGGTTCGTGTTCGCCGGCTTCGTGGTCTTCATGTGGTTCCGGTTCGCCCGGCGCGAGGGCGAGGCCCGGGCCGACGCCGCCCTCGGCCTGGTCCCGCAGAGGACCCCCGACGAGGAGCAGGAGCCCAGCGCGGCGACCACCGCCTGAGGCTTGTGCGGTTCGTGGGCCCGTTCCGGCTCCTTGCCGACGCCCCTGCCGGGCACCAATGCCGACGCCCCTGCCGGGCGCACGGCGCCACGCCGGATGCGTGGCGCCCGCGCGGGACCTTCCACGGCCCTATCGGAGCACGGCCGTACCGGGACCCAGGCTTACCGACGCGGCCCTACCGGGACCGAGCCCTACCCGGACCCAGCCCCACCGGGACGCGGCCGACCCGGGACCTGGGCAGCCCGGCCATGG
>Ga0123353_10019106_pt1 | contig 10166 bp, 8 predicted proteins | sample TergutLab28metaG_3_FD_92763 | JGI IMG/M metagenome (GOLD analysis project Ga0123353, IMG submission 92763) | Labiotermes labralis P3 segment gut microbial communities from Petit-Saut dam, French Guiana - Lab288 P3 | ecosystem: Host-associated > Arthropoda: Insects > Digestive system > Gut ...
CGGAGCAGCCGCCGGTATTACCGGTGATCGTACTTGCCGCGTTGAGCAGCATACCGGATATGGAAGAGTGGTCATAGCCGCCCCATGCGTTCAGCACGGCCCTGAAGCCGCCGGCCAGCGACGTGCCGAAGTCGGCGTCGCCCATAACGGCGTCCAGGTCGCTGAAATAAGCTTCATTCTTAATTGCTGTATCGGCAATTGTATTTACGATTAAATCTATATGTTCCTTTGTAAAAACGCCCATACGAAACACCATTCCTTAAATATTATCTTTTTTGCTAAAAATCGCCTTTATTTTCCTATAGTTTTATTCGGGTTTTCCCCTCTCCTATTCAACGAAATTTTTATTTCGTTGAATTACATGTTGCTATCCGTTAAACCAGATATTTGGAAAAACCGCTGTCCGTAAAATAATTTATGCCAATCGCCTGCCGCACGTCTTGCAATAATTTTCCCGTAACGTCCAGCGCTACTTCAGTACCGGCTTTTAAATAATCCAGTACCGCCCGTTTGTCGCCCTCGTACATTTCGCGGCGTTCGCGGATCGGGCGCAGAACGTCCTGCATAACTTCATTCAGAAGTTTTTTTACATACACGTCGCCCAGCCCGCCGCGCCTGTAATGCGCCTTTAATTCCTCCAGCGCCTCATAGTCCTTGCAATGCGCTTCAAATATCGCCTGGCTGCAAAAAGCATCCAGGTATATAAACACCGGGTTGCCGTCGGTCTTTCCCGGATCGGACACCCGCAGGTGCCCCGGGTCCGTAAACATATCCATTACCTTACGGCGTATTTCGTCCGGCTTGTCTTTTAAATATATGCAGTTTCCCGCCGATTTGCTCATCTTGGAATCCCCGTCCGTCCCAACGAGCCTTGACATGTTCTGATTGTCCGGAATAATCCCCTCCGGTAAAACAAGAACATCTGTTCTGTATGTCCTGTTGAAAGCGTTGACAATTTCGCGCGTCTGTTCTATCATCGGCTGCTGATCCGCCCCCACCGGCACATAGTGCGCCCTGAAGGCCGTGATATCCGCCGCCTGGCTTATCGGATATGTCATAAAGCCAACGGGGATGTCTCTCGCGAAGTTTCGCGCGGATATTTCCGTCTTCACGGTCGGGTTGCGCTCCAGGCGCGCCATTGTCACCAGGTTCGCATAATACATCGGAAGTTCATACAGCGCCGGAATATGCGATTGTACCACGAAATGGCAAATATTGGGATTGATGCCGACGCCAAGGTAGTCCAGCGTCACCTCTAAGATGTTTTCGCGGATCCTTTCGGGCTCCTCCGCGTTATCGGTCAGCGCCTGCAGATCGGCTATGAGCAGGAACATTTCATAGTCGCCGCTGTCGAACATTTCCTTGCGCCTTTTCAACGAGCCCGTGTAATGCCCTATATGAAGCGCCCCGGTTGGCCGGTCGCCCGTAAGTATTGTCTTCCTTTGCGCCAATTCGTCTCCCCCTGTGATCGTTTATATTATTTCCGTTGCCGGTACATCCTCTCCATCTGTTTCGCCCGATTCGCCGTCCGTGTTTTCCTCCCCGGACAACACGCCCGCACCGCCGTTGACGTCTGGCAAATCCATCCTGGACTTGAATCCGAACAGCCTGTAAAACTCATCCGTTACGTCATACTGTACGGGCCTGCCAGGAAGGCTTGCGCGGCCTGTTTCATATATCAGGTTGCGTTCCAAAAGTTTCGCAATCGAGCTGTCCGAATTGACGCCCCGTATTTTTTCTACTACCGCCCGCGTCACATTGGCGTTGTACGCAATTATCGACAACGCTTCGTACGCCGCCTGGGACAGGGATTGCTTCTGGCGAATCTCAAAAAGCTTGTCTACATAAAATGACAACTCCGGGCGGGTACATAACTGGTACTTGCCAGAAAGTTCGCGGAGCAGGATTCCCCTGCCGGATTCCAGCCTCTTTGATTCTATCTGATCCAGCAGCGTTTTTACCTCGGAGATCGGGCGTTCTACAATCTGCGCAATCTTCTCAAGCGCGAGCGGTTCGCCTGAAGCGAAAAGGATTGCCTCTACGACCGCTTCAAAACGATCCGAACCCCAAGCTAATATTTCATCAACGCCCTGCGGCCGCATTTCCGCGTCAATTTGCCAACTCATATATAACACCATTCCTGTACACAGGCAGCAATAGCGATGAAAGATTGGAATAATATCCCAATAGTGTAATATTTATGATCCTTCATGTTATTTTCGTTCCCTGCGGCTGACCAAAAGCCCGCCAAACTGCCGTTTTTGGCGCAGAGAAACCCGCTCCTGCCTTGAAAGTTCCAGTATTGCCGCAAACCCCGTGACTATTTCATTTTTGGTAGCCAACGCAGGGTTATATATTTTTTGGAATAAAAACCGGCGCCTTCGCGTTAGGAGCCCCGCTATTTCCCGTATTTTTAAGGAAAGCGTCACCTTTTCCCTTTCGATAATTTTCCGTACCTTACCGACCACATTGTCATGCCTCCGGCGGTTAGCGTCCACGATGCCCCGGTAAACTGACAACAGCCGCCCCCTGTCCATATCGAACAATGATAGCTGTTCGGCGTTTACGTTTTGCCGCTTCATATCAACCGACGTCCTGAAATACGCGTCGCCCCAATATGCCGCCTTTTCCCTAAGTGAAGCGGAAAACTCTTTATACTTTTTATATTCTATCATGCTGACGACCAGCGCGTCCCTCGGATCGGAGCCGTCCGTTTCGCCGCCGCGCGGCGCAGGCAGCAGCATCCTGGATTTTATGTGCAGCAATGTGGAAGCCATAACCAGAAAGCCGCTTGCCACATCCAGATCCATTTCCTGCATGAGGGCGACGTAATCGAGGTACTGGTCTGCGATTATGCTGATCGGGATATCGTATATATCCACTTTATTTTTTTCAATCAAGTGGAACAGGAGGTCAAAAGGGCCTTCAAAAGCTTCAATTTTTATCGAATACGGTTCTATTTCCCCAACCTCCGAAGCGCAGTTGTAGTTAATATATTATATTAAAGTATATTCTTAAAAACAATCGGTTTGTCAGCGTTAAATCCGTTTTCAAATAAATGCAGCCGTTAATTTATAAATTTAACAGCGCCTTTCAGTATCTCAAATTCCAGCGGGCTGCCGAACTCCTGCAGGTTACCGTCGAGGTTGATGGTTTTGACGCCGTCAAATTCCAATTTAACGGCTGTGCAGTGTACAAAGGAGACTTCCCGCAGTTTAGCGTGCAGCCCGGGCTTAACCAACGGAAATACCGCCACCCGTTTTATCCTGGGCATCTTTTTGACAATGCACAGCGTAAGGAGCCCGTCGTCCGCAACGGCAGGCGGCGCGATTTTCAAGTGCCCGCCGTAATACGCGCCGTTGCATATGGCCAGCAGCAGGTATGTGCCGGACTCTTCCCTTCCGTCTATGGTCAATGTCATCTTTTCGTCTTTATAAAAAGCAGCGTTTTTCATCATCGATATAAAATACGCCCCGCCGGACAAATATTTTTTCATAGGTATGGCGTCTATCAATACCTTAATGTCCATCCCAGTCCCGCCGATATTGATAAAATAATTTTTATTGTTAACGGACACCGCGTCGATATCCATCGTATTTATGTCAGCCAATTTAGTCGTATGAAAAATAATTTTTTCTTCAAAACCGGTAAAGCGCTTGTCGCCGCCCGGCAATGAATAAAGCAGGTCATTGGCCGAGCCGCACGGTATTACGCCGTACGGCAACCCGTATCTGAGCGCCAGCCCCGTATACTCCTGCACCGTCCCGTCGCCGCCCACGCATACAATGGCTTCCGGTTCATTTTTACTCGCAGCCGTGTCAATCAAGGCCGTAACCCTGTCGGCGTCGCCCGGCCCGATTGTATTGATTACAGTATATTCAATGCCCAGGCGCCGCATTTGCTTTTCAACTATCGGGACGGCCGCGCGTGCCCTGCCCGCCCCCGCCGCGGGATTTACAATAAATATTATCAAATCAATTACCTCTCTCCATATATAAGATCAATTCATAAAATCAGCATTGCGTCCCCGAAGCTGAAAAACCTGTACTCCTGTCCTACAGCCTGCTGATACGCATCCATTATCAAATCATAGCCCGCAAACGCACTTACGAGCATCAATAGTGTAGAGCCTGGCAGATGAAAATTGGTCAATAGCGCGTCGGCGCATTTAAACTGAAAACCGGGGTAAATAAATATATCAGTCCACCCATCGCAATGATTTATCATGCCGTCGTCGCCGGCGACGCTTTCGAGCGTCCTCATACTCGTAGTGCCTACGCAAATAACTTTAGGCGGGGCGCCTGTATCATTATATTTAACACGGATATCATTAAACGGGGCGCAGCCTGCGGTATTTTTTACACCTTTTTCCGCGCTGCGATATATATTCATAAACGAAGCGTTTTTTACGCTGTTTACAGTTTCTGCCGCTGATTTACTTACAATATAATATTCGCTGTGCATTTTGTGTTCTTCGATCACCTCTGTTTTAACGGGAGCGAAAGTGCCGGGCCCGATATGTAATGTCAGGTACGCCGATAAAATGCCCGCATCCGTTAACCCGGCCAGGTATTGTTCGGAAAAATGCAGGCCCGCCGTCGGGGCCGCGGCCGATCCGGCGGTTTTCGAATACACAGTTTGGTAACGCTCCGGGTTGGCGCCGCTGTTTTTAATATACGGCGGGAACGGCGTCCGCCCGATTTTTTCCATATTGGCAAGCAGTTCGGCGTTTGCGCAGTCAAAACGCAGCAGCCTGTGCCCCATTGGCATTACCTCAATTATTTCCGCCTTCATCAAACCGCCGCCAAATATAATTACCGCGCCTTTCAGCAACTTTTTGCCAGGCCGTACGATAGCTTCCCATATGGTGCTGTCAGTATTGCCGCCGCCTGATTCATGCAATAACAACGCTTCCGCCAACGCCCCCGACGCGCCTGAAGCGCCCAAAGCGTTTTTATTATTACAACCCGCTCCCTCCGCGCAGCCCGCGGTTGTCTTGGCTGCCTTCCTGCCGAAAAGCCTCGCGGGCATGACGCGCGTATCGTTAAATACAAGGCAGTCGCCCGCGTTTAAGTATGACTTCAGATTAATAAACTGATCATGTATTACACGCCCGCTTTTTCGGTCGACGACCATAAGCCTTGAGCCGGTCCGTTCCGCGGCGGGGTTTTGCGCAATGAGGCGTTTTGGCAGCTCATACTGGAAATCGCTCAGCTTCATCTTTTGCCTTTCAAAATAATACCCGATAAAAATTCCTTCATAAATATACAAGGCTGCCGGCGTCATATATACGCAAGGCAGCCTGTATCAATTATTAACTATATATTACAGATTTATTCGTCGTCGTCGTCGGCTTGCATATCCTTCTTGGAATCGTCTATGATCTTCTGGGATATATTTGCGGGGGCCTCCTCGTATCTTTCAAACTTTTCGCTGAACGATCCCCTGCCCTGCGTCATTGAACGCAAATCGTTGGCGTATTTAAACATCTCCGCAGCCGGGACTTCCGCCAACACCTGCTGTATGCCGCCGGCCTGCGGCTCCATCCCCATAATGCGTCCGCGCCGTTTGTTTAAATCACCGATGATATCGCCCATGTAGCTGTCCGGTATAGTGACTTCCACCTTGTCTATCGGTTCAAGGATAATCGGGGAGGCTGCCGGGAGCCCATTCCTGTACGCAAGCCTCGCGGCGAGTTTGAACGCCATTTCCGACGAGTCGACGTCGTGGTAAGAACCGTCCAACAGCGTTGCCCGCAGCTTAACAACCGGATATCCGGCGAGTACGCCCCGCGCGATGGCTTCCCGCAGGCCTTTTTCAACCGCCGGGAAATATTGTTTTGGAACCGCGCCGCCAAATACTTTTTCGGCAAATTCAAAGTCGTCCGTATCCGCAGGCTCAAATTCAATCTTAACATGGCCGTATTGCCCGTGCCCGCCCGTCTGCTTCTTATGCCTGCCTTCGACGGTGACTTTTTTCCTGATTGTCTCGCGATACGGCACTTTTGGATCCACAAGGTTAATATCGACGTTGAACTTTGACTTCAGCTTGCTGACGATCACGTCCAGGTGCTGTTCGCCCATACCGGATATAATCTGCTGCTTGGTTTCGGTATTTATACTGAACTTAAACGTCATATCTTCGTCCTGCAGCCGCTGCAGGCCCGAGCTGATCTTTTCTTCGTCGCCCTTGGCTTTGGGTTCGACCGCCAATGAAATGCAGGGCGCTGGAAAAACTATTTTATCAAGGACGACGCGCTTTGCGTTGTCGCTCAGCGTATCGTTGGTGTTCGTGCTCTGGAGCTTCGCGGCGGCGCCTATGTCGCCGGCGATGAGCCTGTCAGTGGCGACCTGCTTTTTTCCGCGCAATACAAAGAGCTGGGCTATTTTTTCGGTCTTCTCCGACGTCGCGTTATACAGGACATTGTCGATCCTCAATGTGCCGGAACACACTTTAAAGATTGAAATTTTCCCGACAAACGGGTCGGCGATTGTCTTAAATACCAGCGCCGATACCGATTCGTCCTCCGCCGGGCGGAGTTCGACCGCGTCCTCGGTGTTGGCTTTAAACGCCTTCAGCACGCCTTTCTGCGAAGGGTTTGGGCAATATTCTATAATGGCGTCCATGAAAAGCTTGATCCCGGCGTTTTGGAATGCCGAACCGCAATATACCGGCACGATTGAACAGGACGACAGCGCCTCGCGGATACCGTTGGACGCCTCTTCGTCGGTGAATTCTTCGCCGCCGAAGTATTTTTCCATCAGTTCCTCAGACGTCTCCGCAATGGCCTCTTTAATCGACTCACGTATTTCTTCGACCCTGCCTTCCATGTCGGACGGCATGTCAATTAAATCAGCGCCGTCTTTATTGATTTTATACGCCTTGTTGTTGACAATATCAACAATCCCCGTCATCTTCCCGTCCGCAAGTATCGGAAGTTGGAACGGGCATACCGATTTGCCGAAAATTTCGATTGACTGTTCGACGGCTTTGTCAAAATCGGCGTTTTCATCATCCATTTTATTTATAAAAATGAGCCTCGGGAGTTTGTCTTCGTTTGCATATTCCCATGATTTTTCAGTGCCGACCGCTACGCCGTCCTTGGCTGATATCAGGATGACCGCCGATTCCGCGGCGCGTATCCCCTGTTTGACTTCCCCGACGAAGTCAAAATATCCCGGCGTGTCAATCAGGTTGACTTTATAATCATTCCACTCAAAAGGGGCGATGGCAAGGTTGATAGATATCTTGCGCTTTATCTCCTCGGGATCATAGTCGGTAGTGGTGGTGCCGTCGGCTATTTTTCCAAAACGGTCCAGTACGCCTGTATTGAACATCATTGCCTCGGCAAGCGTTGATTTACCTGCCCCGCCGTGCGACAGGAGGCAGACGTTCCTCAACCGTTTAGCCGTATAATCTTTCATAAAAATACCCCCAAAGATCAGTGCTTGTGTAATTATTTATATGGTATCAAGTTTACAGCAATCCAGAGGATTATATCATCGTTCGTAAATTTATGTCAATAAATTATGCGCCTGTTCAGTGAAGCGCCCGCCAAACGGCGCCCGGCCAATCTTTGGCCATTATACCAAATGTGCGTCCGATGCGATATAATATATACGTATGATCATCCTTAACGTAAAAGACTTAACATTTTCATTCGGGGTAAACCTTGTACTCGACGGTTTGAGTTTTTCCGTCGATTCGGCGGACAGGTGCGGCGTCGTCGGCATTAACGGCTCGGGCAAGTCGACGCTTTTCGCGCTGCTCAACGGCGAATATGAGCCGGACAGCGGCGCCGTCCAATATGCCCGGGGCACTACTATCGGCTATTTCCGCCAAAACAACGACTATATTGACGACGCGACCATCGGCGACGCTGTGCGCAGGGTTTTTTCCGACGTATTAAAAATGGAATCGGAGCTGACGGCGCTTGAGGATAAACTGAGCGGCGCCGGCAGCGTGCATGCGGGCGATGATGAAACCCAAATTCTATTGAAAAAATATGATAAACTCCGCCTGGAATTTGAACTGGCGGACGGCTATGAATATAAAAGCAGGATTAGAGGCGTGCTCAACGGGCTGGATATCGGGGACAGCATAGACGACGCCACCCCGGTATCCATACTCAGCGGAGGGCAAAAAACAAGGCTATCGCTCGCGTTAATGCTAATCAAGCCGCCTGACCTCTTACTGCTTGACGAGCCGACTAACCATCTGGACGTCAAATCGCTGGAGTGGCTGGAGTCCTATCTAAAAAACTATAAAAAGAGCATTTTAGTGGTATCGCATGACCGCTATTTTCTGGACGCCGTAGCCACCAGGATATTTGAAATCGAGTACCATAAACTTGCGGCATATGCCGGAGGTTATACTGAATATGTAAAAAAGAAGGAAGAGGACCGGATAATCCATGAACGGCAATACGAAATCCAGCAAAAAGAAATAAAGCGGATAGAGGCGATCATCGATCAATACAGGCGCTGGAATACGGAACGCAGCCATATCATGGCAAAAAGCCGGGAAAAAGCGCTCAACAGGATTGAGAGGGTTGACCGCCCGTCTACGGCGCCAAAAAAGGTTAATATACGTTTCAACAATACGGTGTCCAACAGCCAGGACGCTTTGTATATAGACGATATCTCAAAATCCTATTCCGGGCGCAGGCTGTTCAGGCCGTTTACGGCTACGGTCAGGCGCGGCGACAGGGTGATGATATTGGGCCCGAACGGCTGCGGGAAGTCCACCCTGCTCCGGATGCTCTCCGGCCAGCTTGAGCCCGACACGGGCGGCGTCGAAGCCGGCCACAGGATTGAAATGAATTATTATGATCAGGAGCATTTCGACCTGAACGACGAGAAGACCGTGCTCAACGAAATTTATGACGATTACGCCGACGAACTGGATATCCCAGCAATCAGGAACATGCTGGGCGCGTTCCTTTTTTCGGGCGACAGCATCTATAAAGAAATCGGCGTGCTTTCAGGCGGCGAAAAAGCCAGGGTCGCGCTTGTCAAACTGGTGCTGTCCAAAGCGAATATGCTGCTGCTGGACGAGCCCACAAACCATCTGGACATCAATACGCGTGAAAAGCTCGAAGACTCGCTGACGGGCTTTAACGGCGTCATTTTGGCCGTTTCACATGACCGTTATTTTATCAGGAAGCTGGCGACCAGAATATTTTACTTTGACGGCAAGCGCATATATGATTTTGCCGGCGGTTATGATGATTTTTTAAGTTATATGGCGTCCCATAACGGCAAATTACCTGATACAGGCGGGCCGTTTAACAGGGGTTATACCCCATCGGGAACTGCCGGGCATGGCCCGGCGGCGGAAAATGATATTTTAGCCCATTCAGCCGCCAAGCAAAAATGGTTGTCTGAGCGTGAAGGACGCTCCAGGCAAAAAAAGAGCGAAAGCAGGCTGGCGAAGCTTGAAGAGCAAATTGATTTACTGGAAAAACGCGTTTCCGAAATCGGTTTTTTAATGATATCCGAAAGCGTCGTCAGCGATCATGTCAGGCTTATTGAATTGGCTGCCGAACAAAAAGAATTGGGCCTGGAACTTGAAATGCTGCTCAGTGAATGGGAAGAATTGTCTTCATCGATGTATTAAATACGGCTATACAGCCGCTATACTTCCCCGCCATCATTAAATCTTTTCAGATGATACGCCTCTATGGCGCGTTCGTCCTCGCGTTCCAAATCCTTTACCCCCGAGAGCGACTCAATGTGGTGCCTCAGTTCGTGTATCAGCGTCCTGCGGATTTCAGAGCGCAGCCGTGAACTGCCGTTCGAAGTATGTGAACCAAAAACCTGTTCAAATGAACCGTAATACAGTACGATATACCTGCCAAGGCCGGGTATCTGTACGTGATACTCCCCCATTACAAACAGGTCGCGCGCCCTCGCGGTGGGGTGGTATTTTATTTCAGGCAGCACCAATATGCCGCCGTTGAGCCTTTGCAGCAGATCCTCCGGTATTTCTTCGGCAACTTCATCCAGTATCAGGTGAAAACCATCTATATCCAAAAATGCACCGCCTAAAAAAGTATATTTATTGTTATTGACATAATCCCCAGGTTTCTATTATACTATACAAGCGCGGTGATGGTAATCAAATAAAACCATAAAACCATTCAGACGATGGTTTACGGATTTGAC
>Ga0123353_10019107_pt1 | contig 10166 bp, 9 predicted proteins | sample TergutLab28metaG_3_FD_92763 | JGI IMG/M metagenome (GOLD analysis project Ga0123353, IMG submission 92763) | Labiotermes labralis P3 segment gut microbial communities from Petit-Saut dam, French Guiana - Lab288 P3 | ecosystem: Host-associated > Arthropoda: Insects > Digestive system > Gut ...
AAAGAAACTCATGAGTATCATGCGCTCTATTCAGTCAACCAAAAATCGCGTTGCTTCTTTCTTCGATAACGAACACGTCAAATACGCCAAATCTTACGAATAACTTTATCACCGGGTTAATACTTCCGGCGGCGGCTTCCGGTTTCGCTTGATTGCCGCCGCAGGATGCTAATAATAACACAATCAATAATATTATAGATAATTTTTTCATTTTAAATCTCCTTTTTAAGATATAAACACTGTACCCGCAGACCAGCCGTCCATTAGTGGAAGATTTACATACGCATACCCGTTCCCGTCAAAACCGGCGCTCAATTCAATCTCCTTGTCTGCGTCCATGTACATAAATTTTTTACCGACCGGACGGTTGATAATTAATGTCAAATCTTCAGCCTTTTCAATGCCCGTGTTCAACAGCGTAACGTTCTTGATTTTATCGCCGATATTTTTTCTCGGATATAACTCGATCCTGTTCGGCTCTTCAATCAATACCGTTATCTCTCCGCCTATATATTTATATGCGGCGATGATTTGTTTGCGTCGTTGAAAACTCAAATTCTCCGACCACGGCGCGTAACCGAAAACGACCCATTTGCCGCCTGACGGCGTATTGATTACAGCGTCGCTTACGGTTTGATTTGCGTTTGATTGTGTACATTCACATCCTAACAATCCGCGCGTGCCGTAAACGGCTAACGGCTCCGTATGAGCGTTATTTTCGATACGGTAAGTCTTTTCCGCGCCGCCGAACATACATTCAAAACCTTTTACCGTCAATTCGGCATTGACGATGTGGTCGGTGAATAAAATGCCGGGTATCGCCTCGAAACAGGGAATATCTTTCGCATACGGAACAGCCGAAGCGCCCGTCAATCCTCCGAAACCTCTGTTATTCAATATTTCCAGCGTTTCCGCGTCGGTCATTACCGATTTCGCGGTGAGAAATTTGATTTCGTCCCCGGACAAACATGCCGCGAACCTGCCGTCAAGAATATATACCGGATCGTTCTGTTTCTGATAAGTCACCGGAAGCCCGATGTCGGAATAGCCCGCAAAACCGTTCGGATTGACGTTATGCCAGTTAGAATGTTTAAGATTCCAGTAATTCTCAGGAAAATAGAATTGCGCGCCAGCCCTTACGGTTGCTCTGTTATCCTTTTCAAGCGCGTCCCAATAATTTCTGTGCCGGGAAAGTTCTCTGAATAACGTTTCCGCAAATGAAAAATCTTCCTGCTGCCGCGGTATCGCCGAATAACTTAAAAAATTAAATCCCTGCGCAAGATGCAGAGTGGATTCAAGGCAAGTCCCGTAAGCCGATTTTGAAAACCATATATGAGGATAGTTTTCCACTTCGGGGCAGCGGTCCGTCACATATTCAGGCAAACGCGCTAATTGCCATTCGATTTGCCGAGCTTTGTACGGGAGCTGTTTAGGTTCGCGGTCGCTGTACGCGCCCGCTCCGCTTCTTGACATGACTTTCGCACCGCCTGCCCGCATATATGCGTCCGACGCCAAAAGCGAGGACAACCCGGTGTAATCGCCGTGCTGCTGTCCCATTATGGTTGACGGACTCCCTCTGGAAATGGCTTTTGCAAGACGGTAAGCGTATTCGGCGATTCCTTCGTAGGAAAAGTTGACAAACTGCTCCCTGATATTCAAATCCTCATTGATTTTTTGAACGAGCTCGTCTTTGGAGTAATGGTATCCATGCTGTTCATTGAATTTTGCGATGCAGTTTTCACACAAGCAACGCGGAAACTGCCCGAAAATCCTGATTCCCATATCGTCGTCGGGCCAGATTACGTCAGGTTTCAATTCGCGCGCGTAAAGTTCCAAAACTTCGGAAAAATATTCTTTAACGCGTTCGTTGCGCCAGCAATAGAGGGTCATAGTTTGATCGCCGTCGAAAATATCCTGATAAAGCTCTTTGCCGAAAAGCGATGAACCGTCGGAAGCTAAACTCGCGCATTGTAACGATACTTTGATACCGCCGGTACGCAGTTCAGAGACAATCGGTTTGATTGCCTCTATAAACTTGTAATGGTGTTCCATTTTTAGCCCGCCCATAGGTATTAATAACCATACGGCGTCGCATGAACCGGGGTGTTTTTGAGCCGTGCCAATGAGTTTGCGGTAGAAAATCAAATCGTTATCCGCGTAACCCCACATTCTGTGTTCGATTCTCATACTATTTCAACACCACGTCAAAGACATCCGCGCCGCGACCCGCGACCCTGCATTGGAACGTCGTACCGACCGGAGACAACGGATAACCTTCATATCGCGTCAAACATTTAACGGATTCGATTTCAATTTTCATATCTACCATCGGATGGTTGTAGTAATAATCGTCATTTGCCAAAATTACACGATAATGTTTGTCGTCGGTTTTGGTAGCGATAATTTCGCAGCTTTCGCGGTATTTGATTATTTCGGGGAAACCGCATTTCTGATTGATTTCATCGGCGAACTTTCTGTAATAATCTTCGGGAACGGGCTTATATTCAAGCGGATGCGTCCACAGCATATGACATTTCTCCATCGAATATTTCGGGTCGAAATCGTAATCCATTTTGTATTCGCCTACAAAAAATACTTCACCGTTCTTATATTGTTTTAACGAATTATATTCATCTTCCGGCAGCAAATCATAATTAGTTACGAGCAACGGTCCGTTTAAATGTTCGATATTCTCTATCCGCGCAATACTGAATACCGGCGCGCCCGCGAACATTAAATCCGCGACAATTCTATACGTAGGCGTGCGGCGGTTCTTGATAAACTCCGCGATTTCATTGTCGAGCCGTTTGTCCGACCAAATCACCGTAACGCCGCACGGTTTAGAATTCTCAGGTATCATGCCGATGTTCCAGCAATTTCGGATAAAGTTCCAGTCCGATTCGTACAAAGAATCTGCAAGACAGAAGAACGGTCCGTCGGTTATGGATTTATATTTCCCATCGTCAAAGAACAGCGTATTCAGATTGCAAATGACATTGCGAACCATAGAAGTCGGCATATGCTCAAGCACGCCCCATTGTTCGTGCGAATCGTGTATTCCGGCGAGCGGCGTTATACGCAAATTCGGCATTGCCGCGCGGTTCATCATCAGCGTGGTCAGATATTCGTAATGAATCCGCCGCCGCATCTTGTCGGTCATGAGATAGCCGTTGTCCTGCTCCGACAATATCGCGAGTCCCGCAGAAACGTCCTCGACCATACAGCCGTCGATACCCGCTGCCGCGACGGCGCGGTAATCCACGCCGTATCTGTAGATCGCCTCGAACGGGTCGCGTGTCCATGCGCTGTTGAATACCGCTTCTTTACCTGCGTCTTTTGAACGTTTAGCATACTTGTTATAAAAGATTCCCCATCGCCAAGTGTGGAAATCAATCCATTCCTGCCGTAATTCGCTCCAGATATATGCCGCTCTGTTCTCCGTTTCCGGCAGAACTATTTTGGAATACTCCGTAAACTGATTGACCATCTCATCCGAATAATCGCCGTATTGCAACGCCATTCTGTACGAAGAAATCCCGTCGGCAATCTGTACGCCGTCGAAATTGTAATCGTTTAACACTTTTATTGTAGCCGTTTGCAATACGTCCTCAAACGGCGTACCATCCGCTAAATTTTTAAGCACGTTGAAACTTCCTGCGCGTTGATTAAACGCGCTCGTTTCGCACAGGTACATCTTGTCCTTCATGTATTCGCCAGCCATGTTGAAATAGCTCAAGTAAACTTTTATGTCATGCTTATGAAATTCATCTATCAAGCCCTTTAACTGGAAATTCGTCCAATCCTGTCTGTTTCGTTCCGGCGAGGACAAATGCCCGCCGTAACTTTGCTCGTTGGGGTGAAGCTCATATTCGTGATCCAAACCTTTATACCCCAGCACAAATTCCGCCCACGTCAGCAGCAGGGAAGCGCCGTCAGGAATAAATTTGCAGCGGTCTAAATAATTCTGCACGCCGTAATCCGCTTGCGTATTGTCGAAAGTGATGAGTTCGACCCAAATCCATTTTTGATAGTTATCGTTCATTAACATATTTCATCACCATGTTCCTTAATCCAGTTTTTGATAAACGCGGGAGCTTCCAATCCAACGTCGCAGACGTTGTTGGAGCAGAACACAACGCCGTCAAGTTTGCCGCTTTTCATAAGGTCGTGATAAAATTCCATTTGATATTTCAATAAGTCCAACGGCATGGGCGTCGAACCGCCGCCGTAATTCCATAAATAACAACCGCCCAATAAAGGTTTACCGGTATCCCAATACTTGCGGAATTTTTCAAAATTCGCTTCAATATCGATTAAATTCTTCGCTTCCCACGTCCATAACGTGGCGACGTCACATTCTTTTAAGTATGGAATTACTATTTCGTTCATTTCCTGCGTGTAAATAACTGTCCATAACTGCATCTCACGACCGGATTTTTCGGTCAGGTCTTTTTTAAAGTTCGCGAGCGACTGCGGCGAATACATATTAATTCTGTGCGGGTTCAAAAAATCATCCATAATACCGCCGACAATATTCGGATGGTTTCGCGCGGCTTCGGCAACCGCGTCGATATCGGCGCCGCCGTTATTGTTGCGTGTTGACGAACCGTCTCCGATAATCGACCATACCACTTTGTTAAGGCAATCCAACGCCAAAGCATCCTGTTCAAACGGCGGTTCGGGCTGCCCTCCAAATACGACGCGGCACATATTCGGCGTACCCAGATACATCGCGCCTTCAAGCGGCGTCATTTTGCTTTTCATCGGGATATTGTAATAATCGTGTACGCCGCGATCGTGACCCCATATCCACATTTTGTTTTTAATTTTTTCCATAATTTTATAATTCAACCTTTCCGTATATTATTTCATTTCCTGATTGCAAATATAAATCTATTATATCCGATTGGAGATTGCCCAATCGGTTGCGCGCTGTAAAAAATGTTGCGGGTTTTAATGAAGTTTCAATTTTTGTTGTGTTTTCAAAATCAGTTATATAATAACCATCGTTTTTGCAGTAAATAATTTTAAGTTCGCCGTTTTCCGCGATATGAAACGCACCGCAGTAAGAAATGGGTTTTGTTTGAAAGTCGAGCGTCACCGCGTGAATAATTTTACCGTCTTTGACTGCTTTATATTCGAGTGAAACGTCGAACTCCGTATCAGGGAAAAATTTCTCTTTCATTTGCGGAAAATTCATGCGTTTCGTGGAATATAACACATGGCATGTGCCGGAATCATCGGCGTGGATGTCGTGGTTCGAAATCCAACCGCACGTTTCCTCACGGCTGTCAATCAGAATCGGCGCACACGGCGGGTCTTTTGTGACGTCGTTCGTGTACTTGTAATACAAGTTTCGGAAATCATAATCCCAATCGCGTCCGGTTATTTCTTTTTTAAACGCGCGCCATTCAGGATTCGGCTCGATAATATCGCTTATTGCGAGGATATGCACGCTTTTGCCTTTGAGTTGAACGTTCGGGTAACAGCTCCGAACGTCGTAATCAAGTTTGCCGCAATGCGTCCAGTCATTGCCGTCGTAATACGCGTAGCAATGCTCGCCGCCGGAATCGGTTACGTATTGGTTCGCAAGAAACATTCCGCCGTATGCGATATCGACCGAACTCCCGCGGTAGGAATGATCCATGAATTTATAATCTTCGTCCCAAACGGGCGGAATCATTTCGGTGATGTTTCCATTCAAGTCAAATAATAAAACGCCGGGTTTCGCGGGACCGTACATCGTACCTGCTTCAGAAGGATTCGCGGTAACGACAAGCGTAGTGTCGTTGTATCTCATCAGCGGACACGGCTCACGGTTATAATTAGGATTTACGTAGATTTGTTCCCACGGCATATCCGGCTTTTTCCTGTAAAGCGTCATATGCGTGTTTGACAACGGTGTGACTTTTTCATCTAACAGCGGAACGGTAGCATATACGGTATCGCCTAAGCGGGCTATCGTCGACGAACCGTAACACCACATCGGTCCGGAACCGTTATTAAAATCCGCGGTATCGGCGATTTTTTCAAATGTAAGTTTCATAATATTATCTTCTCCAAACACGTCGGCAAATGATCAGCGTGTCCTCTGTGTATCGCGACACACTCAACGCATTTGCCCGCCCATTTACATTTCCCCGTGCAGGGACAATATGCTTCGCCCGCGGCGATACTTTCCAGAAATTCTTTCACAAACGCGTCTTGGATTTTATTCGCTTCGATATCGTTGCCATTTTTAAATTCATCCATCGCGGACATTTCTATAGGATTCTTGTCGATTTTCATGTTTAACACTCCTTTTGACGGTTATTAAAATTGTAACACAATAAATAATAATTGTCAATAATAATACATATCATAAAAATGTAATAAATTATGCTTGACTTATTTTGAAAAATATGTATAATAATATTGTAAATAACCGAATGCTTGTGAACTCAAGTTGAATGTGTTTTATACATATTTTTCTGAGTTTTATTATTTTAAAGGGTGGTTCGATTGTAATGGAAAATAAATTGGCTTTGTATGGATTTAACAACCTCACGAAATCGCTGAGTTTTAATATATACGACGTTTGTTACGCGAAAAGCGCGCGCGAACAAATGGATTACATCGCTTATATCGATGAGCAGTACAATTCTGACAGGCTGACAGATATAATTACCAATGTAGTTGAAATGATAGACGCTAAAATACTAAATATTTCAAAACAGGATTATGATCCGCAGGGCTCAAGCGTGACGTTTTTGATTGCGGAAAGCAGTATCACGCCGAAAAAAGCAAAAATCTCGGATGAAATCGTCGCGCATTTAGACAAAAGCCACGTTACCGTGCATACGTATCCGGAATTCCATCCCGAAACGTCAATCGCGACGTTCCGGGTCGATATCGACGTCTCCACATGCGGAGAGATAACACCGCTCAGCACTCTGGATTATCTGATCGGCAGCTTCGACTCGGATATAATCACGATGGATTACAGAGTACGCGGATTCACGCGCGACATCCACGGAAACAAACTGTTCATCGACCACAAAATAACGTCGATTCAGGATTACATCGACGAATTTATATTAAAAACGTACGACGCTATCGACATAAACGTTTATCAGTCGAACATTTTCCACACGAAACTGCTCATAAAAGAGATAGATTTAAAAAATTATCTGTTCAACACGGATGTTTACGAAATCCATCCGAAAGACCGCCTGCGTATTACGAACAGCCTCCACAAAGAGATGATCGAAATTTACAGCGGATTAAACATCTACGGAGGCGATGACTAAATGGATTTGGAATTGCAGAAGAGAGCGCCGTTGCTTGAGGCATTGCAGGAATTCCGGCGTATGCGCGTCGTACCGTTCGACGTTCCCGGTCACAAACGCGGCAAAGGGAATCCGGAATTGTTGTCATTTCTGGGCAGGCAATGCCTTGAAATAGATGTAAATTCGATGAAACCGCTCGATAATTTATGCCATCCAACATCGGTTATCAAGGAAGCGGAAGCCATAGCGGCCGACGCTTTCGGAACGGCGTCGTGTTATTTCATGGTCGGCGGTACGACGTCGTCCGTGCAATCGATGATTCTCACCGTATGTAAAGAGGGCGATAAAATAATCATGCCGCGTAACGTTCACAGGAGCGCAATCAACGCGTTGATTTTGTGCGGAGCGGAACCGATATACATCAACCCGCAAACGGACGAGCGGCTCGGAATCTCGCTCGGCATGGAAACCGCGGATGTTGTAAAAGCGATTCAGAATAATCCCGATGCGGCGGCTGTTTTGGTTAATAATCCGACATATTACGGAGTGGTTTCGGATTTGAAGAGGATTATCGACGCGGCGCATTTGCAAAATATGAAAGTCCTCGTAGACGAAGCGCACGGCACGCATTTTTATTTCGGCGAAGATATGCCCGTTTCCGCGATGAGTCTGGGCGCGGACATGGCTTCGGTGAGTATGCACAAATCCGGCGGATCGCTGACTCAAAGCTCGATTCTGCTTTGCGGCGAGAACATCAATACCGACTATGTGCGGCAGATAATCAACCTGACGCAGACGACGAGCGCGTCATATTTGCTTTTAAGCAGCCTTGACATCGCGCGCAGAAACTTAGCCTTGCACGGCAGGGAAACTTTTAAACATGTCAATGAACTTGCGGAATACGCGCGTTCGGAAATCAACTGCATCGGCGATTACTACGCCTATTCGCGCGAACTAACGTTACGAAGCGCGGTTTATGACTTCGACACGACGAAATTATCCGTGAACACTTACGAAATCGGGCTTGCCGGTATCGAAGTTTACGATATTCTGCGCGATGAGTTTGATATACAGGTCGAATTCGGCGACCTTTCGAACATCCTCGCGTACATTTCGCTCGGCGACAGGGAGCAGGACATCGAACGGCTTGTCGCGGCGTTAGCCGAAATTCGGCGCAAATACAAAAAGTCGCGGGCGAATCTTCAACGCTACGAATATATTAACCCCATCGTTGCTTTAACTCCGAAGCAGGCGTTCTATTCTGTGAAAAAATCAATACCATTAGAAAATTGCGCGGGCGAAATCTGCGCGGAATTTGTAATGTGTTATCCGCCCGGAATCCCGATTCTCGCGCCGGGTGAAAGAATCACAGGCGATATTATCGACTATATCAAATACGCGAAAGAGAAGGGCTGTCTGATGACCGGACCGGAAGATATGGAAATAAACAACATAAATGTATGCGGAGGTGACAAATGATGGAACTTTGGTTTTCGGAAAAACACACGGAAAACGTCAAATTATCGATAAAAGTGAAGCGGCATCTCGCGAACAAAACCAGCGATTTCCAACAGATCGACGTGTTCGAATCTGAAGAATTCGGACGGTTTTTAACGCTCGACGGACTGATGATGATGACCGAGAAAGACGAATTCATCTACCACGAGATGATGGTGCACGTTCCGATGGCGGTAAATCCCGGCATTGAAAACGTACTCGTCATCGGTGCTGGCGACGGTGGAATATCGCGTGAACTTATAAAATATGACGGCATAAAAAAGATTGACGTTATCGAAATCGACAAAGCTGTGGTCGACATCTGCGTTAAATATCTGCCGCACACGGCGTGCGGATTCGATGACGACCGCGTTAATATCTACTATCAGGACGGTTTGAAATTCATACGCGAACCGAAGAATGAATACGATTTGATAATCGTCGATTCGACCGACCCGTTCGGGCCGGGCGAAGGGCTGTTCACGATGGAATTTTACGGAAATTGCTACAAAGCGCTGACCGACGACGGGATATTGATAAATCAGCATGAAAGTCCGTTCTACCGCGAAGATTCGCTTGCCGTGACGAAAATCCACAAACGCATCGTTCACTCGTTCGACATCGCGCGAGTTTATCAGGCGCACATCCCGACGTATCCGTCAGGACATTGGCTGTTTGGATTCGCCTCAAAAACTTGCCACCCGATTAGAAATTTGAGAGCTACCGAATGGAAACAACTGGGCATTCTCACCAAATATTACAACACAAATCTGCACAAAGGCGCTTTCTATCTGCCGAATTATGTTGAGGAGTTACTAAGAAATGTGGAATAAAATCGAACACAATTTTATAGGATGCACGAGCGATTTCGATGAAGCGGAAATTGTTTTGTTCGGCGCGCCGTTCGATTCGACGACGTCGTTCCGACCCGGCGCGCGTTTCGGGAGCAAGGCGATACGGAACGATTCGTTCGGAATCGAGACTTACAGCCCGTATCAGGACAAGGATTTGTGCGATTATAAAATATACGACGGCGGCGATTTGGAATTGTGTTTCGGCGATACGCCGGCAGTTTTGGAAGCAATTGAAAAAAATGTTGACGAAATTGTACAAAAAAATAAGATTCCGTTCATGCTCGGCGGCGAACATTTAATCACGCTCGGAGCGGTGAGATCGGTTATGAAAAAACACTCGGAATTAATTATCGTACATTTTGACGCGCACACTGATTTGCGCGAGGACTATTTGGGTGCGAAATTTTCGCACGCAACGGTTATGAAACGTTGTCACGACTTATTGGGAGACGGCAGAATTTTTCAGTTCGGCATACGTTCCGGTGAAAAAGCAGAGTTCGAATTTGCGGAGAAGCATAATTTTATAAACAAATTTAATTTAAGTGGA
>Ga0123353_10019108_pt1 | contig 10166 bp, 10 predicted proteins | sample TergutLab28metaG_3_FD_92763 | JGI IMG/M metagenome (GOLD analysis project Ga0123353, IMG submission 92763) | Labiotermes labralis P3 segment gut microbial communities from Petit-Saut dam, French Guiana - Lab288 P3 | ecosystem: Host-associated > Arthropoda: Insects > Digestive system > Gut ...
ACCCTTCTGCGCGGTGCTGTACATGGTGCCGACCTGACTGCGCAGGCCCTTGCCCAAATCTTCGAGGCCCGCGCCGATGGGCAGTCCGCCTTCGGAGAACGCGCTCTGCGTGCGGCCGTAAGCGATTTGCAAAAAGAGTTCGCGCATGGCCGTGTTGATGGCATCGCACACGAGGTCGGTGTTCAGGGCCTCAAGAACGGTCTTGCCGGGGAGGACCTCCGCGGCCATCGCCGCCGAGTGCGTCATGCCTGAGCAGCCGATGGTCTCGATCAGGGATTCCTGGATCACGCCGTCCTTGACGTTGAGCGTCAGCTTGCACGCGCCCTGCTGGGGAGCGCACCAGCCCACGCCGTGCGTCAGGCCGCAAATGTCTTTGACTTCCTTCACCTGCACCCACTTGCCCTCTTCCGGGACAGGTGCCGGACCGTGCGCCGCGCCCTTCTTGACGCAGCACATCTGCTCAACCTCATGTGAGCACTGATACGGACAACTCATAAATGACCTCCAATGTTTTGGAAAGCGCAGTAGTATAGACAAATGCCCCTGCCAATACAATGTCGAAATAAAAAAAGCGGCGATCAATCGCCGCTTTCCATAACGATCAGAAGCCGTGGGTTACGCGTCGTCGTCGTGGATGCTCCCATCCTCATCGCCATCATCCGTGTGGGGCTCGATGATTTTCGCCTTGGCGCGCAGGCTTTCGATGTACTCCTGAATCTTGCCCTGCGCCTCTTGCTGTTTCAGGTAGTCGCGGATGCGGTCGGCGGTCGGGAGGGGGCCGCGCGGCTGCTGGTCGTCAAACTTCGCGAGAATGTGCGAGGCGGTAACCGTCTCAGGCGATGCGGGTGTGTCGCCTGTTGCCGCAACGGCGGGGGTCTTTGCGGTAACGAGAATCAGATGATAGCCGAACTGGGTCTCGACGATGTCGCCGACCTTACCGATTTCCTGTGAGAACGCCGCGTCTGAGAAGGGCTTGACCATCCCCTCGCGCACGAAGGGGCCGAGGTTGCCGCCTTTCTCTCCGCTCGGGCAGTCGGAGTTCGCTTTCGCGAGCTCGGCGAAATCGGCCCCGGCTTCCAGTTGCTTCTTGATGTCCTCGATCTTGGCGCGCTTGGCGAGCTGGGCCTCCTCGGCCTGCTGGAAGCGGGCCTTGATGTCGGCGAGGGTCTTCTCGACTTCCGCCTCGTCAACGACGATGGGGTCCACGACTTTCACCTGCATCAGCTTCTCGATGAGGATGCCTTCCTCAAATTCCTGGCGGGCGACTTTCTCGCCGAGGGGCGACTCTTGGAAGAATTGCTCGCGCGTGCGGTTGGCCCTCATGAGGTACTCGTCCAGGCGCTCTTCCTGTTTTTGGCGGTCGTCGGGCGTAATGACGACGCCCTCCTTTTTCGCCTCGTTGACGAGGAGCGTCCGGATGACGAAGGTATTGATGATCCGTTGCTCAAAGAATTTACGAGCTTCGGCCTTCTGCTCTTCCGGGATGTTGTTCTGGGCGATTGAGGCTGCGACCAGTTTGTCGAGGTCTTTGCGGAGGTACTTCACGCCGTCCACGGAGGCCACCACGCCGCCGTCATTATCCTGCTTGCAGCCGGACGCGACTGCGAGCGCGAGTGCCAGAGTGGCGAAAAACAGAGGTGAACATTTCATGCTATCAAGTCTCCTGTTACGCATTGCTGTGTGTCTGTATCCGATCAATCATCTCCATCGCGACACGGCGAACCGCCGCCGGCACGTCGAGGTGAAAGAGAATAAATATACCAAAAAATCGGGATAATCCAAGCGGAAGTTTCACGTTCCCCTCATTTTTTTTTAACGGGGCGCTGCCGAGCGTTTCGTCGCGCAGGGCGGCGAAGCCTTGCAGGACGGTGCGGTGGAGGGAGAGGACGGCGTCGCCGGGGCGGGGTGCGGCGCAGTGGGCGCAGAGGAGCCGCCCGGCGGGGAGCGAGAAGCGAAACCATTCCGTGTGCGCGGGGTGGCAGTCGGGACAAGGGGCGAGGTCGGGCAGGAGGCCGAGCAGGTGGAGCAGGGCCATCTCGTAGCCGAGGAGTGTGGCGTGCGGGGCGCAGGGCGCGGCGGCGAGGGTGTCGAGGGTGCGGGTGAGGTGCGCGAAGATCTGGGGCTGGGGCTGGCGGCCGGGGACGGCGCGGGCGGTGAGGTCGGCGGCGTAGGCGGCGGCGGCGGCGGCGCGCCAGTCGGCGCGCAGGGGGTCGCGGCGCAGGAGGGGCGTGCATTCGCGGATGGCGTGGACGGCGTTGTGCTCGCGGGGGTAGAAGAGGAGCTCGCAGGTGTAGAAGAGGTCATACTGCCCGAGGAACGCGCTCTTGGGGCGGCACGCGCCTTTGACCGAGGTGGTTACGCACCCGTGCCCCGGCGTGAGCCAGGTAACGAGGTGCGAGGTCTTGGACCACGGCCGGATGTGCAGCGCGATGGCCTCTGTCTTAATGGTCATGCGGGGCCTTGGGCGGCGGCGGCTCCCCGACGATCGCGCCGCCCGAGATGATGAGGTTGATGGCGGTGCTCACGTCCATGTCCAAGAAGATGACCTCGCGCTTGGGGAAGATCAGGAAGAAGCCGGAGGTGGGGTTGGGGGTCGTGGGGATGAAGACGTTCACGCACGGCAGGGGCTGGCCGTCCTCATCGAGGATGTGGGCGGCGATGAGCGGCTGGGTGTTGGCGGTCATCAGCCCGATGGCGTAGCTCTGCTCGTTCGGGTAGTGGACGAGGACGACGGAGCTGAACATGGAGTCGCTGCGGTGTTCGATCCAGTCGCGGAACTGTTTGAGGAACTTGTAGATGCCGCTGATGACCGGGATGTTGAGGAAGAAGTTGTCCACGAGCCGCGTCGCGCGTTTCCCGAGGTGGAACGAGGCCATCCCGATGCCGTAGAGGATGAGGACGACGAGCAGCAGGACCAGCAGCTTGAGCAGGTAGCCGCCCAGCATATGGTTCAGCAACGGGAAGTGCCGCTTGGGGAACCACGCGGTAACGAGGTTGAGCAGGAAGTTGAAGATCCAGATCGTGGCGATGACCGGCGTGAGGAACATCGCGCCCGCAAAGATGCGGTTGCGTAGCGTCGAGATCAGCAGTTTGTCCTTGCGGGGTGCGTCGTTCATGGGCTTTCGTCCGTTGGCGCGGGTGCGCCGGGGGTCCGCTTCCGGTGCACGGCGCGCGCGCGGAAGAAAATGATCACGCAGACCGGCACGGAGCCCAAGTAGAAGATGCCGATGATCCCCAGCGTCAGCCACGAGTGCACCACCAGCATGCTGATGACAAAGGCGACGAACAGCATGAGCGGCAACTGCAGCCGGACCGGGACGCGCATCTTCTTGATGGACAGCGTCGGCACATGGCTCGCCATCAGGATGCCGCAGAACAGGAGCATGAAGCTGCCCACCCACGGCGACTGGAAAACGTCCCAGTCCGTGTGCAGTTCCAGGATGGCGGGGAGAATCACGAACCCCGCCGCGCCGGGCGACGGCAGCCCCACGAAGAAATGCTTCCAGTACGGCTGCGTGGAGTCGTCATCGTCGGCCATGATGTTGAACCGCGCCAGGCGGAACGCGCCGCACATGGCGTAGAACAGCGCGAACACCCAGAACATCCCGCGCACGGGATAGAGCGCGCTGCCCTTCGGCACGACCTCCATGATCCAGAAATAGGCGAAGAGCGCCGGCGCCACGCCGAAGTTCACGAAGTCCGCCAGCGAGTCAAGCTCCGCGCCGAGGCGCGACGTTGCCTTCAAGAGGCGCGCCATGCGCCCGTCCACGCCGTCCAGGAAACAGGCGACGAGGATCGCCACCACCGCATAGCGCCACTCCCCTTGGCAGCTGAAGCGGATGGACGTGATGCCGCTCGCGGCCGCGATCAGCGTGATGAGGTTCGGCACCATGGCGCGCACAGGCACCTCGCGGCGCGCGTGCCGCTTCTTGTGTCTCCGTATCCTGAACTTGCTCATGCGCCCGCCGCCTCCGTTTTGTTCAGGCGGGCGATGATCGTCTCCCCCGCCACCATCGTCTGCCCCACGCGCACGGACGGCTCGGTGCCCTGCGGCAGATAGACGTCCACGCGGCTCCCGAACCGTATCAGCCCGAAGCGCTCCGCACGCGTCAGCCGCATCCCCTCCTCCTTCACGAAGCTGACGATGCGCCGCGCCACGAGCCCCGCGATCTGCACGAAGGCCAGCATCTGGCCGTTCGTCGCCGTCATCAGGTAAAGCTGCCGCTCGTTCGACTCGCTCGCCTTGTCGAGCGCGGCATTGATGAGCGTCTCGCTCGGGATGTAATGCATCTTCGTGATCGTGCCGTCCGCCGGCATACGGTTCACATGCACATTGAGCATGCTCATGAAAATGCTGACCCGCCACACGACCGGGTTCAGCTCCAGGCCCAGCTGCTCGGGTATCGGCACCTGCGCGATGAGGCAGACCGTCCCGTCCGCCGGGCTCACCACCGCATCCGCATCCAGCGGCGGCACGCGCTCCGGGTCGCGGAAGAAATAATAGACGCTCGCCGGGAGGAGCCAGAAGAGCAGCGCGACCAGCGGATGGCCCAGCCAGATGAACAGCGAATGCAGCACGAGCGCGACACCCCCGGCCGCCAGCACAAAACGCACCCCCTCCCGGTGAACAGGCGGGAACAGGAAGCGCCACAACGACAAATCAACAGTATCCATAGCAAACCAAGATGCCCCGTAAAGGGGATATAGTATGTCATACACACGGGCGCCACGCAAGACCGGGGAGTGGTTAATCGCGAATAATTAATCGTTCCGCGTTGATGAACGCTTTCCCGCTCCCCTCCACTCCTCCCACCCGCGCCTTCTGAGCTCGCACGCCGGGCAGGTGCCGCACCCTTCCCCGAGGATGCCATTGTAGCAGGTGAGGGTGTGCTCCGCCACATAGCCGAGGATCCCCAGCTCGTCCGCCAGCGCCCACACCTGCGCCTTGGTCAGGGCCATCAGGGGCGTGCGGATGTTGAACGCGTAGTCCATGGCGAGGTTGAGCGTCGCGTTGCAGGATTTGACAAACGCGTCGCGGCAGTCCGGGTAGCCGCTGGAATCCGCCTCGCACACGCCCGTAACGATGTCGCGGATATGCCCCTGCTTCGCCACAACCGCCGCCATCAGCAGGAACAGCATGTTGCGGCCATCCACGAACGTGTTGGGATACGGCGCGCCTTCGGCAGCCCCAATCGGGCGCTCAGGGTCCAGCAACGCGCTGTCGGCCAGTTGGGCGTAACCATCCAGGCTGACCACGCGATGCCCGGCAACGCCGAAATCCGCCGCGATCTTCCGTGCGGCGTCCACCTCCTGCGCGTGGCGCTGGCCATAGCGGAACGTGATGCACTCCACATTCCCCGCGCCGTACGCGCGCAACGCCCACGCCAGGCAGACCGTACTGTCCTGCCCGCCCGAGAAAACAACCAAGGCCCGTTTTTCATTCATCAGATGCTGTCATGTTGCTTGGCGAGCACGCCCTGCGCCGCCTGTCTTAACGCCGTATCTCGCGCGTCAGGAACGCGGCGACGTATTCCTTGGCGTCGTCCCGCAGCATACCGCCAAAGGCGAAATCCGTGTTGTCTGTCTTGATGACAATGTTCATCACCGTCTGCCTGTTCACGCGCACATTGCTGTCTTTGATGGCAATGGACGAGTTGCGGTTGTAGGTGAACCTCCGTTTCCACCCGAGGGCCCCGATGCCGCTGAAAGCATACCCGTTCCCACGGTCCAGATGAACGACCCGTTTCCCGAAAAGCATGAACAGGATGGACGAGACAAGGGCGACCGTCCCGATGAGGAACGGGATACCGAAGAGCGATGCCCCGAGGTCAAACTCCCCTTTGATAATCTGTTGCCCGTAGGCGGCGTACATCGAACCGCCCGACCAAATCAGCGTGAACGGGATCAGGAAGAGGAGCGGCCCCCATGGGATCCGGCGATACGTGAGCGTAACGCCGCCCCCCATCATGTCTTGCTCCACCCGCAAGCCTTTCGGCGGAGGCTTCCGCAGGATGCCCGCGGCATCCGGCACCGCGCACAGCGTGGCGAACGCGCACGTCTTGCCGCACGCGCGACACAACGCAAGGTCGGTCGAGACGTTGATGTCCGCCATCGGGATAGGACTCGAACAGGACGGGCAGGTGTATTCGCTTGTCATCACAACTCCTTTCGTTTTTCAGCCTCCAACGCCGGGCCTTACCCTTGCATCGCCGCGCCGGAACTGGCGTTGCCGACCATGAGCGCGTAACGGCGCAGCCAGCCCGAGAGGGTGCGGGGTTTCCATGCCAGCGCGGCCGCACGGCGGCGGGCGATTTCCGCATCGTCGAGCAGCACCTCGAGCGTCTGGTTCGGGATGTCGAGGCGGATGCGGTCGCCATCCTTGACCAGACCAATCAGGCCCCCCTCCGCGGCCTCGGGTGAGATGTGCCCGATGCACGCGCCGCGCGTGCCGCCCGAGAAGCGGCCGTCCGTGATGAGCGCGACCGACTCGCCGAGGCCCGCACCCATGATGTACGACGTGGGCGCGAGCATCTCTTGCATACCCGGCCCTCCGCGCGGGCCTTCGTAGCGGATGACCACGACATGGCCCGGCTTGACCCTGCCGCCCAAGATGCCGTCGCACGCCTCTTCCTGCGAGTCGAAGCAGATGGCCTCGCCCTCGAACGTGAGCATGGACGGCGCGACGCCGGCCTTCTTGACCACCGCCCCCTGCTCCGCCAAGTTCCCGTGCAGCACGGTCAGGCCGCCGTCTTTCGAATAGGCGTTGCCGAGCGTGCGGATCACGTCATCGTCCTTGACCTCCGCGCCGGCGAGATGCTGCCCGATCGTCTGGCCCGAGACCGTCGGGCTGTCGAGGTTCAGAAGCCCCGGGATGGCCGCGATGCGTTTCAGGATGGCCGAGATGCCGCCGGCCGCATCCACGTCCTCGATGTGATAAGCACTCGACGGCGAGACCTTGCAGACGTTCGGGCATTTGCGGGCAATCGCATTGATGCGGTCGAGGTCATAGGCGATGCCCGCCTCATGCGCGATGGCGAGCGTGTGCAGGACGGTATTGGTGCTGCCGCCCATGGCCATGTCGAGCGCGAACGCATTGTCAATGGCAGCGCGCGTGATGATGTCGCGCGGCCGCGGCCCCTCGGCCGCCGCCATCTCGACCGCGCGGACGGCGGCGCGTTTCCAGAGGTCGAGCCGCGCGGGGTCTTCGGCGAGGATGGTGCCGTTGCCCGGCAACGCGAGGCCGATCGCCTCGCAGAGGCAATTCATCGAGTTCGCGGTGAACATCCCCGAGCACGAGCCACACCCCGGGCAGGATATCTCCTCAACATGGTCAAGCTCCGCTTGCGAAATCTTCTGGCTGTTGAACGCCGCGACCGCCTCAAAGAGCGTAACCAAATCCGTGGGCTTACCCTGCCACGGCACACCCGCCTTCATCGGCCCGCCGCTCGCAAAGATCGTCGGGACGTTCGTGCGTATCGCGCCCAGAATCATCCCCGGGATAATCTTGTCGCAATTCGGGATGCACACCATCGCATCGAAGCAGTGCGCCTTGACCATGGACTCCACGCTGTCCGCGATCAGCTCGCGGCTCGGCAGCGAATACTTCATGCCGCCATGCCCCATCGCGATGCCGTCGCAGATGCCGATGGTGTTGAACTCGAACGGCACGCCGCCCGCCTCGCGGATGCACTGCTTCACCCACGCGCCGACCTTGTTCAGGTGGCAATGCCCCGGGATGACATCCGTGTAGGAATTGCACACACCGATAAACGGCTTCGCGAAATCCTCGCGCTTCACACCCGTCGCCATAAAAAGCGCACGGTGCGGCGCACGTTGGAACCCAGCCTTGACTTGATCGCTATTCATTCGTTTGCTCCTTAGAATTTGGCACTGTTCGCGCGTGAAAGATAATTGCCCGTCGCGGTGTCAACCGTGATGACCTCGCCGGCCTCCAGATACTCCGGCACCTGCACGACAAGCCCGGTCTCGCACGTCGCGGGCTTGTTGCGCGAGGTGGCGGTCGCGCCTTTCATCACGGGGTCGCAGGACGCTACTTTCAGCTCGACCTTCTGCGGCATCTCGACGGTCAATATCCGGCCGTCGGACTTCAGCGCGGAAATCCCCTCCATGTCCTCCACGAGATACAGCACCTGCTCCTCAATCGCATCCCTCGCAAGCGCGAACTGCGAGAAGTCCTCCACGTCCATGAACGTGTAGAGGTCGCCCTCGCGGTAGAGGTACTGCACCGCGCGCCGCTCGAAGTCAATATCCGTGAACGGCTCCTCGCCCTTGCACGAGATGTCCTTCTTCGCCTTCGACACCAGGTTGCGGAAACGGAAATGATAGATGGATGCCGCGCCCCGCGCGCTCGGCGTGGACACCTTCAAGCTCTCCAGCACATACGGCTGCCCGTCTATCCCCACCAAACTCCCGCGCTTCAAATCACACGCTTTCGCCATAACGCTCCTCTCTCCTTACTCCTTTTAACGACGCCGAACGGCCCCTCACCTGACCCGGTACAGCGAGCGATAGACCTCCAAGGTCTCCCGCGCCGCCGTCTCCCACGAAAATTGCCTCACCCACGCCAACCCCTTCTCGCGGTAGCGGTCGTGCCAGTCGAGCGACCCGATCGCCATCTCCATGGCCTGCCGCCACTCCTGCGGCTCACGCGCCGAGACAATCCTCGCGTGGCCGCCCGTGATCTCCTTCAGCACGTTCAGCGACGAGCAAATCACGGGCGTGCCGCACGCCATCGCCTCCAGCATCGGGAACCCGAACCCCTCCGCCAGGCTCGGGAACAGCAGCGTGTGCGCCGCCGTGTAAAGCCCGGGCAGGTCATGCTCCGGCACCCCCCCCACGAACCGCACCCGCCCGCCGAGGCCCAGCTCCTCCACCGCCTCCGCGACCTTGCTCTTCTTCGCGTCAAACCCGGCCATCACCAGCGGGATCGCAGCCGTCGGCTCCATCAGCGCCAGGGCCTGCAGGAGCGTCCCGAGGTTCTTGTGCGGGAGGTCCGACCCGACAGACAGGAAGAACCGCTCCGGCAGGCGGTACCGCTCGCGGACGCCCGCCACCACCTCCTTCGGCTGCGGCCGGAACTGCGGCGAAATCCCGTGGTAAATCACCACGCTCCGGTTCGCGATGCGCGCGCCGAACAGCTGCTCGCACGTCTTCAACGCCCGCTCCGACACCCCGATAATCTTGCGGCTGCGCCACAGCGCGCGCCGCCCCATCATCCGCCACATCCGGCGCTGCCAGAACGTGCTGTACTGCGGGTGCGACAGCGGGATGACGTCATGGATCGTCAGCACCAGCTTGCCCGGCCCGCCGATCGGCGTGAGGATATACGGCGCATGGCGGACCTCCGCCCGCACCGCCCGCCCGACCTTGAACGCCTGGTAATGGCTCGCCAGCGTCCCGAACGCCGCCGCCGCCACATGGCGCGTAACCTGAACGTGCGTCAGGCACGGCAAGTCCTCCGACTCCGGCGACACGATGACGTGCAGCCGCTCATCCGCCGCCAGCGCCGGGACCAGCGCCGTCAGCAGCGACCGTATGTAGCGGTTCACCCCCGGCCGCTCCGCCACCGCCGCCCGCGCGTCAAACAAAATGATATGGTCTCTCGCATCCATGGGATCGCAAAAAAGACGAATATAGCAAAACCGAGTGCCCTTTCCAAGCGGAAGTGAACGGCAAGATGGGGGGGGGGGCGCGCGGAAACGTAATTTTTTCAAAACGGGGCTTGCGGTGGCATTCAGAATCAGGTAACGTTGAGTTCATACATTGGGTTTTGGAAATAAGGAGTGGATATGAAAAAGTTGGTGTTTCTTGTTGGTGCGGCTGTTGTGGCGGTGCAGGGCATGGCCCTCCAGACGGCGGGGACGCTGCTGGTGGATCTGGCCGCGACGAACGCGGGGGTGAGCGTCGGGAGCAAGGTCTCGAGCTTGCCGAACAAGGGCTCGATGGGCGGCAGCTTCACGAGCGCGGTGGCGAACGAGGGGCCGGTCTATAGCACCTACGGCGCGGCGAATGCCCCGGCGCTGTATTTCGCGGGGAGCGTGAACTCGCTCCTGGTGGGGTCGCAGGTGGACCCGGCCATCACCGGCACGAACGCGTGGACGATGGAGACGTGGATCAACCTCCCGGCCTTTGCCGGCACGACGACG
>Ga0123353_10019109_pt1 | contig 10166 bp, 9 predicted proteins | sample TergutLab28metaG_3_FD_92763 | JGI IMG/M metagenome (GOLD analysis project Ga0123353, IMG submission 92763) | Labiotermes labralis P3 segment gut microbial communities from Petit-Saut dam, French Guiana - Lab288 P3 | ecosystem: Host-associated > Arthropoda: Insects > Digestive system > Gut ...
GAAGACCGGTGAGGTTGTCTGGGAAAACCGCAGTGTCGGCAAAGGTTCGGTGACGTATGTCGATGGAAAGTTGATTCTCCGTAGCGAGCGAGGCGATGGTACAGTTGCGATGATTGAGGCAACGCCAGAAGGATACAAGGAACTCGGCAGATTCGATCAACCTGACCGTAGCGACAAGAACAGTTGGACGTATCCGGTCGTCGTGGACAAGAAATTGTACATCCGCGACCAGGGCGTGTTGCTGTGCTATGATTTGAATTAACGTGTTTACAGAGTCGTTTACAAAGCAGAGCCTACCGCGTAAGCAAGGGACACCAGACGTTTTTCCTGGCTTACGCGTCGGGCTCTGTGTGGAGCGGACTCAGTAATGAAAGGGAAGCATCATGACATCATTCAACGAAGTAGGTCCCGTATCGGAACCCGAAAAACCGAAAAAATGTCCGTGTCAGTGCCGGATAATCATTGCGGTGATTATCGCTGTGCTGATTGCCGGTGCCGTTTGTTGCCACGTTCATCGTCCAAAGCCGAATCGTTTGCAAACAACCGACTTGGTGCCGGGAAAATTGTGTGTTGTGTACTTTCGTCGAGATGCACTTGGCTTATCAACAACTGCCTCTCCGCGTGTTACCACAGTCAATAGTACCGATCTCACGCTTGGAGGAAAAATGGTTGCCATCAATCGTGAGGCAGTTCTCTTGGAAAGGGTAAATGAAACTCGCACCAGAAACGGTGTGCCCCAACCTGAACGATTGTGGATTCCCCGAGAGAGTATCCTCTGCATTGTATGCGTTGACCCGTAAACGAAATATCCGCAAGGAATTATGTCAAAACGCACTTTCCATAATACGCTTTACACGAACGACAACTTGTACGTTTTGTCGGGAATGAACAGCGAGTCGGTCGATCTGATTTACCTTGATCCGCCGTTTAACTCGAAGCGGATGTATTCCGCACCCGTCGGCAGCAAAGCCGCCGGAGCAAGTTTCAAGGACATGTGGCATTGGAGCGATGTTGATGAGTATTACCTTGATGCGCTTGCCGTTAATTTTCCAGAATTGACGAGGTATATTGCAAGTGTTGGAAAGATTCACAGTAAGGCAATGATGGCGTATCTGACCTATATGTCGCAACGGATCGTCGAAATGCACCGAGTCTTGAAAAGCACCGGATCAATCTATCTTCACTGCGACCCGACGGCAAGTCATTATTTGAAAATTCTGCTAGATGAAATTTTTGGTAAAAATAATTTTAGAAATGAAATAGTTTGGTCATATCATCGTTGGACTTCTGTTAGTACGGCGTTCCAAGGAACACATGACACAATTTTGTTTTATGCAAAAAATAAAAAAAAAATTGAGTTCAATGTACAAACAGAACCCTATTCAACACAATCCAAGCATAAAGCAAAAAGATTCACGAAAATTACAGACGGGAAATTGATTCAGAATTATACAGAAGACAATGTCAGAGAAAAATCCATGCGAGATGTTTGGGATATTTCATTTTTGAATTCAATGTCGAAGGAACGTACTGGTTATCCCACTCAAAAACCTCTCGTCCTTTTGCATCGTATCATAAAGGCATCGTCCAAGGAAGGAGACATCGTCTTGGATCCGTTTTGCGGTTGTGCTACCACTTGTGTAGCAGCGCAGCATTTGGGCAGAAAGTGGCTCGGTATTGATATTGAAAAACAGTCCGTTAACATTTTGATTGAACGATTGACCGACGCACAAGGACGGCTTTTCAAGGATTTTGTAGCAACCGATCAGATTCCGAAGCGCAGCGACATTGAGGAGGTACAACCGTCGCAATCCATAAAGCAAAGATTATATGCGCAGCAAGACGGCAAGTGTAACGCTTGCAGACAGGATTTTGATGTGCGAAACCTTGAGATAGACCATATTATTCCAAAGTCAAAAGGCGGCGGTGATTATTATGAAAACTATCAGTTGCTCTGCGGTTCATGCAATCGAATCAAAGGAGACCGACCAATGGAATACCTGCGATTGAAAATCGAAACCCGTGAGCGTATGATGAAAAACAAGATATTTTTTGGAGAATGAACATGAGTGCCCCCCTTTCTATCCTCAACGGTCGCATGATCGATCCCTGTCAGCACCTGGACCGGATCGCCAACTTACGCATTGCCGACGGTAAAATTGTCGCTATCGATTCTCCGCCGGGTGAGAACGACGAAGTCTTCGATGCAACCGGAAAAACCGTGTTGCCAGGTCTCATCGACATGCACGTTCACCTCCGCGAGCCGGGCAATGAAGAAAACGAAACCATCGAAACCGGTACGAAAGCCGCCATTCACGGCGGATTTACGTCCATTGCTTGCTGTCCCAACACGATGCCGCCGGTAGATTCGCAAGCAACTGTCGAGTTCATTCAGCAACAAGCCGCTCGGAGCAAACATTGCAACGTCTTTGTGATTTGTTGCATCAGCAAGAACCGCGAAGGGAAAGAACTCGCCGAACTCGGACAACTCTTCCAAGCCGGTGCCATCGCTTGCAGCGATGACGGCAATCCCGTCGAAGATGCCGAACTGATGCGACGTGCCTTTGAATACTGTCTGATGTTCGACAAACCTCTGTTGAGCCATCCTGAAATGATGTCTCTCACTAAAGGAGGCATTATGCACGAAGGGATGGTCTCGCTTCTACTGGGTTTGCGAGGAATGCCTGTCGCCGCCGAAGATGTTGCGGTTGCCCAAGATATTACCCTAGCGGACATCACCGGCGGCAGACTTCACGTGATGCATGTTTCTTCCGAAGGAGCAGTATCGGCAATCCGTCGGGCAAAATTGCGCGGCATTCGAGTTACTGCCGAAGTTACGCCACACCATTTGACGCTCACCGACGAGACATTGAGATCGTTCGATTCCAATTTCAAGATGAATCCGCCGCTCCGTAGTCAGGAGCACGTCGAAGCGTGTATCGAAGGACTCCGGGACGGCACGATTGATGTCATTGCCTCGGATCATGCTCCGCACACGGTCGAAAAGAAGATGCGGGAACTCGATCAGGCACCGTTCGGCATCATCGGTTTGGAAACATCGCTTGCGGTGGTGATTACGAAGTTGGTGCGTCCCGGCATCTTGGATTGGTCGGCAATTGCCGAAAAGATGTCGCTCAATCCAGCGAAGATTTTGGGCATTCCGAAAGGAACGCTCCAAATCGGTGCCGATGCAGACATTACGGTCATTGATCCCGATGCAAAGTGGACGGTCTCTGCTGATGACTTTCACTCCAAGAGCAGGAACTCGCCGTACATCGGTTGGGAACTCTTTGGTAGAGCCTCGGCGGTGTTCGTAGGGGGCGTGCGGCGAGTTTGACCTTTTCCCTGTCACGTTTCCCAAAAACCGACCACTATACAGTAAAATGGAACGGTAAAATGGGAAACGGTATGACACCGCAAGCACAGTACGAACAGGTTGCCGCCGCACGATTGGGAAACCGAGAAGCATTCGCCGCACTGGTTGAACACTATCAAGGACTCGTCAGTGCCGTCGCTCTGAACATCGTCGGCGACTTTCAACAAAGCGAAGACATCGCCCAAGAAGCGTTTCTGATTGCGTGGAATCGACTGACCGAGTTGAGCGAGCCAGCAAAGTTTCCGGCTTGGCTCTGCGGCATTGCCCGAAACTGCTCCAACAACTGGGTGCGGCAACAAAAACGCAATCCGCTCGCAAAATCGGCAACACTCGACTCGTTCGGGAACCTACACAATCGTCATTCCCGCGTAGGCGGGAATCCAGACGAGCGACTCTCCTCTCTAGATTCCCGCCTACGCGGGAATGACGGTTTTCCAACAAGTCAAATAGAAACGGAAACATCGGACAAGACAAATGCCCAACTGGTTTGGCAATCGTTGTCCGACATTCCAGAGACCTATCGGGAACCGATGTTGATGTTCTATCGGCATGGGGCGAAGATTTCGGAGATTGCCGACGCTCTTGAACTGACCGAAGAGGCGGTTCGGCAACGGCTCTCACGGGGACGCAAACTCTTGAAGTCGGAAGTCGAGCGGACGGTCGAAAAGACATTGACGGCAACGCGACCAGACGTGGCGTTCACGGTGGCGGTGTTAGCGGCAATTCCCCTTTCAGCAACGGTCGGCTGTTCGACTTCGACCAAATCAGTAGGTTTTTTAGGAGGAGTTTCTGCTATGAGTAGTATTGGTAGTGTTTTGTTGTTTTTCGTTCTGGTGTTACTCTCGGCAATCCCGCCGTTATTGTTTGCCGCCGTCTGTTTTTACGCTTGTTGGTACGCCGTGAAAAATTCGCCGACGTTGCGTACTCGCCGCTTTGCAATCAGTGCACTACTTGATATGTGCGTTCTGCTTTGGCTCATCTGGTTTGCAAAGGTATTGATCAATCGGTACTTCATGGGTTTCGAATGGTCGGTTGGAGCGACCAATTATTTTCCGTTTCTTCCCTATTCTGCAAAGTTTTTCTTGTTCCATCATCTGCCGCTATTTTTGGTGTTTTCTACTTTCATTGTGTACATTGTCCTACGCTGGCGGCAACTGTTGTGTGAGGATCGTACCCCCAGAGAGACGGAGACGCAACAAAGAGAGACGGGGACTGTGTCCCCGCAGCAAAGCGAAAGGGGCGGCGACACAGTCGCCGTCTCTCTGTTAGCAAAAACACTCGAAAGAGAAATATCCTTCGTTCGCAACGTCGTCAACAATTACAGAAATTCCTGCCTAACCACACGCGGCATTTGCGTCAAACGCAACATTGTCCTCGGACTCGTTGCCCTCTTTTGCGTGTATTACATTGTGAAGCAGTCTTTGCTATACGCAAAAGCCTTTTCGTGGCATGAATTTTCATCGGAGCAAATCGTTGGAGCTCTCGTAATAGTCGTCTTATCGTTTCTTTTTATGATCGCCCTTTACGCCATATTTTTTCGGATCATCTCGAAAGCCATCGGCATTGCTTGGGACGATGCCGCATTGGAAAAATCGCCGCCGAAGATTCCGCTTTCGCAGTGGAATGAAGCCGAACTGCAACCAGAGGGACGACGGCAAATGCTCGTCGATAGCGTTATCCTCCTGTGCATGGTTCCGCTGATATTGATCCTCATGATTCTCGGCATCGGGCTTGCTCAGGAACTTCTGTTTACCGATCCGAAATATACCATTATGTCTTTACCGCAAAACTTGGGTATCGACAGACTCATCATGTTTTTGGTCGTTCTTGTCGTGCTGACTGTCCTTTGGTGTTCGTACAATCCGACGAAGCGGTGGCTTGGTTTCGCAAGGCTGTTTCTCGCCGTCGGCTTGCTGGCGTTTTGTTATTTCGAGTGGCAACCCTTTCACCAACTTGTTGCAAGTTATTGGTCGCACGGTTCCGACGGTATGACAGTATTTGGACTGTCTCGCTGGGAAATGTTGAGCAAAATGTATTTGCCGTGGCACTTGACGGCGTTTTCGTTTCTTGCCTATTCGCTCTCGGCGGCGGGGTTTTGCTATTTGTTGCGGGCAGGGGAAAGATGAGGTAAGTGCAAAAACGCGTGGGGCGTAAGCCACCAGTTTGGAACCGGAGTACCGGCTAAATGATGGCATAATCGGAATTGCCGGCATTATCGTTAAACTTTGCCAACCAAAATACCCGAAAAACCGAGAGGGGTCCCTAATTTACGACGAAGAGTTCGATGCAAGATGACCATGCGTTCGATACGGCGGAAGCATTGCAAGCCCAGTTCGAGGCTCTGGACATTCCGCCGAACATTGATCCACAACTGCTGGCTCTTTGGATACAGCGGGAACAGGACGAAATTGAACGCCGAAAGCGGAAATTCGTCAAACCGCCCAGAAAATACGGACGTAGTCTCAATCGGCTCTTCGCCGCCTACATCGGCATTGCAGTCATGTGCCTCTCGATCCTCTTGGGATTGGTGCAAGGTCAAGAACCGCAAGTGATTCTCAAGACGGCTTGCATCGTGTTCTTGATGTACACGCTCATCGGTGCTTTCGTCGGCTTGATTGCGGAGCGTTGTGTCAGTGATTCCGTTGAAACACTCCTTCGGGACATCGTCAACCGAAGTCGAAATGTCGGAAGCCCCAACGGCAAACCGGAAGGCACGGAGACGTAATTTTCTGCGAAAACCTTACCGCTCGAACATTTCCGGCAACGGAGCGATCAACTCGACTCGCTCCTTCGTCGTCGGATGCGAAAAGGTCAGTTTCCACGCATGAAGAGCGATACCGCCGGGAAAAGACATCATTGCACCGTATTTGATGTCCCCGCAAATCGGAAAACCACGACTGGCGAGTTGCACCCGAATTTGATGTTTGCGACCCGTTATCAGTTGAATCTCAACCAACGAACATCGACCAACCTGACGCAGTTTCCGATAACGGAGTTTGGACTCTTTCCCCCCGTCTGACTGCGTCCGCGTAACGTTGCGATGCCGACTGTCTTCGCAAAGGTAATCCACACACTCGGCTTCGGGTGGGAAAATCGTTCCTTCAACGAGAGCGGCGTAAACCTTTTCGACGGTGTGCTCCCGAAATTGTTCGTTGAGTCTCGCCGCCGCTTTAGAAGTTCGGGCAAAAAGGACCACGCCAGAAACCGGCACGTCGAGTCGGCTGACCACTCCGAGATAGACTTCCCCCGGCTTGGCGTACTTTTCCTTGATATACGCCTTCGTTTGCGTGAGCAACGTTTCTTCCCCGCCGGGTAATCCCATCGTGGCTAATCCCGGCGGTTTGACCAAGGCGATGACATGATTGTCCTCGTAAAGAATGTGCATGAAAAGAGTATATCGGGCAATCGGTGAGCGAAGGGTACGTAAACATCCTTATACTCGATTGGAAAAGATAGGCAAAATAGGGGTTTTGCTATCACTGTGTCCGCGTAGTAATCCAACATTTTGAGTAATATTTTGTGGGCATAATTGTTTAAGAGCAAGAGCGGACGGGTTGCCATTGCTGCCCATTTGGTGTAGAATGCTAACCTAGCATTCAAAAGAGAGATCAATGACAGCAAGCGTAGTGTTATCGGGTGTTGGTGGGCAGGGAATTCTGCTGGCAAGTGAAATTGTGGCACAAGCGGCAGTGGCGGCGGGGCACGACGTGAAAACGAACGAAGTTCACGGAATGGCACAACGCGGCGGCTCGGTCATCGCACAGATTCGATACGGAAAAGAAGTGTTCAGTCCACTCGTGCCGAAGAGATCAGCAAAGGTTCTCGGTTCGCTCGAACGAATCGAGTGTCTGCGATACATCGATTACCTTGCCGACGATGGCGTAGCAGTCATATCGGATCAACAGATAGTGCCGGTAACATCTTCGACAGGAGGAACGCCTTATCCCGATGTCGATGAGGCGGTGTTGTCGCAGTTTTTCCAGAGACTCGTCTATCTGCAAGCCCTTGATATGGCAACCGTTCTCGGCAATGTGAAAACCGCCAACATCGTTTTGCTGGGAGCGATCTCGACCTTTCTGGACTTGCCGGTAGACGCTTGGGAAACCGCCATCCGAAAGTGCGTCAAGGAAAAATTTGCCGCCATCAATATCGAAGCGTTTCACAAGGGGCGAGCGGCTGTATAAAAACTTTCCGACACGTTGCAAGAAAATCTTTGAGCCGGGAACTGTGTTCCCGGCTCAAAGGTTCCCGATCCCTAGTTCCCGATCCCTAATCGAGGGCGGTCTCCCGCGCAACTTCTTCAATGGTCGAAAGTCCCAGATGAATCTTCTGCATGCCGGCATCCCGAAGCGTTAGCATACCGCCACGAGAAGCGGCAGCACGTAAATCCCCCACGGAAACTCCCTGATTGATCAGTGCCCGAATCTCGTCCGTAATGAGCATAAACTCATGAATTGCCGTTCGACCTTTGTAGCCAGTGTTGTTGCAGTTAACACAACCCTTTCCTCGAAAGAAAGGTCGTCCCGCCACCATCTCCGGCGTGAGTTCCAATTCTTGAAGTTGATCCAACGCCGGCGTAAATTGTTCCCGGCATTCCTTGCAAATTGTTCGGACAAGTCGCTGTGCCAGAATTGCTTGAACCGTCGCCGTGATCAAAAACGAAGGAATACCCATGTCCTTCAATCGGGTAATCGTACTCGGTGCATCATTCGTGTGAAGCGTACTGAACACCAAGTGTCCCGTGAGCGATGCCTGCACGGCAATTTCTGCCGTTTCCCGGTCACGGATCTCACCAACAAGGATAATATCCGGGTCTTGCCGAAGAATCGACCGCAAACACTGCGCGAATGTGTTGCCGATGTCTGCATCAATCGGCATTTGAATAATGCCGTCAATGTCGTACTCGACGGGGTCTTCCGTCGTCATTAACTTTTTCGTAAGAACGTTCAGTTCGGACAATGCCGCGTACAACGTTGTTGTTTTCCCGGAACCTGTCGGTCCCGTTACCAAGAAGATGCCGTTCGGTCTATTCGTGGTTGCCCGAAATTGCCGGAGCAAATCGGCATCCATTCCGACATTCTCGAGATCGAGCATCACGACGGACTTGTCGAGAATTCGGCAAACGACGCTTTCACCGAACAAGGTCGGCAACACGCTGATCCGCAAATCGACGACGTGTCCACCGACGGTCAATCGGATACGTCCGTCCTGCGGTAGTCGGCGTTCGGCAATGTCGAGGTTTGCCATCACTTTGATTCGAGTGGTAATCGCGGAAGCAAGGTGTCGGGGAGGCGGCACCATTTCGTACAATGTCCCATCGGCTTTGATGCGGATTTTGAACTCTTCTTCAAACGGTTCAAAGTGGATGTCGCTCGCGTGATCTCTGATACCGAGGAGGAAAACCATGTTGAGCAGTTTTCGCACCGGAGCCGATTCGCTAAGGGCTTCGATACTTGCCAAGTCGATGGCACTGCCGCTCTCCATCGCATCTTCCATGTCCAGGAACAGTTTGCTCTTGGTGAGTTCGTCGATAATCGATTCCACGCTTTCGATGTCGGATGCGTAATAACGGTCGAGTGCCTGCTTGACTTCCCGAGGGGTCGTCACAACAGCCCGAATTTCGTACCCGAGAAAGTTACGTAATTCATCAAGCACGGTGATGTTCTGCGGATCGCACATCGCCAGCGTCAAGATGTCATTCCGAAAACTGACCGGTATGACTTTGTAGATTTGCGCCATTGGTTCGGTGATTTGCGACAGCACTTCCGGCGGAATGGTCAGGTCTGTAAGTCCGATGACGGGGAGTCCCAGTTGCTCCCCGAGTGCAAGGGCGACTTGGTCGTCGTTGATAAAGCCCATCGAAATGGCAGTTTCACCGATTTTTTCGCCGTGTCGCTGCTGATGTTCTTCCAGCAAGACTTCGAGTTGTTCCTCGTCGATGAGTTTGAGGTCTACCAAAATTTGTCCGAACCGTCGTAAAGCCATGGGGATAACCAAAAGGAATGTTTTACACTAACCTCCCATTTTAACATGGATTTAGGCGAAATGATACGCCCCACTAGAAGATTCCCGCCTTCGCAGGAATGACGAAGATGATGGTTTCCGAACAAGTCTATTTTCTTCCTATTTCACATTGTACAAAGGAGACAAAGACACCGCATCATGATGTAGGGCTGGGAATGGTAAAACCGGTCGTGATGAATGGGGACAAGGTCTTCAGGACAAATCGAAACTCGTAGCATAATTTCTCCGTGAGGGGTAAGGAAAAACAACAGAAAATACCACAGATTTACGCCTGTCATGAAAAGACCAATGCCTCGCCGTTGAGGGCATACGCCCCATCCGTCGAACATGTCGGCAGTGGGACACTTGCCGTCAATACTCCTGGTCAGGATCAAGAAACTGCCCTTTCGATTAACTCAAGAATAGCAACCGGATCGTCTGGCAAATCATCGCAACATAATTCCATTGAGCGGCGGCGAATCGCTTCCAAGTATTCCAACCGTTTTTCCTGTGGCAATTTGGGATATTTCTTGTCCATCGCCTCTTTTACAAATAGGTATTCGTCGTCAATCGAAGTCTGAAACATTGCGGGATTGTCTGTGCCAAACACCGTCGAAATGCCGCCATTCTGGTCGGGCGGACACATCGCAAACAACGGATGATCTTCTATCGAATGGCACTGTACTCGATTTTCTTGTGCGTACCCCGATTGACACGGCATGTTCCTTATGGTAAAAACATGTCGTTTTGCGAAACTGATCTTGACCTTTTCTCCTTGAATCGGTTA
>Ga0123353_10019111_pt1 | contig 10165 bp, 8 predicted proteins | sample TergutLab28metaG_3_FD_92763 | JGI IMG/M metagenome (GOLD analysis project Ga0123353, IMG submission 92763) | Labiotermes labralis P3 segment gut microbial communities from Petit-Saut dam, French Guiana - Lab288 P3 | ecosystem: Host-associated > Arthropoda: Insects > Digestive system > Gut ...
CCTTACAATAGAAATACAGCGCATGTGGAATGTAAAAACAAAGGTGATACCAGTAATAATAGGGGCGACTGGGACTATTTCAAAGTCATTCAGAAAATACTTGAGCAACATACCAGGAAAACATGAAGTAAAGGAACTCCAGAAAACAGCCATATTGGGCACTGCACACATACGGCGGAAAGTACTAATGTAAACATACAGTAGATTCAACACTGAAACTAATGACATAAGCACCATGAATAGTAACAACAGAATAGCTGTAACACTGTATTCCTAGGGACATAGTTTGTCTCAGGAATATAAGTATAATATCCTGCAGAAAGGAGATGATGATGATGATGATGATGATGATGATGATGATGATGATGATAATCATCATCATCACCACATCCACCACTACCACCACCTTCATCTAGCTAACAAGGAGTTGGGACACTTATTGACCTGTTCTGGTCTCACACTTCCAGAAGTTTTGAAAGCTATAATTAAATATATGGGTGATAAATTAAGAGCTAAGAAAGTGCTTTAACTAAATTGTAATATACTTCTATTATTCTGGCAGATTTGTGTAAACCAGTCATGTACCAGCATCTTTCCACATATTGACCAGGGGAAGTGCCCAAGCAATCACAATAACTTGGAGTGTTCTGGACATGGGGTGAGTAAATGGGTGTGTGTGTGTGTTTGCTATCCAGGCATCCTTCATGCTGTATAGGTAGATTGAGTGACTAATTGATTGATTGATTGATTGATTGATTGATTGATTTGCATTTGAGTTCTGGGCCTCTCATCCCCTTGATTTATTCATGCTGTGTAAGTATTTTGTATAAATATATGCTTTTTTCTTTAGTCATTAAAAGTATAAAGAACAAATATGTTTAATGATACTTACACTGGCCAAAATATTAATTATTTATTCCTCTCAGGAGAAACATGTATTGTATTGTCAATACATTATTTTTGTACTTTATGTTTAGTAATTTTATGACTTGTTCCACATCCTGTTGTCACATTGACTAAATTTTGAACTCATGGATTGCATGGTGTATATGTGTAACGTGTTAACTAGCGTCTGTACATAAATGTCTTTGTGTGTGTGTGTGTGCACGTGCGTGTATGTGTGTGTGTGTGGGTGCATGCACGCTTACATACGCATATACGGCTATACATATGTATGTATGTATGTATGTATGTATGTGTGTATATATACTTTATATATATATATATATATATGCATTATGTCTGTACATATGTCCATATGTATGTATGAATGCATGTATACATGCATCATTCCAAATATGAGATCATTATACTACAAGAAATAAAGTTTTCAGGTATCTGTAAGGGGTGGTAGTAGGCAGCCATTGTTGATGTGGCTGTGATTTGTTGTGTGCAGAAATAAATCAGTGGGTTAACAAACAAATGCTTTGTTTATCTATACAGAATAAAGTAAAGAGATTTCTGTCTGTTCTGACATTGTGAAACATAGTGAAATACCATTAAAAATTAAAAGAGAGTAGAGTCCTGATTATAGTACCTCAAGAGAACTGAAGTTATGTTGGATACTTGAAAATATTGGATAATATGAAAGAATAATAAAAATGATGTTTGTGCATAGCAACAAAATTTTTAATTAAATTACTAAGGCCACAAAATGAGGCATTGAATAAAATATCTCATACACAAATATAACATTAAACAAAAAGTACATGAATTTATAAATGATTTTATTTCTTTCTAACATAAGAGTAATGAATATTTGTTACTGAGAGTCCCTCATTTTATTTGTATCTGGGTCATACCATCGTCTGAAAAGTAGTGTCTGCCATTGTCACATCCTTTTGTTTTTAAACTTAAACAAGTGTGGTCTGAATAGATTTAAATTACCCCTATATTTCCCATTCTGTCAGATTTCTCTACTCATTTATTATCTTCTAAATGGCCATTTTAACCATGACACAAGAGCTACTGTTTCATCTACAGTCATCTGTTTTCTTCATATTTATTATTATTTGTTGTATGTCATCACCATTCACACTTTCATCACCTGCCATAAGTTTTAATTAAGAAAAGACTTTTGAAATTTTCTTCCACTGTATCCTCCAAATGTCATTCTTTATCTAAATTATTATTCTTCTTCCTCAAGTACCTGCCTACAGGATTGTGCCAGCCATTTGCTCAAAATCTCCCAGGATAGGGCTGTCCAACCAAACAAGCACTTAAGTTAATTGTTTCAAATTTTCTAATGTTCCATCTTTGTTTAATAACTTATGTAGGTGAATATGGAAGTCTATGCAGATATATTTAGCGGACACTATGAGGGAAATTTGATGCTAGAAAAACCGTATTTTCTCCAGCTTGAGGTGTGTTCGCAACATTTTGAAAAGCAACTATTAGCTTCCTCGTGTCTGTCCGTCCATCCGTACCTCTGCATGGAACAACGCAGCTCCCAGTGGACAGATTTTAATTAAATTTGAGTATGTTTGAAAATTCTTATAGAAAATTCAACTTTCATTGAAATCTGCGAGAATAACATGTACTTTACATGAAGACCTACATATATTTATGATAGTATCTTCCTCAATTCTACTTAGTATGAGAAATTTTTCAGACTTGAGTTGTAGATGAAGTCAAAACACACATTTCACCTGCAGTAACTTTTTCTTAAAATCATGTAGTTTATGAGATAATGTTGACAAACATGGTGGAGCCAGACAGGCCACAGATGACAATACAATAGAGCCGATGTGCATTGCATGCTGGATAATTAAGGCTGCAGACTTGCATTATGTAATACTTATTGCTTTCAATGGCTACAGTGGTTTCATGAACGCGCTTCAATGTTACGTTATACGTACATTGCCTGTCGCCATAGATTCCAAGGAATTAACAGAAGGCATTACATGCTACTCTTTTTACTGCTTTTATTGCTATTATCTGGTTTTTCTTTGCGAGAAGACTGTGTTTTTGAAGGAAGCATTTGAAAATTTAAGATGGTTTTGTTACAATTGTAGAGGTGTTCTTGTGTTAACCCTTAATTCTTTATATAATTGTTCTCTAAATTTCAAAAATGATTTTGGAAGTGCCAGTGATATTTTCCTCCAAATATTAAGCTGTCTCGCTCTACAAAGCGTTTCTTGGCAATGTAGCAACTCTGTACTAGCAGTAAAGTTGCATTCCTCATCAGCAAATTCCTTGTGAAACATCTGTATGTTTTCTTGGAGAAGAGATCCATTGTTTGAGTGTTACACTCATTTTGTTATGTGAACCACTACAAAAATATAATGTTTGTTGTAAAATAAGCAAACAACATGTATTGTCGGGTTACATGTAATGTAAGGTTGATCATTCTTGTGCCTTCCGACAGTGGTCAGTAGTCACTACTGAATACGACAGCCATATATAATAAGCAGACTGCTCTGAGTAATGTCTGCACAGTGGAGAACTGTCACAGATTTGTCCAATCACGCACAGTGCTACATCATCCAGTTTATGTGCTCAGAAGATGCAAGGTGGCACGCATTCATTTCTGAATGAAGTGTGTGTATGACGACTCTTTGCAGCGTACAGCAGTGTTTGACTGGTACAAGAGATTCAAAGAGGATGGGAACAGCAATGAGGACTCCACGTTTTGGACCTGGACACACGTGCCAAGGAGGATCAGATGGTGCAAATTTATCATCATGTAATGCTTTGGCATCAACGTTGAATGTGTGCTTCACATCGTTCTGCAAGTTCGGGGGTATCGGAAGGTTTCTGCTTTATGGTTGCCGAAGAGTTGAAATGATGAAAAGAAAGCAACTCTTATGGGTGTCTGCTTGGAACATCTGCTGCACTATGAAGGAGGTGGAGACAAGTTTTTGGAGCATGTTGTCGGAGGGTATAAGTCCTGGTGTTTGCACTGTGATCCAGGGACCAAATGTATGAGTCAGCAGTGGAAACTTCTGTTCTTCTCCAGACCAAAAAAGAGTTGTGCCACACCAGCGCCAGTAAGGTGAAGCTGACATTGTTTCTCGATCATCGTGGACCTCTGCTGATTGACTGGTTACCCAAGGTTATCACTGTGGAACCCTGGAACGCAGTAGGAGTCCTAGCATGATATCGCATGGTATAATTCTCATCTATGACAATGCCAGACCCAAGTCTGCATGAACTTCTTGTTAGAAGCTGCAACATTTTTGGTGGGAACTTCTTCCATATCCACCCTACAGTCTGGGCTTGCCCCCTAGAACTATCATGTGTTTGAGCCAATGAAAAAGGCACACAAAAACCTGCTCTTTGCTATGGTCACAGATGCAGAGGAAGCAATCACACTGTGGCTTCACCAACAGCCACAGTTCTTCTACAGACGTTGTATAGACGGACTCATGAAACTGTGGGATACCTGTTTAAACAATCATGGGGCATATGCTGAATAACCACATCATCTTGCTGCATGGTGCGCACAATCCGCTTATTTATCAAACAACTCTTATAATATTTCACCCACTTTTATATATCCACATTTTTTATCATCATTCTTCATTCCAGGTCTAGCAGAACAACACTCTCCAATTCTGCTCCTTTTGCTCCTTCATGCATTAATATTAACACTGCTAACACCCTGTTCCTTTCTCACTTTTGAGTAGTTTCCCTTTTATCAATTTTTGTAAGGTTTTTATTTCACCGAAATGGTCACTTTGATTAGCTTTCATTTTGACATGTTAATTAAACAAAACCAGTGTTGTGTTATAGATTAGAGACTTCTGTCAATAAGGAATGACAGAGCTGAACTAGTATAATCAAAGCCAGTAATGAAAGCATATTAAGGTGACTAACAGTGAGTACTTTTATCCAATGTAGATGATAAACAACATGAATGTATAAACATACACATCATTTAGATACATGAACATGGCAAGGTGCGTTATTCATTGAAGTAAGTGCTAAGTTGATTGTTGATAAAGTATGACAGATTTCGTGCAATGATATTGGGAAATATAATACAGCAGTCTAATGACATATTACAAGGGATAGAAAGGGATGTCGGATAAGAGAAGATCAGGTAATTGGAACTCTGCGTGGAAGAAAAGGTGTGTGAAAGCACCACATTTCAGTGTTTTGAAAGCTGCATAAAACAGGCTAATTGCTTGCATCAGATGACTGTGATTGTGATGACCACATGTATTCAGCTGACACTCCATCACATGTTACTTAATCACAGCTCAACTTAATCTGCTGCATTGTTTTCTTTACACCATGCTATACACATCTGACATTCTTAGTAAATGTTTGTAATCGCTCCTCACTGTGCAGAGAGAGATACCAGAATTTTCTGGACTTACATATCCAAGCTGCTCTAATAGCTGCAGTGGCTTCTTGTAGAAGGTACAGGCGGCCTTTGACTTTTGGGTGTTCAACTTTCATACAACCCACATGTTTGTACATTATAAATTCTCACCCATACTCTGTCTCTTGTATGCCAAATTCGGACTTCTGTACAGAGAGGTGAACACACATTTCAAACTGTCTCACAGTGGTTGGTGTTATCTGTCAGTCAAGCCAGCACGTCAAACTCTTGCATGGTCTTGACGTGTTGCGGTCTGTGTAGAAACAGTTATGCTTATTTTTTCATTCATGGAACAGGGAAGCATAATCAGCCAGGCCATCAGGGCAACAAACAGGGAAGGTGAACCTACCTTGAAGGCATTCTGTGAGTGGTGTAACATTGAGAATACCGTGAACAATACTGGTGACATCTTTTTTTTTTAATATAGGAGTCTACAATGTATGGTTTCTGAAGAGGTTATGCTCACATTTGGCGCAGGTTTTTAAAGATTTTGAGGAGACTCTTGGGTATGCCACGTGGGAAGTTGCTCATCTTATAAATGAGCTGACCTTGGGTGTCAGCAATGAAGATATGGAAGAATTAATTGCATATTATTCACAGCCTATGTCCAAGATATCATTGACATAAAAGAGGGAAATAGGGCACTAACTGAAGCTGATTCTCAGAGTTCTCCGATTAAGACTCCGAGACTGAAATAAATGAAAGAGCCTTTGATCACCTTGAACAATTCTGAATTGTAATGGAAGAATGTGCTGTGAATGCAGACAGAAGTTCAATTTATGGATGCCTGTTAAAAGAGAAGAAGAAGGCTTATGTCCAACTTTCACTTGACTGTTGCTTCAAGAAAGTCCATAATATGCCATTAGCAAGTTCTTCTTAAAATTAAAATCAACTACTTGGTTGAATTGTTGGTACATCTGTTTTGCTTGTGGCCTATAAATAGGCATTGTATGTGCTTTTAAGCAGTGGGAACAAGTCCCCTTGTAAGATACATGCCTGTTGCTCATCTTTTGTACATTTTGACTTCTCTCTGGCTTTTCTGGAATGAATTATGTACAAAAGTGCCTGTGCATAAATTTCTGCATAACTTATGTGTATAAATGTGACACTGAAAACTCTTTCAAATTAAGTAGAGAATTAAGGTTACTTTAGTATAAATTCTGCAAAAGCTCTTATATTTTAGTCTTTACCACCAGCACATACATCTTTGAACAAATACATTTTCAGGCCACAAAATGGTCAGTAGCCTTACAGAGAAACTGTTAGCAGTATTTTTTTGCTGCAGAATGGTGTGAGAACTGTTATTAGGAGTTTATTTTGTCTGGGAGCCAGAATAATGGCTTGGCTGTAGACTAGAAGATACATGGTTAAAATCGTAGCAGGGTTAAGATTTTCTCTCTTCTCCAAGATATCCAGACTGGCTTTGAGGCCCACCCAGCCTCCTGTTTGGTGGTTGCTGGGGTTCTTTCCCAGTATCTGTGATCATCTCTACACACACACACACACACAAGTATATAAGTGGTTATGGTATCAATAAACTGGACATTATAATGTTCTTATTACTTAAATTACAAAATTAAGTCTGCAGAGGGCTTTTTTCATTAAAAAAACCTGTCATGCTGGTTGAAAAAACTGAAATTGGGAGAAGATGTAAATGGTGTATTATTCACTACTTAATCATTTTTACCCCATAAAATATATTGGTTATATATATTGCCTACTTTAGGTTATTTCCCTAAAGAGTATCAAACATTTGGTCTTTATAATAGATATACAGTACATTTTCCTTGATGTAGGAACTAAGTTTTAAATATTGTTTAAATAAACTTCAGAGTTCAAAGAGCTAAAGAACAGTTTCTCAATAGTCCAGATTTGTAAGTTAGTTTATGAGATGCAAAGATAAGGTTTCAGTTTTTCTGCAGTGTGGTGTGTCATCACTGAGTAACTGGTTTCCAGCGTTTCAAGATAACATAGTGGTCTAGTCAACCATTGAAGATGAGGCTAATCCATTGATTTGAAACATTAAAACAGCATCCTATCACAAAAAAAAAAAAACAGAAATCTCAGCCGCATTGCAGCAAAAACCTGAAGTTTGCAGATGTGAAGTTATGATAATTCTTGATGAGCACGGAAAGATTTTTTTGTCTGTCTGAAGGTGTTTTTCTGGACTCTTCTTGCAAGCATTGAGGAAAATAATGAGTACTTAAGGATTGCTGACCCCTTAGTAGAGATTTGAACTGACTTTCTCCCAACTAAGAATCAGCTCATAGTTAGTGTTTTAGTTCACTGTCCCAGCATCAATTGCATAACTTATAGTAAACTTCACATGTATTACACAAGAACGTCATGCAAGTAATTTTATGTTGTAACAGGTGTGCTCAAATGTGAACAAGTGTTATTGTGATGTGGGATGGAGTGGTCCAGATTGTTCCATGCAGATCGAAGTGACCTTGCCCCCTCAGCATACAACTACCAACTCAGCTAGTACCACACGGCCCACAAAAATGGAGAAAAAAGAAACCCCCTACGGTATGTAGTTTTGTGTGCATTCAGAAGTACATTTGAGTGTGGTAAAACTGTACAGTAACCTAAAAGAAAGTAAACTTATTTTACATTATTAACTAAGTCACTATGATCCTTCAAGGATGTGCATATGTGAACATAATAGTCCTTAAGTCATATATGCATGTCTGAAATCTAATAAGGAAGTGAATATCTTAAATGGGGATGAGTGTGATTGTATATTACATTAATATCCTTAAGAACATTAGCTTGTTGCTGGTATGAGGGAATGTTACTCATTAAAATATCACAAGGTATGTAGTGGCACTCAGGCTTGCAGCTAGAGAATCTCCAAAAATTACTTTTACAAATGTGGAAAAGACCTATCTAACTCTGTCAGCTTGTTAGTATGCTTGTGGCATTCTAATCTACTATTTCTTTGTTAGATTGGCTTTGGGAGTAATATCTCTATCTCTGCTCATTGAACGTGACATTTGTATGTGCATATTGATGTATGTAAATATGGCATGGGCTTATTAGAATGTCTGTTTTGCCAGTTAAATTACCAACAGATTAATAAATTTGGAGGAATTTATGTAACTTCTGACTGACAAGATCCCCATTGTGAAAGTGCAACTGTTGGTAGTGATGAAGACGTGATAACCACCAGTGTTTCAACAGGCCATGATCAGGCTCACTGTCAATGGGTACAGAAAATTGTGGTCTTTATATATTTTATTTTGTACTACCTTATAATAGTTCATATTAATTTCATTCATAATCTATTGATCTTTTAGACATGCCATTCAGTGTATGGTACATGACATTTTTACAGTGATAATTTTGAAATGAAGAACACTGGCTTTAAAATACATTTGTATAAATAAATCACACCTAAACATATACAAATAACCAACAAAATACACTTTAATATTCTGTGTTGTATTTTATTCACAATATTTTTACCAAAATGTTTTGGGAGGTATTCTGGCCGAAACATGTTGGTGAGAATGTGGTGAATAAAATACATCATAGAATATTAAAATGCATTTTGTTGGTTATTTATATATTTTTGGATCTGATTAATGCATGGATGATGGAACATTTTTTAAATATCGTACTCATTGTTGACACTTCACATTTTAATTGCAATTTTAAAAACGCCAATCATCGTCCCTTATTTCCCAGAAATGTGCGTCCCTGTCCTTACAAATATATTTTTATGGTTTTGTTTCTGGCTGCCTGCATTTTCCCACAACATGACTTTGAAATCTTGGAAGGTACTTCCAGTTTGAGGTTAGGTGCTTATGTGGATAAGTGGTACTGAAGTTGCTCGTGCTTGCCATGTTAATACAGCTGAATGCAGGAAGTTGAAATGTGGATTGTAATGGCTTCGTATAGCATCAGTTCATACAATATTGTGTGAAAATTTGTCAACTGATTTCAGAAGTTGAAAGGGGGGACATCTATACCAGAAAGAAAACTCATTTCCTCTAAAGAATCACCAAGTTCATTATCATCATCCTCAATGGCACTCAATCCATAAGAGAGCCTTAGCCTCTTCTAGATTGTTCACCATTCATCTCTGTCCTTAGTTTCTGTCCTCCAGTTTCTAACACCCACTTTACTCGTATCATTACTCAGTCAAGTAATGTGTTCCAGTTACTGTGACAAACAGTTTCATTGTTATCACAAAATTTTTTATAGCAAATGTAATTCTCTAGCTGGCAAGTCTCATGTTTGACTAGAAAGTGTCACTTTTGTATTATACCCATCTTAACCTTATGTCCCATTTAAAACACTAATTGAGTGTGTGTGTGTGTGTGTGTGTGTGTGTCTGTATTTTGTCTGGATATGTAATATTTCAATGAGAATTTTGGTATGTTAGATGGAGCAGGGCCCTATTTATTTTACCACATTTGCAGGAACAGAGTTAATTCTGATACCAGGATTACCCTGCTGCCTTTAACATATGCTGTAATGAATTTTGGTATGTGAAGTGTCCGTAAAAGAAGCTGCATGACTTGTATTCAGAACTCTGTTAACTTTATGAGGTTAAAGTTCTTGTGCGTCCTATACTTACAGTAGCTATTGTAAGTAGTGATATATTACTCCATTTGTGGGAGTGTAATTGTTCTTCCCATACCAGCAGGTAGGTTATTATTTGAAAGTTTGAAGTCAAGTTGGGTCATCTGATGTGCGTCATCCCTATTGTGTTAGTACAATAGTAAGGAGCTTGGTGTATTAATACTTACAGTCGAACACAACTATATTTGCCTCTAGTATTACAGGAGGATTATAACAACGACATGTTTCGGCCCTATATGTGGGCCA
>Ga0123353_10019112_pt1 | contig 10165 bp, 3 predicted proteins | sample TergutLab28metaG_3_FD_92763 | JGI IMG/M metagenome (GOLD analysis project Ga0123353, IMG submission 92763) | Labiotermes labralis P3 segment gut microbial communities from Petit-Saut dam, French Guiana - Lab288 P3 | ecosystem: Host-associated > Arthropoda: Insects > Digestive system > Gut ...
ACTTTTCTGAAGCTTTTGTGATTTTATTCAGTCTCTCCAGACGAATGTCAGGTTGATCCTCTGAAATAATCTACGGCCACTCGAATTACAATTCTTTCAGTTGCACAGAGGATCATCCATTCATGCCTACAGTTCTACGTAAGTGCTACAGTTGACGCAAAGTCTTTAAATATCCCCTGGTCCTCCCATTCTACTCTCATCCTCACAATAGTTTCCGCCCATATTTCGGACCGAATGCTATCCTTCATGTATCATAAGTGGCAGAATCTACACCTTAATGTTTGGTGGAACTGCTTGTAAAGTAGAGGTGAAATTGTAATGCTCCTCATGAAGGAATGTAGTGAAGTGGAGGTATAACTCCAATCATTCTTAACCTTGGTGGTAAATGGGGCGAGTGTTCGGCTTTACGTCACGGCTGTTTTACTCCTTAAAAAAAAGCACTGCTCACTGGAATTTCTTTTTCTGTGGCTTCCTTACCAACAGTGTGACAACGAGATTTACATTTCGAACAGTGACAGTTTTAAAATGTCTTTGGACACGATCCAGAGCCATTGGATTATTAACTGACCTGCGCTCAGCTGATGGAGAGCAAAGGTAACAACAAAGCTGGGAACCTGGTTCCATTCGGAAACTTTTAAATGTATTTATGATCATCCAAATCCATTTTCCTGTCACAGTGTTCAGTTAAGTATCACGAGATGAAAACGCACCGGGTTTGGTGGTATAGCTCAATGCATTTTAAATTCTTTGTCGGATGGAAGTGATGAATTGCTGTTTGGATAGGTCCCAGGGCCGGTGTGGATGCTGTAAAGTCAAGAAATATTTCTCTCCCTCTTGGAAATCGAACCCCGATTTCCCGGGCGCCGAAGCTTTTTCGGCTATTTTTTAACCCTAAGTCTTTGTTTACATTATTTTCTTATTTCCTTCTGGAGCTGAATTTTGCAGCTGTGTAGCTTGGACATTTTTATTAATTCCATGCCAAACACCAAACCTAATAGACGCACCTTTTTTGGTTCTTCGCGGCTATTATTTAAAATATTGAATAAATTTCATCTCATGTCAAATAAAGCAGTCAAATTTAGCAGACATTTTAGAGCCATAAGTTTCAATGCAATTTACACCAAAGACAGAGGCAGGGTTATATTCCGATCTGACTCACTCCAATTAACAGTCTCACATCTTTTGCGAATTGGATAATTTGAAAAACGGGACGGTGACAAAATATCTTTTCCAAACATTTAATTTTGTGCTATTTTATCAAATAGAAGGCTCTTAATTTTTTGTATAAACCGGAACTCCTTTCAGCAAAAGCTAACACAAAATATTCTGAAATCTTTGTAACATTTGTAACATTATCTACTCATATCCACGTAGACTAACAACACGGCCATTTTCTGAAGCATTCCCCATCCAAAATTCGAAAAACAGATGGGCGTGTTCCGTATTAAAATACTGAATTTACTCACCAGGGCTCTCATCGTGTGTGACGTAAATTGTCTTGTCACGTTAGCCTAACTGTCCTCTGGTCACAGCGCGCAGTATGTGTCTTGTTCCACGCTTTGTCTGCGCCTTTTATATCCTTTCCCCCGTGGGAGGCAGTGTAGCGTATCCAGGAGTTCACCATGTACTAATGTTTTCTGTAGATCAAATCACACAGGCAGGAGGTGCATTGCCCATTGTTAGTTTCCTGACTTCTTCATTACTGTGTTAATTTCGAATTAGTAGGCATCGTATTTAGCTGCCGTGTTTTCCGGTCTGTATTGCCACATAGTCTGGTGCTTGGATACCAACATTTCTGAGGGGCTGTTACCTACATAGAAATCATCCTTCAGCACTGGAGACGGAAGCAGCAAATTACTCCGAAACGTTTGTAGCTAGCCACCCCTCCCTCCCCCGCACTTCGCAGCGTCAGTTCCCAGACGACAGCAGTCGTCATAGTCAGGACGAAGAATGTTCCAAATCTTACCACTAGTAAGTCTACCTGAATATAATTAGCCCCTGAATATAATGGACTGCCCCATTTTTAGGCGCGTTTGCTAAATTGCGACTATGAACTTAGACATGTCTGTCCGTCCGTCCGTCCGTCCCTCTGTCCGTGTGGAATAACTCGGCTCCCACTAGACGGATTTTCATGAAATTTGATATTTCAATATTTATCGAAAATCTGTTGAGAAAATTGAGGTTTCATTAAAAACGGACAAGAATAAAGGGTACTTTACTTGAAGCCCAGTATACATTTTCCATCATATCTCCCTCATTTCTTCTTAGAATGAAAAGTATTTCAGACAAAATTTTGTAGAGAAACTCGAAATACACATTTTATTTTCAATATCTTTTTTTTTTCGAAAATCGTAGAGTTTATGAGACAATGTGGAAAAATTTTGTAAACCGGTGCTGAAATACACACACTCAGGTTGTGTAATACTCACTGCTTTTCTCCAGCAACAATCGTTGCACGAACCCACCTCAATGTTACGTTATACGCACATTCCCTGTCTTTTTAGCAGTTGACTTGACGTAGAGCCCTTTCGAAGTTGTGACACATTGATGTGTAATCTGAATATTGAGTTTAATATCAGCAACTTTCGCGACACTCAAACTGATAAACCTGCTGTTGATGAAGGATAGGTCTGTGGCTATAAATTAAAGGTGTTTTGGAACGTGCTGAGGAAAATGTCTGAGTCTGAGAGACAGAGGAAGAAATGAGGACTGCAGAACCGTATATGATCAGAAGCGTCATAAGTTGAACCCCTCATCAAAAGGAATATTTTTAGACTATTTAAATGGATCGTGAAATAAGTGGCTCATATAACAACAGTCTACACTTTGAGTGGTAGCAAGGCAGCCATGTTGTAACTCGTCGTTAAAATGTTTGAGTTCAGGTGAACTACATGATATTTTTAAATAGACACAAAAGTCATTCGACTACTTTCATACTATACATTGTAGCATTACATTATATTATACTTAATTCAGGGGCAGAGAACGAATGGCTGGACGAAGACCTACATACACGGTTCATATAGTATTACTATGTTTCTGGTTTTATCCATTGTGTCATACTCAAAAACGAAAACAGAATTTCCGTAACTGGCTTTTTAACCGTCCTCAGATGATAAAAATGTGGGAGGGGGGATCCCTACTGTGGTGGGTCCGAACGAAAGACCTGTTCTAAGCCATCGAATTATAGAAAATTTGGCAGGGTTGTTCTTGGTTAGACATAGTTGGGATGGATATGAAAAATGCATGTAGTATAATTAAAAGTAGGTGTAATGATTCTCTAGAGAGTTAATAGTGAAAAAAAAATGAAAATATCTCTAGCCTCCAACTGGAATGTTAAAGAAGAACCGGGGGCGAGAAAGGCATATAGATCAATGTAATTCGAATGAAAGAACGGGGTTACCATTGTATAAATTGAGATTATGAAAACTAAGTGGTGAAAGGAAAAGTGCAGCAAAAGAAAGATGCGCCTATATCAAGGAGGTGCCAAAATGTAATGAGACGTAGAGGAGGCCAGAAAAATTTCTAAACATTAAATGGTTACTCATAAATGAAGGAAGAGCATACAGGATAGATCATAGAATTAAAAAAATTAGGTAATATTTTGTTTAAAGGGAAAGGCAAGTGGGAAAAAAAGCGCCAAAAGTGCAAGGTGAAAGGAAAGAGGGGGAATTGTAAGTGGAGATATTTATATGTCTATATTATAATTTATACTCAGATAAAATTAACACCTCCCAGAAAGAGTATTTAACTTAGATACATTTTAATCATTAGTATTAAAATGATGGGTGTGAACCGACAGAAACCCGGCGTTACTAGTAACATCCACAGTTGTGAGAGAAACTCGACTAAAAATTTTTAATTTATTCGCAGTCACAGGTCCAAGTCGGTCTCAAACCTTTGTGTTGTTTCTAAATATGGGAAGGTAGAAATTGTCCGGACGTCTAGTAATTCTAATTAGACATAGAAAATGTACAGAAACTCTATAGAAAATCTATATATCTTGAAGATTTTGTTATGCACAATACCGCGCTGCTTTATATAAAAATATTATCGCTAATGAGAAATGGTACGTAAATTATCGCTCAGCTCAAAGTTTATACAAATTTCGTGTCTCAAGTTCATGATGACCCATTCCTCTAACTTTCGTGAGAAATTTTCTTATCGCTTTATCATCTTTTTAAAAGAAACTGAACGAATAAAAATTGCATACTACTTTTGCTGCTCTGTCATAAAGCTCATCTTTGAACTACGTTTCACGCAGCTAGACTTCCTTCCACCCCAGATATTCGCACGGTAGTAGATTGAAATTGTTTATATCAGGAAGTTTAAATCTTAAAGACTCGTTCCTACAATAGAGATGTCTATTTTGGAGATACTTCTATAATTATTTTCGTTTTTAGTATATTATTACATTTTTAGACACGTTCGCAAAATTTGCGAAAAACGACAATTAGCTTCGTCATGTCTGTCTGTCCACATGGAACAATTCGGCTCCCACTTCACGTATTTTTATGAAGTTTGATATTTGAGCATTTTTTCGAAAATCAGTCGAGGAAATTAAAGAATAACGGGTACTTTGCGTGAAGACCAATATAGATTTTTGAAAATATCTCGCTCACTTCTTCTTAGAATAAGAAATGTTTCAGACAAAAGTCGTAGGGAAAGTCAAAATACACATTTTGTGTTCAATAACTTTTTTTCTTTCGAAAATACCGCTCTTTTATGAGTTAATGTGGAAAATTATTGTAGAGGTCGAGAGACCACGGATAAAAATATGGCGCGTGCGCATTTCACGCTAGGTACCTAAGGCTACAAACACACACACACACACACTCAGAGAATGTAATATTAATTGCTTTACCACTGCAACAATGGTTGAATGAACGCGCCTCAATGTCACGTTTTAGGTATATTGTTTGTCTTGTTATCTTGGCAGTCTTATGCGAGAAATATTAGGAGAGTGGAGGTTGTAGTTGCCTTGGTACGAAGTGGCCACACACGCTTAACACACGGCCGTCTGTTGCGTAGAGGTCTTGCTGCCCTTTTCCAACACTGCGGTGCGCCTCTCAGCGTCTCTCGCTTTCAGGTCGAACGGCTTTTTTACATCAACAGAGCCGTGCGTCCCAAACACAAGTATCGCTGTCCGCTTAACAATGTCTTCTTTTTATTTTAACTAAATGCGCATATTGTTTTAAATACATATATTTATCACCTATTACACCCTTCATGTTCCGGTGTTTGTTACACCATCCTCAGGGAGACCATTGCGTTATTTGCTCAAGAACCGTATGCTTATTCCAGTGTTGTTACATGAGTTGTGTGCATATTTTGTTGTATCATATTCCTGCTTTAGTTTTAAGCATTTTATATTTGGTGTTTCTGTAGGTATTAATTAACTTTGCTTGTTGAGCATCGATTATTTTGAAGCTTTCAACTCCGTGCACTATTGCCGTCAATTTCTTCTTTTTATCCCAAATAAATGCACATAATATGTTATAGTCGTATATTTATCACTTCTTACAACCTATGTAATAAGTTTACAAAAAAAATATATTTCTTGAGCAAATAAGGCAATGGTCTCCCTGAAGATGGCGTTACAAACACCGAAACATGTAGGAAGTAATAGGTGATAAAATGTATTTTGGCACATTATATGCCTTTAGTTGGAATAAAAAGAAGAAATTGACTGCATGAATGTTGGATTTGAAAGTTAAAAAAATTCTTAACGTCTCGGCATTAATGTCCAGCTCCGGTCTTGCTCAGCTTGTTGCGAGTTTTGAGTATTTTAGGTACGCTAACGCCACCACCCTCGATTCTTTCATCTAGACGATAGATGTAGGGATATTAGGAATGCGATGACGGACCCCTATTCATCCTGCCATATTTTATCTTCTTCTATATCTAGTAATGTACTTAAAAAAACAATAATGAGAATTTTATCTTCTTTCATAGCAATGTAACCCTCGTCTATATGAATTTTGGGTCTCGGATGAGAGGCCCTTTACAGCGTGCCGTACTGTGTAATTTGTGTACGTGTATGACTTGTCTTTTTTTTTTGTTTGGTAACCTGTTTTAAAATTTACGTTTAGACCCGTAACGCTGCCCTGATATTTAACACACTTATTAGATTTTCGACCTCTTAATAATTTGCAGCTCGGCGCGTATAGCCGGCTCCGGCGATGCTGACGCACCTCTAAATCAACACACACACGCACGCACACGCAAGCACAAGAACACGCACACACATGCCAAGAACTGAATGCTGTTCTGCAGATTCTGTCGGGTTAAATTTCGAAAAATCCACGTAGTTGGCGTATTTGTAGTTATTGGCTTGTGAACGTATTTCACAAAATGTGTAGATATGTTTGTGAGCCATCTTATGCCAAGTTTCACGTGAGAAAAAATTCGTTCCAGTTTAGAGTAAGGACATTGAAGTACACAGGGTTTTAAAATGGTGCTCCTTCAGCAGCGGAAATCATGTTGGCTAGGAATATATTTTCTCGAGCAGTGATTCCAACCTTTTTGTGCATAAGTGTTACATCGATGCCAATCTCATTATTATTGGTTTAATTTTCATAAAGGTATCAAAATTGACTTCAAAATTTTAAAATTGGTAACCTATGTAACTTTCATCCTTCTGCGAACAGAGCCTTAAAATTAACTGGATAATCAGAATAGCCTTCAAAATTGAGGTTATGCCTGCTTTCTTTTCTCTAGCCACTGAGGATATTGGTTTCAGTAGCCTTGACATTTAGATCTCCTTCGTCAATTTTATACAAAATACGTGGGATAACCTGCAGAGAATCATACAACGTGTCTTTGTCACGAATGGCACAAAATTTTCGCTAAAAGCTGCTTGTCAAAGCAGGAGGGAACTGTTTGATTTCTGGCTTTCTCTGAGGTGTAAATGAGGCCTTTGTTCTTCTGGGACGTTATGAAGCGTAGATTTGTAGTTAGTTACGGACGTTACAGGACCGACAGGTTATCCCGAAACGTCGGTTACTTACTACCGATCTACGCTGCGTAATATTGCAGAAGAGCGAAGATCTCAGTTAAGACTTCTACAGAAATGAGTCAAGATGCTGACCGATCAGCCTCTTTATATCTCCCTAACTTAAGGATGCAGTGCAGCACTTTGGCTGGTCATTCTCCGCGTTTGTTCAACGAGGCCTTTTTGTTTGAACAGGTTATGCACAGAACAAGGTAGGTCGATTCAAAGTGACAATTTGGTAAGCGTGTGTGTCTTGAAGGTGTTATTACGGAATTTGTTTCTAGAGTGTAGTCAAGCACAAAAATTTAAAGCCAAAACGGCTGCTGTATTACAGGGCTTGGCTTGAGGTACGATTAGTATAAACCTGGCCGAAATTTCAATAGAGATTTCAATAAATTACTTCAAATAAGGATCCAACCACATCACAGACATCAGTACATTATGTGGAAGTGCTCATGACCTGCGTTGTGATTATTATCCTTAAACTTACTGTGTAATTAACAAGTCTTAATTTTGCTGAGTACGGAAGGCCACCATTCCATCCTCCTCTGAATCTCCATGACCTGTGACGGGAAAGCTTTACCTTTGAATTCCTGAAATATAACGTCCAATAAAATTGGTTCTTGTAAAGTACTACGTCGCTGGACCCAGTGGCCGCGCGGTCTAAGGCGTGGGTCTGTGACTGCTTGCTTGCTAGAATTGCTGTTTCGAATTTCGCCGGGAGCATGGATACCTGTCTCTTGTGAGTGTTGTGTGTTGTCAGGTAGAGGTCTCTGCGACGGACTGATCACTCGTCCAGAGGACACCTACCGAATGTGGTGTGTCTGTGAGTGATCGTGAAGCCTCGATGATAAGAGAGCCCTGGCCCAGTAGGGGCTTTTGTGCAATGGAGGAGGGAAAGTTAACACCTTTGCATTTGCCTTAAAAAAACTGAGGAAATCCATGCAAAACTTCAGTCAGGATAACCAGTCTGCAGCGAGATTTGAATGCGGGATCTCCCGAAGACGAACCAGATGTCCTCAACCTTCAGTACTGACTTTCGTTGGTTTATTGTTGTACAGAAACCGCCGAGAGTGAGATGGAAGTGTCACATTTGCATTACCCTTTCTTTTCTTACATTCTTTGTTCCTTCTTTCCTAGACACTCTCCTCTTAATTTTTTATGTGTTCCATTGTGTCCTTACTTCCATATTTCTTCCTGTTTTCTCAATTTTTTTTTTGAATTTATGTTATTATTTCAGCACAGAATTTAATAGTTAAGGCTTTCGGTAACCCATTGTATAAATTTAAAACAATTCGCTAGGGGAGACCTGCGCTGTTCTGCGATTTTGCGCATCGCAGAATAGTAGTTTTTATTTACTGAAATTTTGGGATAACTTGACTGCTCAATCGTCAAGAATCAAGCTTGATACTAGAGACCCATAATTTGTCCCGAAACGTCCGTAACTAACTACCATTTTACGCTGCTAAACTCCCAGAAGAGTGCAGGTCACATTTACACCTCAGCTGAAGCCTGAAATCCACAATTCGCTAGTCGCCTTTGTTGACTAGAATCAAAGCACAGACGTGTTAAAATATGAACTCCTTGACATTATGATGGGGGAATCTTCTGGTTATGGGTGAAGGAGAAGACTGTTGCGTTAAGCATGTTTTGTGTTGTGATCTTTTTATTTTGTGCGTAAATTAGCAAGATCCATGGTGGTGCTGGGGCTTGTTACACGTTTGATACTTTATGGGCTAGTGCCTGAACAACCCAAACGTTGCCTGTAGGCTTCTCCTACGTTGCGCAGTTGCGTTTACACACGTTTAGTTTTCGGCATTAAATCTTCGAATTTGAAGAGTGAAGTTGGGGTCTGCTGTAGACATTCCTTATCTTGTCTGACGAAAGAATTTGATGCATTGCGTCACAAATAGGGGAATCGGAGAGAAAGTGTGGGATGAATTACGAAACGGCTCAACAAAACACTGCTTGTTTACTGATAGTGCATGTTCTTACATTTTGAGATAACAGGAAAGTCAAAATATCGCCCAACGTCACGATTGAGTGGTTGGTATAAATTCCTATTCTGGTTGTTCCATGTTTGAATCTCGGACCAAAGGCTACAAAACTTCACTGATTACACTCGATATTTTTTTTTACGCAACTGCTGACATATTATCTCACATTAGATAATGATGGCCTTTTTCGAAATCCATAGTACATTTACATTCAACAATATATGAACCTCTGCAGTTGAGAAAGTGTTAGTAAATAAATTAAGAAATAAATTAGAGAGCTGTTGCTTTAAGAAATTACCTGTCGTTAATAGCATGGACCAATGTGAGAATAACTGTCCCTTGTTTGAGGTACTAACATACCTTTGTTAACTGTGGGCAATTGGTCTATATGTAGGGTCATTATTTTTTCTGATAAGTATTTTTTTGTCAATTTCTGTCGGCTGGCTCAACGGATTATCTATAATCCTTATCGAAAGCTCAGAGGCGCGGCCAAATAGAGGTGAGAAGCGACAAATTTGCTTGTCTCGTGTATATAGTGTCGGTGGCATACGTGAAATATGGGTGTGCAACTCGGTGGCGGGGGCGGAGAGGGGGGGGGGGAAGATGTTGGCAGGGGAATATCGAAGTGCTCTGGGAAAAGGGTGTCATTGTCCGGAGTACAGAAATATGTATCTTCACCTGTCTTAAAAACTTCAGATTTCATAGATAACGCTTCCCATTTTTATCAGCAACTTTACTCTTTACTTTATGTATAAGGTTTTGTTTGTGAATGAAGGCAAAAACTGGAAAAAAAAAAGTGGAAACAAATTCAGCCGACTGGCGCATGTGGATTGTATGGCGTCATCTCTAGTGTCGTCTTCAGGTTTCAGGTTTGGTTTATTTTACACTGTGATATGATCTGTTCAGATTTCGAACAAGGGACATTGTAAAGAAAATGCTCTAAAATTTGTGAAAACCTTGCTAATTTATGACCCTTTCCCAAATAAAGTATCAGAACATTATTATTCCTGCAGTTGTGTTATGTGGTTGTTAATGTAGACTTATATTAAGAGAACTCCAAACTAAACTAAACTCCGTGGCCTTAGTCCGCACGCGAACTATACCGACAGAGCGGCCGCCGCCGGTCGGCGAAGTTAGTGCCAACTTTTGCGGATAGAGGGGTGTCACGTGGTCA
>Ga0123353_10019113_pt1 | contig 10165 bp, 6 predicted proteins | sample TergutLab28metaG_3_FD_92763 | JGI IMG/M metagenome (GOLD analysis project Ga0123353, IMG submission 92763) | Labiotermes labralis P3 segment gut microbial communities from Petit-Saut dam, French Guiana - Lab288 P3 | ecosystem: Host-associated > Arthropoda: Insects > Digestive system > Gut ...
AATTGCGGAGCCATCTTGCACGTTTCACAATAAAATTGCAGGGCACGCTGTTCGGAACCGATGCGCTCCAAAAGGCGTCCCAGTTCAAAACGCTCACCAGGCGAAGAGAGAAAAGGTGCTGATGAAAGAATCGCCCGTTCGCGTTCCTTGATTGGTGCCTGATCCATTTCGAGCGACAGATTCAAAGCACCGTACATCCACGGTTTGACCTTGTCATTCCGAATGGCCGCATAGAGCAGGTTGACCGCCGCGCGATATTGCCGAGTACTGTTCAATGACCGGACGGTTTGCGAAATGACATCGTCGGAAATGTCATGAGATGCGAAAAGAGAATCCAAAACCTGCCCGACGTTATCGGCATCGAACAGGTTTCGGTCGATCCTGTTGAGGACGGGTTTCACTGCATCGTTTTTTTTTGCGGAACGATCATCCTTTGCGCTTCGTCGTCAATGATCGAGTAGGAACGCCCTCCGTCATTCGGCGAATAGAGCAAACCGCGTTGTTGCAGATTCTGGTAATAATTGTACCGTAACAGACTGTCATAAGAAGTTGGCGTAACGTCAACATTGTAACGTCGACTGCTTCCACCGCGATTGCTCCCATAGCTACTGCTACCGCCTCGATTACTCCCGTAACCACCACCGCCGTAACCACCACCGCCATAACCACCACCGCCATAACCACCACCGCCATATCCGCCCATGCCGCCGCCATAACCGCCCATGCCACCGCCCATACCGCCCCCCATCATGCCCATTTGCATAACGAGGTCGCCCACAGGATAAGCACGGATTTCAAGCGTCTTCTCGGCAATTGCCTTAGGTACAATTGTGAGAACTTCGTCGCGAATGATGTAGGATGTGTCACCCACTTGCCTCAAAGCCAGGTTCATCGCATTGCGGAATAAAACCCCGGAAATGTTGAGTTCTTCAATTTCGGCATCTCGCGGGTCCGGAAGGTTTTCCGTTTCAAAGGATTTCATGTCAACGACAATATCAATGACAAATTCCGCTTTCCATTGGTCGAGCAAATCGCCAAAAGTTATATTTTTGACATTGACATCCGTTGTCATGTCAAGCGACTTGTAAATTTTTTCCTCCTTTTTGGTTTGCGAAACAAGGCTCATCACTTCGTAGTTTTCCTTGCGGTATTGGGTCAGCAACGCCCAGACTTCCGGTTCGGGATAGACCAGCGGCGTGTTATCCGGGAGTAAAACGTTCGTCTCATGGATGCTGAGGGACGCACCAACCATTGCCCGGTCGCGGAGGTCGCGCAAACGGTCATAAGAACTGAGCGTGTGATTCCACTCGGCGGCCAGAGAACCGAGGATCGGAGCCGTCGCCGTCCCGGCATTAATTTTGACACTTTCGGCCAATTCTTTCGCATTGAGGTAATCACGGGCTTTCATCAAGGCGGTGAAACGTTCCATGACCGCCTTGAGTCGGGCCGAATCCTGGGCCACGCGGTTTTCCGCAAGCATACGTTCCTGGATCGCGGCCAGTTTCGTCTGCTGTTCCTGGAATTTCAGCTCTTTCAGATAGGCCTGTTGTGATGCCTGGCGGGCCTTGTTTTCCAGTTGACCAATCATCCTGTTACGCGAATCCGCAGAAAGACCGCCGGTTTGTTTGACCAATTGCTTCGTGTTTTCGACAATTTGCTGGGCTTCCTGCGGATTTGTTTTCATTTGTTTGTCAGCCTGAGCAAGTGCCACATTCACTTCCTTTGTCATTTGGGAATCAAGCAACGAAAGGGCGGCATTCACACTATCAACATACGGTTTGGTTTCGGCTACCACCGGGTAAACGTCCGCGATAATGCTTTCTCTGAGAATTTCTTTGCGAAAATCAGCCTCGGTCGATGAAGCAGTCCCCGTGCGGGTATCAAAAAACGAACGTGTCAGTCCCATGTCGTCAAGCACTTCCTGCTGATTGGCGCGATCCAGCGGCGCAAGATCGGTCGCCGGGTTGGCAAGCAACGAAGCGATGTAAAAATTCTTTTCCAGCTCCAGGTAAGCGCGTCCGGCCAGCGTCAGTAATGTCCCCTCGTTGTTCGATGCGTCTTCGACGAGTGCAGACAGGAAGGCATTGCTTGTTTCGGAAGGTTTGGCCGTCACATCCCAACTACAGAGACATTCGGCCAATTCCTTGTTTTCAAGATAAAGCTGAATCGTGCCGATCGGTAAGTCGGCATCAGTTTTCCCAATCAGGAAGGTTTCACGATCCGAGCGGATTGGCGGAAAAACTTTGGGGAACAATTCTGTGTCGGCATCAAACCAGTTGTCGCCCACTTTGGACACCCAGAACACGGAGGTGGTCAGAACGGCCGAAAGAACATCCCCCACCTGCCCGGCTTCCAACTCGGATACCGGAACAACTTGTCCGCCGGTTTGATAAGCGATTTGCCCGAGGAGAGCGTAATTGATACTTTCCGCAATTCCAACGGTCAAAAAATTAACGGGAATTTGTTTCGACTGGAAAGTCAGGATGGTATCGGCCAAATGATCTTCCAAATCCTGCAAGTTGGCATCGCTGTTGCCGTTCCCGATGAGTAGTACGACCGGCGTAGCAGGACTTGACGTGTCAAAAGCATCCGCCACCGCCTGGAGTGCGTCTCTAAGATTACCGGCTCCCAGCGGGGTGACTTCTTCCAGCGATTGCATTGCTTTTCCCACAGCTACACGATCGGTAACGCTGATAAATCCGTTCGTCAAACTCTCGGTATCGACATCCGATTTGAATAGTTGCACGTTGGCATGGTTTGGAAACGAGTCGAGCACCTGACGCACAGCCTCCAACGAGGCAGCCCTGAATTTTCCTGTTTGCGTACTCGACGTATCAACGATAATCGCAATTTCATACGCTTCTGGTTCCATGTCGGGCGGTAATTGTTCTGCCAGAAATCCCACGGAGAAGAAAATTGTCCCGTCCGCGTTCTTGAAGGTTTCGATAAATGTCCGATCTTCCGCCCGGATTGCCGTCGGCAGAAACATCGTTGCGACCACAATCGCAAACAAAATCAGTAACAAGTGGCGTTTTTTCATACTACTCCTCACAGGAAAAAAATCAGTCTGTCGCTTGGAAGGCAACCTGAAGACAAGTGTTCATTTCATTGATTGGTTGTCGGATACGCGATATTCATGAAAGTGCATCTGAAAACTCTATGATAATCAGTCCGGTGTCTCACTTCCATTGTAAATTTGCGTAAAATCTCAATTACTCTACTTTAGCAATTTTAGCCAGTATCATCTAATTTCTCAACAAAAAAATCTCCATTTGTGATATTTCTTTGGAAAAAGCAGATATTGAAAAACAAACCATTATTCATTTTTTTGCATTTTCTTTTTCTCTCGAAAAAGCAGGTGTATAAAATCGGTGTTTTGATAATTTTCCTTTGAGATATAGAACCTGGTGTGACGAAATTTTTAATACCGGTATGTGTAATTTTGTTTAGTCTTTTCCAAAACGAAAAAGTCTGGGCGGTGATTCGGCGGTTTCAGTCGATTTTGAAGAGCGAGAGATTTTCGCAAATTACTAATTTGCATAGGTTTACAATCCGATGACCGAAAAAATTCCACCTCATCTTGATAATCATTTGTCCAAAAAAAATTCGGACGAATACTCAGATTTACTTGCTGAGTTGGCGCGAATCCGCAAGGATATCGAACAAGAATCTTTACAATCGAGTCATCTTTCCGATTTGGGGCTGAACCGAGAAAAATATCAGGAAAATAGCTATCGTTCAGGCATCGCAGGCGAAGTCAACAGGTATGATAAATCCTTACACACCAATTCCTTTCGACGATTTTATCGCTTTGACTTTGAGCACTTGGAGCGTGAGGACTTGGGACGTAGGAATATCGATTTTGAGAATGCGGATTTCTCAAAATCGTCAATCGATGATACAAATCCTTTGCGCCGAGGCACGGATTTCAAGGAATCATCGTATCATCGGAGATTGGAACAAGCGGATAAAAAACCAAAACGATTTGCACAGCAATCAAAATCAAAGTATTCTGAAATCAAAAGTAATCATTATCGCTATGACGAAGGGCCTGTACTGATTCCTATCCGATGCCCAGAAACTCGGATACCCAAACAAAATTCAAAACTTACATTTGAAAAATCGTGCGATTACCAACCTTGTTCTCAAGACAGTACGGAACATGCCGACGTTATCGATTATGCAGCCTTGCCTTGGGGATTGATAAACCAATATGAAAATGAAAGTTTTGCCAATACGGCAGGCAATGCAGGGAATTTGTCGCTTTTTATCGGTTGGGGAGCGATTGCCTGTGGAGTTGTGATTTTTGCACAAAGTTTTTTTGTTGGTTCAATGATCTGGCTCAATTATGGCCTGCCGGTGGTCGCACTTGGTGCAGTTTGCCTGTTTTTGGGGATTATTTTGACAATTTTGTCAGACAAGATGCAGTATATCAACGATCTGAAACAATCACTGACGGCCCACCGGATTCTCAATCAACCCTCAAAAAAAAACAATACTCCGCCTGGCGATCAAAACGCAGATGCCGAACCAGAAGATATTTATGATCGTCTTGTCAAACTCCAGTCGGAAATCAACGAACTGATCAATGAATACGAAAATCCGTAAAATGGTGTACTATCACCAGTTATCGTGCAAGAAACGGACGGTTGGGAACGAAGTGCCACCGTTGTGACCGGAATCACTTTATGGCATGGATGATCGCGTGGCAGAAGATTGAGTGCATGTCCTCGACCGCTTCATAGACATTGACAGGAACGTGTAACGAAATGTCGGCGAGTTGCTTCAACCGCCCCCCGCTGAACCCGGACATGCCGATGACCTTGCCCCCGTTGGCCTGGGCGTATTCGACGCCTTTGACGATATTCGGCGAATTTCCGCTGGACGAAATGGCAATCAACAGGTCGCCCGGGTTGAGAAAATTGCGGAGTTGACCGGAAAAAGTTTCGTCATACCCGCAATCGTTACCCAGCGCGGTCAATGCGGACGAATTGGAACAGAGCGTCATGATACGCGGATGCTTCTCGCCTGACTGGGCGACGTTCTTGCCGAAATCCGCCGCAAGATGCATAGCCACCGCCGCACTGCCACCGTTGCCAATGGTGAAAATCTGACAGTCGGCATGATAGGTTTCCCGAACCAGTTGGACAGCCGGTTCCAATTGTGCAAAATCAAATTCGGTCAGTGCATGGGCAAGGATGGTTTTATAGTCGTTCAAACGTTCCCTGACTGTCATGTGTATTCGCCTTCACTTGAGATGATGGAAAAACGCCTCGATCCATTATAAAGGCAATATGAACATGGTCAACCCAATAAAAAACCACCATGCCCGACGTTGCAAAAAGGACAACCGACATGGTGGTGAAATGACAATGAATCCGGAGCCAAGACCTATATCACCAAACCATGACTCCTTGAAACATTTCAGAATTTGTACAACATGGAAACGCCGCCGGAGAGTTGTTCGCGGTTTTTCCCGCCATTAAACGGAGTGACACCTGTCCCACGGCCCCAGTCGTAACGGATTTCCGGCCTGACAACCAGGCATTGCACCGGTGCCCAGTTGGTACCGAGTGTCATGGCATAAAAGTCCGCATCCCGGTCATTGTCACGCATCCATTCTCCTCTGAAACCCACACCCCATTTGCAATTGATTTTGTAGGTCAGGTAATGTGAAAGACCGTAACGAGAATAGGAATCATCGTTTTGTCGCTTGGCAATCAGATCGTCGCTGAAACAGCCTGCTTTCATCAGGAACCATTCGGCGGCATAATTCCACTTACCAAGGTTCTGCGAGAAAACCAACGAATGGTAATATGCGTTGAGGTCTTCATCATCGGCAAGATTATCGTCATACATCTTGGAAAACCGATCATGTCCGTTATAGGCACCACCGTGGACGCTTGCGTACTGCATCCCGTAGGTCAGCGAGGCACCTTGCCAGACTTTTGCACGAACACCGGCAAGCACAGCGGAATCACCAAAGCGATTGGCCCATCCGGCATCGCTTCCGGTCGTCCAACCGACAAAAACCGCAAGCGGACAACGGATTTGATAGTCCAACAAGACTCCTGCATGGGTGTCAGGCGATTGCAGGTACCCGTAGGAGTGACTGTAGAAGAAGTTGTTCGGCGACTCTGCGTGTTCGTAGCTCAAAGGCGATGCAAACTTCCCGATCTTCATGCCCAGATTGTAATACCCGGTTGTCACATACAGGTCGGAAAACGACGTGTAATAATCGCCGCTGCGCCAGTCGTGATCCAACCAAAAGTCCTCATGACTTTGTGTCAGGTAGGCGTCCGTGCCAAACATCATTTGTGTCTTGAAGCCCCAATCGAACCCGCAACGGGTATCCATTTTCTTTTCCAGAAAAAGCCCCATTTGGTTCATGTTGAATTTCGGATTTTGCAGATTGCCAAGCAATAAACCGTTACCGCTTGCGGGGGCAAATCGTTCGTGGGGCAGATATCCCCCGCCGATTGGATTATTGCGATCCAAACGGGTTCCATGACTGTTGCTATAAACTCCCATCTCGGTCCAAAAACCGAGATTAATTGCGGTCGGCTTTTTATGATAACCGTACCCATTGAAACATCCGGTGGAACCCAGTGTATAGGTTCTACCTGAATAGAGTTCGGACGCGTCACTTGCAATGGCTGGTTGTACAAAAAAAACTACAGCCAGAGAAGCAAAGACAATCCCTGTCAATAACCTCATGTTCATAACTCCTCTCCAATTCCGTTGGAAAAAAGATGCTTGAATTTGTTTTGACCGCAAATATCGGGATGGTCAAATCATCCCGTCAAAATACTCCCTTTTGAAACGATATTGATTGTGCTTCTTCCCTTGTTCTCCACACAAAAAATCCGTTATTCCGGTCATTTCGTTATATCGATACATCGGTATAGCATGTAAATTCGCTCTAGCAAAACATAGCCCGTAACAGGTTTTCAAAAAACCCGTTGCGTCAAAACAGACATAAAAAGCATTTTGCATCAAAATCGCAGATCAAATACAATACAAATATTCCTATCAAACCATACAATACAACTGATTGTTGCTGTCTGAATCAAATGCGTAATAACCTTGTGTTGCGAAAAGTGCAAGTACGCGTACAATGGCGTGGATTCATACAAAAATTCCCAAGTTGCATGGTTTATTTATGATAAAAGCACTTCAAATTATTCCGACTCTGGATCAAAGCGGAGCTGAAAAACAGATGACCCTGCTTGCCACGGGCTTGCCGCGCGACGAATTTGAGTCACACGTCGCCGTTCTGACCCGCACCGGGCCATTGGCAAGCAAATTGGAAGCAGCCAATATTCCCTACACATTAATAAATAAGACAACAAAGATTGACCTGTTTGCCTGGTTTCGCCTGAAACATTTGATTCAACAAATTAAACCGGACATTGTGCATACGTGGCTTTTTGCCGGAAATGCGTATGGCCGTGCAGCGGCGTTCGCGTGCAAAGTACCGGTGGTTTTCGCCGGGGAACGATGCGTCGACCCCTGGAAAGGACGCGTCCATTTCATCATCGACCGCTCTATGGCGAGAAAAACCGACGCGATCATCACCAACAGCAGCGGGGTGGTTGATTTTTACGCTCAAAATGGTATTTCAGCGGAACGTTTCGTCGTTATTCCCAACGCTGTAGTCATGCCGATGCAGGCATCACAAGAAATACCGTTGACACGCGAACAGGTTTTTGAAGAATTGGGACTCAAACCGGCCAAACACATCATCGCGATGGTCGCGCGGTTATGGCCGCAGAAGCGAATCCAGGAAGCGATCTGGGCAGCCGATATGCTCAAATTTGCCGGAGAGGATTTCCAATTTCTCATCTTTGGCGACGGTCCCCAGGCCGATGAACTGGTGCGTTATCGCAATAGCGTTTGCATCAACGACCGTGTCCATTTCGTTGGGCATCGCGGCGATGTGTCGCGATTCATGCCGCATTTTGACATTCTTTGGTGTACCAGTGCCTACGAAGGACAATCCAATTCCATTCTCGAAGCGATGAGTTTTGCCGTACCGGTGATCGCGTCGGACATTCCGGGGAACCGCGACCTGGTCATGCATGACACAACCGGTTTCCTGACACCGGAACACGGCGACGATTTCCACCGACGCTCACGCGACCTAGTCAAACGAACAACGCAACTTTTCGATAATCCGGTCAAACGCGCCGAACTCGGTGCCGCCGCCGCCCAACGCATCGCGGAACATTTTACGCTTGAACAAATGATCGCCCGTCATGTTGAATTGTACAGGAAAATGCTTCAAACGGTTTGATTCACCGACAAGCAAAAATCTCACGCTACTCATACGGCATTTTTTTCGGGAAATGAACGTTCACGCTGGACGAAATGGGAACGACGCGTTTCATTCCCGCTTTGATCCATTGCAGTCGGCAGGCCATACGGATTTCGGTGGTCACGCTTTGTACTCTGCTATAAATCCGTTGTGGAATCACTCACCGATTCAACTGTTCCATGACTTCCTCGGGAATATTGAAATTCGACGAAACGCTTTGCACATCTTCGTGATCGTCGAGCAATTCCATCAGTTTGAGCACTTTGGCGGCGACAACGTCGTCGGTGATTTCGACCTGATCTTTGGGAACAAGACCCAACTTTGAGGCCTCGGGCTCGATACCGGCGGCGGCGAGTGCGTCGGAAAGAGTCTGGTAGTTGTCAGGGTGGCAGGTGATTTCATAGCCGTCCTCCGACTTGATGAAATCATCGGCCCCGGATTCGAGGACGAGTTCCATCAGTTTTTCCTCGTCGGCGGCATCCTGCGAAACGATGAACATGCCTTTACGGTCGAAATTCCAGGCGACGCAACCGGTTGCGCCGAGTTTGCCACCGCAGACCTCGAAAATCTTGCGAATTTCGGGGGCTGTTCTGTTCCGGTTGTCGGTCAGACAAACGCAGAGCACAGCCACGCCGTCGGCACCGTAGCCTTCGTAAACCAGTTCTTCGAGTTCGCTACCCTTGAGTTCACCAGTTCCGGTTTTGATGGCACGCTGGATGTTTTCTTTGGGCAGACTGACGGCTTTGGCCTCGTCAATGGCGGCGCGGAGCCGGAAATTGGCCTCCGGGTCACCGCCGCCCTTGGCAGCGATGATGATCGCCTTGGCCAGTTTGCTCCAGAGTTTGCCGCGTTTGGCATCCACCAACGCTTTTTTGTGTTTGATTCCGGCCCAATGAGAATGGCCTGCCATGATGATGTTCCTCTTAATGAAAGGGTCAAAGTGTTCGTAACGTTATTATACCATCGACTTGAGGTTTGTGAGTATGGGCTAAATCCGTTACAATCTTTTTTTGAAATTGCAATTTTCCCGACAAGAAATCAACTGACCTCTTGATTAATCCCCTGTTTGTATGCAATAATATCGACAACAATTTTTTTCACAGTGGAACACAAACAATCTTAGAAGTATTTGTTGCGGCCGGTGATAATCTGTGAAATTTGTTGACAAAAATGGTACATCTAAATCAATTAAATCAATGAATGTTTTGAGGAGAAAAAGTCTATGAAACCGAATGGCACATCGAAAATCGTAACACATGACAATGTCGCAAAAATCCTTGATAGGGCGATGGATGCCGGGAACGGCCTGCTGCGTCTGACACCGAACTGGGTGCCGCGGAGTTTCCTACACCCCGGCAAACGCATCAAACTTGCTCCGACCGACTGGTACGCTCTCGGAGTGCATCGTGGTGGGATCGACGAACGTTGGTTCGGCAGCACGACCGAGGCGGCAAATGACAACCGAAATGACGACGAAGGTTTGAGTTACATCAAATTCGGCGGTGAGCGTTTTCTGCTCCGCGATGCCGTGGCCGAAGGTCAGGGACGCATTGTCGGCGATACCATTTGGGCCAAGTACAAAAAATGGCCTGTTTATTCCAAGTTTTTCGACAACGCCGGACCGATTCCGCACCACATGCACCAACGGCCGGAAGACGCCGCCAGGACGGGTCAGGAAGGCAAGCCGGAAGCCTATTATTTCCCGCCGCAACTGAATGCCGCCGAGAACCATTTCGACTATACGTTCATGGGACTGGAGCCGGGCACGACGAAGGAGGATGTTCGCAAATGCCTTGAAAACTGGAACAAGGGCGACAACGGTATTCTCGACCTGTCGAAAGCCTATCG
>Ga0123353_10019115_pt1 | contig 10165 bp, 9 predicted proteins | sample TergutLab28metaG_3_FD_92763 | JGI IMG/M metagenome (GOLD analysis project Ga0123353, IMG submission 92763) | Labiotermes labralis P3 segment gut microbial communities from Petit-Saut dam, French Guiana - Lab288 P3 | ecosystem: Host-associated > Arthropoda: Insects > Digestive system > Gut ...
GTTTTTTAGGTTTAATAAAACAACCTTGGTTATGATTGAATCGCTTGTAATGACGACGAGCAGCACCGGCCCGCATTACTGGCTTAAAGTCAGGGTGATAGAAACCGGGGTTTATACGTATATTAGATACAGACCGGGTATACCGCCTACTTAGAAGCAGGCATAACGCCAGATGAACTCATCGAAATGCTACTGCGTTATGAGAATTTGGGAATTCGGTCTGATTCGGTGCGGAAGGCGCTGCAGGAGAAGATTTATTATTATATGGATTTTATAATGAAATGAATAATTAAAATATAATGTCACTTTCTGTCGAAAATATCTTTATTAATCCCATTGACACCTCCCATCATTCGTGATAAAATAAATATATAATTAATTTATTTACGTTCGAGGGTTGCTGTGCCCGAAAGCGGATTTATCCGTCATGAACGGTGTATTTATTTACGATTTGCGGTACGGCAATAGGTACTATGTTATTGTCGGCGGAATCGTCGTAAAGTGACTATGGCTCCTGTATTGGTCGGAGTCAGGAATATATTAATTCCGGGTCAGATTATCGCTCATGGGCGAAGCCTGTCCTTTTTTCATTTTTAAATAAAAAAGTAAACGGTTAAAACATCAACCGTATCAATTCCATCAAGGGATAGGTACGGTTTTATGTTGAAAAGAAACATGCCAAGGGTTAAGGCGTGAAAAAATTAAAAAGTAAAACAGATTAAAAATATGCGAGATTAATGTAGAAAAGCAAAAATACCGAAATTCCACAAAAGCTCGCCTCCCTTCTGTATAACCCATAAAGATACGGAATCGGAAGTGCCCGGCGGTCAAACAGGGTGAGAGGCAGAAAAGGCAAAAATGAGTACAAATTTATTTTCACGCGCAAGAAACTCCTGCTCCCCATCAGCTTTTTGACGGCTGAGAACCTGACCTGCCTGAGCAACAGGCAGAAAAGAAACGGCACTGCTCACGCCAAAGCACACTTGGCAGAAATGCCGCCGACTTGCTCAGTTCATGTGTGCGCCGATGTGAAATTCACACGCTTCACAAAAGCGGAATCGGCATATTTTCTAATCAGCGTACAACTTTATACAACAGAGACAGTACAAAGATGATACAGCGGAAACCCCGCTCACTAAAGGAAAAAACGATAACTGCTCTCTTTCCGAAACAAGAAACCGATAGGAAACGCTGACAACTCGGTTAGGGGCGAATTATGCCCCGGAAAGGAGAACTTCATGTCCAATTTAATTCAAACACTTACCCAGCAGCTCGAAAAACTGCGAAAACACAATCGGCAAGGAAGTATCAAAACGAAAGAGCGATACTTCCAAGCAATGCAAAGGTTTTGCAAGTATCTCGCAGAAACATGGCGGTTGCAAAAACTCGCAAACATAGCACCTAAACACCTTGAGGCATACGCAGAGCACATGAAGAAAACTAACAAATCTGCCTCGACAATCAAAACTGACTTAGCGGCGATTCGGTTTTACCACGACCTCATATCGAACCCACGGCACAAACTTCCCGACAACAGTGAACTCAATTTGCAACGCCGGAAGTTCATCGGTTTTAACCGAGCATGGAGTCAGCAGGAGTTTAATTTAATGCTCGGCATTGCAACAGAATTATTACGTGAAGATTACGTTTGCGCTATGTGCCTTGCCTATTACGCAGGGTTGCGGATTCATGAGTGCTGCCGTCTTGATACAGCAACAGTTGAAAACGCCATTAAGACAGGCGTTCTTACCGTTAAAGGTAAGAACGGAAAAATTCGTTCTGTTCCGATTGACGAACTGCTTAAAATCATACTTCAAAAGCGATTGCAAGCCGTCGAACGAGGTTCAAAACTGCTTGTATCAAACAACACACCGACTCACATTTACATCAAGCAATTGCAGCATTTTATCAATCATCACCGTGATAAACTTCCGCCGTGTGAAGGCAAGGAACGATTGACTTTTCATGGACTTAGACACGCATATGCCCAACGAGGATACAGCGAGTTAATTAACACAGGCAAACAACCATGGGAAGCAGAACAAGCGGTATCCAAACTGCTCGGGCATGAGCGCGGCCATGTGACGAGGATTTATTTAAGCGGGGGTGGCGGGAAATAAAAAAATTATTGAAAGCTATCCATTGGTTTTGTGAAAAACTCCGCGATACCTGTGGCGAGTTAGATTTAACAAAGCATAGGACAAAGTTAAATCCTATAAAATTGTACAGGGTGAATGTAATGCCTGATTCTGAAAGTACAATTAAAACTTATGAAGAAATTCAAATAGGAAAGACGTTATACTGCGTCACAAGCGTGTTTACGGGTGAGATTGACCTGAAGAACGCGCTCGAAGAATTAACGGTAAAGCGTGTCTTGCAATCGGAGGAAATTTATGATAAAATTAAAGAGTAAAATCATATTGCCGGCATCTTGTATTTTGCCTTACCATTAAGGAGGTACAAATGGTAAAACAAAACACAAAAAAAGTCGGTATTTACGCCCGTTTGAGTAAAGAGGACACGCGTGAGCGGGCGGGAACGCAGGTTCTGCGGGAGTCGGTTTCTATTGAAAATCAAAAGTTAATGCTTGTTAAGCACGTACAGGAAATGGGGTGGGAACTGCGCGAGATTTATCAGGACGACGGATTTTCCGGAACAAACCAGAACCGCCCGGCTTTTCGGCGAATGATTGCAGATGTCGAAAGCGGTTATATCAACACAATCTTAATCAAAGACCTATCGCGGCTTGGGAGAAACTACTTAGAAGTCGGGAATCTTGCAGAAGTTTTCTTGCCGGATCACAACTGCGAATTAATTTCACTTAGTGAAAAACTCGACGATATGATGGTTTTCCGTAACTGGTTCAACGAACAGCACAGCAAATCCACCAGCAATAAGGTACGCGCATCAAGGCGAATCTGTGCCGAAAACGGCAAATATATGGGCGCATATGCTCCTTATGGTTACATAAAATCTCCCGATAACCGTCACAAGCTCATTCCCAATTTAAATACTGCGCCTATTGTCCAACGAATCTTTGAAATGCGGGCTGTGGGAACGGGTTACAGAGCAATCGCAGCAAGGCTTAACAATGATGGTATTATTTCACCGCGCGAGTATTATTATCAAAGCAAAAGCTGTAAAAATCCTTGGAAAACTAATCGCTTATGGACTGAAACCACAATCAAGGATATGATTAAAAGTGAGGTTTATATCGGCAACTTAGTGCAGGGTAAATCCGGGACAATCTCGTACAAAAACCCAAAGCAAATCAACAAACCCAAAGACGAGTGGATTCGTGTGGAGGGGGCGTTAGAACCGCTGATTGACCTTGAATTATGGAACAGGGTACAAGCACTGAGCCGCAAAAAGCATAAATCACGCCAAAGAAACGACGGCGAGATTAATTTATTCACGGGTTTGCTGTATTGTTCGGATTGCGGGTTTAAGCTGCGCGGTCAGACGGAACGCCGCAAACGCAAGGACGGAAGCGTAGCCGTGCGAGTTTCTTATATGTGCGGAACATATGCACATAGCGGAAAAAACGCCTGCACGATTCACAGCGTAAGCGAAACTGTTTTGAATGATTTGATTCTTACTCAAATCCGCACTCATGCCTCGATGGTTGAGTTAAACGGAGAGCGTATAATCGAAGCGATTATAATTGCACAGAGCAATGAAACGCTGTCGTACCGCGCCGCTTATCAAAGCGAGCTTGAATCACACGAAAAGCAAATCGAGAAGTTAGACCTGCTGATTGAAAATTTATACGAGGATAAAGTTAGCGGTTTAATCCCCGCAAGTTTATTCAAGCGGCAAATCATGAAGTATGAACAGGACAGAACCGCTTGTCAGCAGTCCATAGAAACGCTCAAACAGCGAATCGAAAGCGTAAAGCTGAACACCGGCAACGCTTCAAATTGGTCGGAAATAATCAAAAAATACACGTTACTTGAAACGCTTACACCCGAAATATTATTTTTATTAATTGATAAAATTATTATCGGAGAAGCTGAAATTGTAGAAGGTAAGCGGGTTTGCGACGTGAAGATTATTTATAATTACGTCGGTAATTTTGAAAATGTAACGTAAATGTTCCCCGGGTGCGGCTTTTCACCGAATGGTATCCCTCCCGCGGTTATTATTTTGACATCACCAACAGCACAGCCTACGACCAGTATTACAGGCATGGAGGTCCTATTTACGAGAGCATAAGCGTGCTTGTCGACGAGATTTTCAATGTCTATGCACACCGCTTCGGCTTTAGGAATCCGTACTTCACACAGTTTTGCGACGGGAGGACTGTCACCTGCCCGGGAATGTCGCAGTGGGGAACTGTTAATCTTGCCAATCAGGGATATGACGCGCTTCAAATTCTGCGGTACTATTACCCCAAAGACCTCATGCTCACTCAAACCGACAATATCGCGGGCATAACGAGTTCATTTCCGGGGACACTACGGCTCGGAAGCGAGGGTGAGGATGTGCGCCGTATTCAAAACGACCTTAACCGAATCCGCGCTAATTATCCTCTGATTCCGATTATATGGAACCCGAACGGCGTTTTCGATATTGAAACGCAGAATGCGGTCACAACGTTCCAGCAGGTGTTCAACATGCCTGCAAACGGCATTGTGAATCAAGCGACATGGAACAGAATAACAAACATTTTTATTTCTGTTTCCCGCATTGCGGAACTGAACGGCGAGGGCATAAGGTATACAATCGGGCAGACGCCGCCCGACGTAACGCTACAGATGGGCTCAAAGGGGCAGCATGTGCTTGAAATGCAGTTCCTCATGAATATAATTTCCGCGTTTCACCCGAGTGTGCCTTTTGTTATAAAGGACGGGACTTTCGGTGAAAGCGACAGGCGTGCGGTTCTTGAATTTCAGAGAGTTTTCGATTTGCCGGTGACAGGCAATGTGGGGCCGCTGACGTGGAATAAGATGTATGCGGTTTACCGCGGGATTCGCGAGAATGTGCAGATACCTGAATAATTATTTTAAAACATTGTAACTTTTCACCTCTCTCACGGTACTTCTAAGTGAGGGGGGGTTTTATATGAGAATAAAAGCTGCTGAGTCGGGGAAAATGATGTTTTCATATCTTGGTGGTGAAGAAAGGACTCAATGAAAATATGCATAACGAAATAGATGAAATAATCAATACATATAAAAAAACCGTCTACGGTACGGCGCTTAGCCATACGCGCAGCAGGCATGACGCGGACGACGTTTTTCAGGAAGTGTTTTTGGTTTATTTCAGAAAGAATCCCGTCTTTGAAGATGAGGAGCACCGCAAGGCATGGCTCATACGAACCACTCTTAATCACTGCAAGAAAATCACCCTCAGCACATGGCGCAGGAAGACGACCTCTCTTGAATCCGCACAGGAGCAAAGCTACAGCTTTAATTTTTCAAGCTGCGAGGAAAATGCGGTTCACGCGGCTTTACGCGAGCTGCCCGAAAAATACCGCACGGTTTTGCACTTATTTTATTTTGAGCAGTACAAGACTGAGGAAATCGGCAAAATTTTAAATCTAAGCACAGTCAATGTCCGTGTCCGCCTCAAGAGAGGGCGAGACTTAATGCGTAAAAAATTAAAAGGAGAATATTTTTATGAATAAAAAGTTCTTTACTAATATGAGGGAGCAGATTGAGCCGTCTGAGCAGCTTGTGTGCACTCTGCACGCGAAAATCGCAGCACAAACCGCGCCGAAGCCTGCGAACAGCTTCGTGAAATGGCTGCCGCTGACGGCGGCGGCGTGCGTGATGATAGCAGTGATGGTGTTGATATTACCTGCACTTATGAGTGCGCCGCCGGACGTGCCGTTTGCGGCAGATGAAACGCCCGACTATGAAACACCTTTTATCGTTGCAACTCCCGATGACAATACAGAGGGTTTAATCACGATTACCGAAGCTCCAAGCGGCGAATACTGCGTTAATGAAATGCGGGAATTAGTTGAGCAGGCTCTCAGAGAAATATACGGAGACGATGTCAGATTCATCATTAACTTTGATGAAATCCCGGATTCTCTCATTGAAGATTTATACCAAGAGTCGGGCAGTGACTTAATAAATCTGACTGATGAGCAGCTTGAACGAATATTAGAGCAGGTGTACAGGAAGCTTCCTCCGAACCCGGACGAACTCATCATCGAAGGCGTTACTTTCGTTTGGCCCCTGCCTCGTGAATATGAGGTTTCCGAGTGGCACTGGAGCGACGGGGGTTACTTCGGGCACAGCGGTATTGACTTTGACGCACCTCTCGGCACTCCAATCTTCGCGGCAGACAGCGGCGAGGTAACTCAAGCAGAATGGGTGAGTGCTTTTGGTAATATGATAACCATCAAGCATGAAAATGGATTGGCTACGCGGTATGCGCATTGCAGTGAATTGCTTGTTAGCGAGGGTGATTTTGTCGAACAAGGCGAAATAATTGCATATGTCGGCGCAACAGGGCGCGCAGACAGAACGCAGCTGCACTTTGAAGTGCGGTACAACGAAAGAATTTTAAACCCGAGGCATTATTTAGATTTTGATTAATTATTGACAAAACGTCCTTTCCGTGATAAAATGAGTAAGACTTATTTATCAGGAAAGGACGTAAATTTATGCAAACGATTCCGTATAAGATTTATCTAACTGAAGAGGAAATGCCGAAAAAGTGGTATAACGTGCGCGCCCGAATGAAAGAGCTTCCTGAGCCGATTATACACCCGGGAACGGGAAAGCCCTGCACCGCCGAGGATTTAAAGCCGATTTTCTGCGATGATTTAATCGCGCAGGAGCTGAATGTCACTGACGAGTATATAGATATTCCCGATGAGATACTGGGCTTCTACAGGATGTACCGCCCGTCGCCGCTGATTCGCGCATACTCGCTTGAGCGGAAGCTCGACACGCCCGCAAAGATTTATTACAAGTTCGAGGGTACAAACACCTCCGGCTCTCATAAATTAAATTCCGCCGCCGCCCAGGTTTATTACGCCAAAAAGCAGGGCATAACCGCGCTCACTACCGAAACGGGAGCGGGGCAGTGGGGGACTGCGCTTTCGATGGCGTGCGGGTACTTCGATGTTGACCTCACGGTCTATATGGTTAAGGTTTCGAGCGAGCAGAAACCGTATAGAAAAGGCGTGATTGAAACCTACGGCGCAAAAGTTATTCCCTCGCCGTCCGACACCACTGAAGTCGGCAGAAAAATAATAGAAGAAAACCCGGGCACAGGCGGCTCGCTCGGCTGCGCGATTTCGGAAGCCATTGAAATAGCGGTGAAAACACCGAACTGCAGGTACGTGCTCGGCAGCGTGCTTAACCACGTTGTTCTGCATCAGTCGATTATCGGCATGGAAGTTAAGGCCGCATGCGTGAAATACGGCATTGAGCCCGATATAATCATCGGCTGCGCGGGCGGCGGCTCAAACTTCGGCGGGTTCATCTCGCCTTTCATCGGCGATAAAATTAACGGTAAAAGCAATACGCGATTTATAGTCGCGGAGCCTGTTTCCTGCCCGTCGCTGACCCGCGGGAAGTACGCGTTCGACTTCGGAGATACGGGAAGAACCACACCGCTTCTTAAAATGTACACGCTCGGCAGCGGCTTTATACCGTCGCCGAACCATTCGGGCGGGCTGCGTTATCACGGCATGTCGCCGATTGTTTCAAAGCTGCACCACGACGGCTACTTGGAAGCTGTGGCGTATGAGCAGAAGAGCGTTTTTGAAGCGGCTGTTATGTTTGCGCGCTGCGAGGGCACGCTGCCCGCGCCGGAGTCTTCCCATGCGATTCGCGCCGCGATGGACGAGGCGCAGAAGTGCAGGGAGTCAGGCGAAGCGAAGACTATAATTTTCAATCTTTCGGGCACGGGATATTTCGACCTCGCCGCATATATGGACTATAACGAGGGACGAATGACCGACTATGTGCCTACGGACGCGGATTTGGAAAAAGGCTTCGCGACTTTACCGAATTTATGAAACCTTAAAAGCCGCTTTTAAAGCGGCTTTTTCGACGGCTTTCGCTGTTGACAAGTGCAGTTGCCCGTGTTACTCTTTAACAAGAGGTGAGTAAGTGCTAAATAATTTACGGGTGGAAATGATTAAAAGTGACAGCGGTTTTAACAGTGAGGAATTAGATGCGCTTGTCAGCGATTTTAATATCCAGCACAAAACAAAATACCTGCAGACTCTTATAAAAAATCTCAGCAACAGCTTTGAGGGATATTTTGCTGTCGCGAAAAGTGGCGGCGAAACAGTTGCATGGACGTACGTTTTCATAGACAGCGGCTTTGTTTTTCACGGTATGCTTTCCGGCGCTGCGGGAAAGATTTACAGTTTGCTGCCGAAAAGATTTAACACCGCTTTTGTTTCATCGCCGGTCGCCGAGTATAATATGTTTCATGTAAAGAAAAAATATAAGCTGATTGAAAATATTATAATTGAGAGAATGACTGATGAGATTCTTGCAGTTTTGAAAAATAAAAAAGTGGAGCTCGTGATTATCAAAGACCATATAAACCGTTATACGAGCGAATATTTCTGTGAAAAATTCATTCATTTGCACTTCATGCCCGGCACTTATATCGACCTTAACTGCGCCTGCTTTGACGAGTATTTAATGCGGCTAAAAAAGAAGTGGCGGGCGAATATCCGCAACAGAATTAATAAGCGTAAAAACGACCTTTTGATTGAGATAATTAATGCGGTGGATTTATCGGCGCAGGAATGTGTGCGCTGTCATGAACTGTACTTTAAAACCCGCGATAAACAGCGGCTTAAACATGAATTGCTGTCGCAGGATTATTTCTGCGAGTGCGGTAAAACGCTCGGAGAAAACTGTAAAATGATGATTGCAAAAAGCGGACAGAAAATCATCGGATTTGCACAGCTTCTTGTGAGCGAAAGCGATGTAATTAACGTACGCATGGGCATGGATTATAATTACAATCGCGCATATAATTTGTATCATCATCTGCTTTACGAAAATATTATCTACTGCCTTAAAAATAAGAAAAAACGGCTCTATACCTCGCAAACTTGTTACCGCCCCAAAATAGAGGCAGGGGCAAAGCTGCTGCCTCTGCACACTTATATTTATTTTCAAAGCCCTGTGCTTCAAAATATTTTCGGCAGAATAATTAAGCATCAGTGCAGATGTTATTCGGAGCTGCTGGAATCAGAAAATCCTACGAAAACACTGGCGAAATACAAGAAACTATGTTCATGATTGCAATGCATCGAAAAAGCCGCACCCTACTCAATGTTTTGGATTTGCTCCCTGATTTTTTCAAGCTCGCTTTTTAAATCCACTACGATTTTTGTGATTCGTAAATCCTGCGCTTTTGAACCGATGGTGTTGATTTCGCGGTTGATTTCCTGCACCAAAAAGTCGAGCTTGCGCCCTACAATATCCTCGCCGTCGAGCATTTCGCGCAGCTGCGCGATGTGGCTGTTAAGCCGCACGATTTCCTCATCTACAGCAGTTTTTTCGGCGAAAACCGCGGCTTCAAGCAACACGCGCTGCTCGTCAATCTGCGTGTTTTCAAGGATTTCCCTTAGTTTATCGAAAAGCCGTTTGCGGTAATTTTCGGTCGTCTCGGGCGAAAGCCGCTCAACCTCCGCGGTTTTGCTTTCAATCAGACTTACTTTTTCAAGTAAGTCTGTTTTAATCCGGCGCCCCTCATTCTCGCGCATTGTGATGAATCTTTCAAGCGCTGAGGCTGTAACCGCGCTTACTGCGCGCCAGATTTCATCTTCGTCGGTGTCGGCTTTGAGCACGTTGAAAGCGTCGGTCATTCTGAAAACGTCCGAGAGCGAGAGGTTGTCGGCAAGGTTTAAATCCTCCTTGATTCCGCGCAATGCCGTGATGTAATTCTCGACTACAGGCTGGTTTACGGTGATTTGCGTTTCCTTGCCCGAAACGTTATAGATTGAAAGGGAAATTTCAATTTTCCCGCGCCCCGTCCTGGCTTGAACGAGTTGTTTAATTTTGTCCTCTAAGTAAATATAAGAGCGCGGGAGTTTTGCCGTGAATTCAAAATAGCGGTGATTTACCGAGCGGATTTCAACCAGAATATCCCGCCCGTCCACTATCTCGCGAGCCCTGCCGAAGCCTGTCATACTGCGAATCATAATTCCACCATTGTCCACCTTTCATTA
>Ga0123353_10019116_pt1 | contig 10165 bp, 4 predicted proteins | sample TergutLab28metaG_3_FD_92763 | JGI IMG/M metagenome (GOLD analysis project Ga0123353, IMG submission 92763) | Labiotermes labralis P3 segment gut microbial communities from Petit-Saut dam, French Guiana - Lab288 P3 | ecosystem: Host-associated > Arthropoda: Insects > Digestive system > Gut ...
CGCCAGTTCTTGGTACTTGTTTTGTTTGTCGGTTATTGTTTTGGCGAGATTATGTGTATTTGGGACAGCTATGTCTATGAATAAGGTGTTCATTGTTTTCTTATTCATAAAAGTTATGTCAGGTCATTTAAAAGATATTGTTTTTTCCGTAAGTATGCTGCGATTCCAGTACAGCTTGAAATTTTCATTCTCCAGTTTATTGGCTGGTGTGTACTTAAATATGGACTTTTATTGTCAATCAATTTGGCTGCTTCTGCCAGTTTCTGATGGATAGTTTTGGCTAGTCCATCATGTCTCTTTACATACTCGGTAGGTGCTAATTGCTCACATGCTGCAGTAATGTGTTGGATTGTCTCCAATTCTTTTCCACATCTTCTGCATAGCTCATCGGTGTCTGGCTGCTTCAAAATATATTTCTTTTAGTTTTTTCTTAGTATGATTTGGTCCTGTATTGCTGTTAAGAAGCCCTCTGTTTCGGCGAACAAATCCGCGTTTGTCAGTCGTTTGTTCAACGCTTCTATGTCTACATATTGTTGGCTGAGGTCATACGGATGGCGGCCATGCAAGGCTTTTTGGGACCATTGTCTCTTGACTTTGTCATTATATTCTTCATCTGTGGGGAGTTCATTTGATTTGCGCGGACTAAGTCCAGTGGCGTGCACCTATCATCTGCTTTCACTACTGCAGCACGAAGAGACGACGTGACCTGTTTGTTTAAGAAGTGTGTCTGAAGGAGCTTCACCTGTTTATCATGTAGTCGAGTTATATCAATCAATCCTCTGCCACTCATTTGCCGTGTTAGAGTAAGTCTTTCCTTTGCAGCACCGGGGTGGTGAAATCTATATCTCGTGAGTAACATTCTCATTTTGGTTTGGAGGTTCTCTAAGTCTGTAGGTGTCCATTTCACTAATCCGAAGCTAAAAGTTAGTACTGGGGTCACATAAGTATTGACAGCTTTTATCATATTTTTTCCATTCAACTTTGTATTTAATACGTTTTTTGTGTGATTTAAGTATTCTTTGCCTAGCTTATGTTTCATTCGGACATGTTTAATTTGTTTAGCTTGCATGTGGTACATGTCACCCTCATTCATGGCGTCCATTGTGTCATCATCATCCTCTGTTGTGAAGTTTCTCATTTCTAGTTTCCTCTTTGCAATACATAATGTTTTGCACTTTTCAATCCCAAATGCCATTTTAATGTCTCTTGAAAAAGTGTCAGTGAGCGGTAGAAGTTCTTGTAGTTGATTGTTTGTAGCTGCACATAGTTTAATATCATCCACGTACAAAATATGATTCAATCGCTGCATTTCTTGGTTACCAGAGTGTATACCAAAACCATAGTTTGTTCTGTTGAGCAGATAAGGAAGGAGGTTTAATGCAAGGCAAAACCGTAATGGGCTAAGAATATCCCCTTGGTATATTCCTCGTTGTATATGGATCAGGTCACTCATAATCCGATGATTTTTCATTTTGACTTGGAGGGTAGTTGTCCATTTCTTCATCAGCTGTTGTAATGAGTTAATTATCTGTGGGTCTATTTTGTATATTTGCAACACATGTATAAGCCAGCTGTGTGGCACTGAGTGAAAAGCCCTACGATAATCGCTGTATGCTGTGTACAAGTTTCGGTTATCTTTATGCACCTGTTCCAATACTACCGAATCTATTATTAGTTGTTCTTTACAGCCCTGGGAGTTTTGGATACATCCTTTCTGTTCTTCTGCTAAAAGTTCATCTGTGTCTAGATGCTTACAAATCTTTTCAGCTATACACGCTGTGTATATCTTGTAGATTGTGCAGAGGCAAGTTATTGGCCTATATTTGGAAGGATCCTGACAGTCTTCGCTTTTTGGTAGTAGGTATGTGACTCCTTGAACTAGATAATCTGGAATGTTTCCTGCATCCGCCTTGAATTGATTAAAGTGACGTGCTAAGTATGAACGAGTTACATTATTATTATTATTATTATTATATTCCATAAATATGTTGCCAAATGTCCTTCAGTAATTCAAGAAGTCACTTACTGTATACCTCACAAAGTATGCATGCAGCATGTGGTTCGTGTTACATTATTCTGATTTACAAACTACTCAGTTTTAGGCTTAAGGAGTTTTTGTATTAGAATGTAGGATCAAAACTTCCAAGACACAATAAGAGAAAACACTTAAGACTGATGGTGTTGATTAATTGTCACAAGTGCCCACGGTCCCTTATACATCATTACCTTCATGGCATCACAATGAATACCTTTTATTTTGATACTGAGATTTCAAGGTATTTGTATAAAACTGCTGTAATAAATTCTAACCAAATTATAGCTACATTCGTGGAACTGAAAAAATTCTGTCAAGGCATGATGTCACATATCATGATACGATGCAGTGTTTTAAAGTGTGTTCCCATTCCTGCAGTGCACTTAATTAGAATCACACTGTCTGTCCATCCGTACACTCAAAACCCTCTGCATCCTATTTTCGTAAAATTTTATATAGAGTAATTCAACTGAAATTTGTTTACCCTTTCCAGTTTTGTCTACAATTATATGGTAGTGCTGGGCACTTTACACATTTCACTGCACATATTCAGTTTAGCTTCAAAAAATATTTATCACAACAAAACTCTGTAGATGCATACTTTGTAGAGAAGGATGCGACACGTACATTGAAGGCAAAATTTACTTTTCTGTAAGTCGTATGATTTGTTAGATAATTTAAAAAATGTAAGCTAATATGCAAAAAAACTTGCACTGTGTTCTTATTGCCTAACTTCTTTAATTGAAGGGAAGAGCCAATTTAATTGTGCTACTTCTTATGGTAAATTGAACCATGTATGTGACTTGGCCTTGACCATTACAATGAAGTGGGAATGTAATGTTTTGTTTCCAGGACTGTGAACGCCAGCCAGAAGTCATAAACATATTTGAAGAACGTGAGTGTATCTTAGTTACCTGATATTAATTTCACTGCGCACAGAACGCACACTATAGTAATCATATGCACTCACCATCTTATGACGGAAGTATGTTCTGAACACATGGTCATAAGCCAAACTAGTTGTAAGTCAAAAATACGAAATGAGATGGAATGTACACCCTCCAGCATGTCGAGGGGGATTCATATGAGTAGTTTTTCTGTTGCAAAATAATAAGAACTAAGTTTCTTCAACGAAATATAGATATGTAGTTGGAAATTAAATTTTAATTACATTCTTATAGTCATCTGAATTAACATGCTTTAATGAAATTTGGTTGTAAATTCAGTTGGTCATAAGTGAGATGACTGTAAGTCAGAGAGCAGCTGTATCTAGTTATTTAAGGTAAATGAAGTGAAAATGTTCAATATTTTGGTAGGTTTGTTATGTTTGAGTGTGTGTAGAGAAGGCATTCTTGATGTAATCCTGTATCATAATTGCCTATTTGCAGCAACTCACAGAATTATAGCCATTACAAAATTTTATTTTCATTAAGGTGCAAATGAAGTTGTCAGATTAAGTTTCTAAAACACATAGGGAATCCCTGCCAAATATTCATACTAAGTGTACACTCTTGATATGTTTATAGTCACAAACTGCAAAAACAGAACCTTCTCACAACATTTCAATGAAGTCATGATGGCTGTTACATGTGCACTACCCAGAGATACAGTTGTACCAATTGCACCAGATGAGCCAGGTACCCAGGTTAGTTTATAGTGTAATTACAATCTGCCCTTATGTCTTTCTATTTGAGCAGAAGTGAAAGAAGTCAGAAACAAATAAAATTAAATGTTTAGTACTAAAATAAAAATAACAATTGAAACATAGGAAGGAGAAGAGAAAAATAAAACTAGTTGGAAAAGTGAAATTAAATACACAGAATTAATTAAAATTACTTGGTTCGCTCAGCCCACCCAGTTCACCCTGCCCCATATTAGTATTTTTCCACATGCAGCTTCTACTTTCAAGATGGTGGCAACACATTTCTTCCAGATGTTAGTAAATTCTACCAAATTGCATGTAATCACATCCCACCCATATGAAATGACCCTTCATTGATTTATTGATTGAAGAGCGTTTGGATTCGAGCCCTTACGGTCCTGATGCACCTAGGCTTTATAAAAGGGCCCTTTGTGCCCCATAATCTGCTATCAGCTCAGGAGGGTTGTTCCTTGCTAAAGTTTCACATGGCCCCCAGACTTAACTTTGATGTTCTGTGGGTCCAAGAACAAGGAACTCAGTCTCTCAAAAGTTCCAGTAAACAAACCCCTCCAAGTTCCCCAACAGGGCCCCTATGGAGAGAGCTGCCTCTTTACAAGACCTTTTTTACACATCTCTCCAACTCCTCATAAAAATTTCCCTAAATAAAGAAATTTTTACCTTCTCTCAAAGGCCATAGGAAAGGAGCTTCACTCCATGTTCCCCAAAAGCGGGGCCCCTATGGAAACAGACGCCCATTTCCAGAACCTTACTTATCATATCCTTCGGGGTCCCTAGTAAAGGAGCCCTCCTTCCTGGTTTCTCTCATAGAGCTCCCTTGGAGAGAGATGCCACATCCCTAGAGCCCTCCTTCATTCATCTTTCAAAGTCCCCAGTATACGAGCCCCCTTCCAGGTTCCCCAGTGGGGCCCCTATGGAGAGAGATGCTCTGTCTCCAGAGCCAACGGTTTAAACATTCATTTATATCAGGCAAAGTCCCCAGTTAAGGAGCACTCCCACGAAAATGGGGAAATCATACGATCACTGTCCACGCAGCCTCACATGGAGGGAAGGCCTACATACACTGGGGTGCGGCCTGGTTCCCCAAGGGGATAGTTTACAACACTACTATCACTACTCCAGTGCCATGCAGCCTTCATCACGATACCTTCCACCTTGGCTTGGGTAGACCAGAGCCCTATTAGCCAGCGTCAGTTGTAGTAACCCTCATCAGGGTATCCCCTCCACATCTGTTTCTGCCTCCCATGTGACCCAGGGTAAAGTAGAGTAGGACTCAACGTAACCCTGAGGTATGGACGAGGGGTAGGTTGTATGGAAGGTGAAGACCCTTCATAGTCACTGCCATGAGAACCACAAAACTCAGTCCACAAGAGAAGATTGGTAAACAATAAGGTTCTCACTCAACATGCCATGCAGGCCCAAAGGGGGACTAGAGATATAGCTCTACTCTTTCTTAAATCTCAGCACTAGATGTGGGTTGGTGATCAATACCACATCACACCTTTTTACCCACTGTAAAGAGCCAGTACCCATTGACAGGAGGTTGGGTGGGCTTCAGGGCTTGGCTGGATGTGTACAGAAAATCTTACTGTCACTGGGTATCAGAACCCCACATGGCCCAGCTCGTAGTGATTCACTATACTGACTATGCCATCCCGGTCCCTTGAAAATACAAGGAATATACAGTGAGTTCCAGAACTTTATTTCAATTTGTACTTCATAAATAGGTTGCAAAGGTTTCAATACATCTATTTCTGTATAAAATCACCTTCCGAATCTATTCATTGCTGTATGAGCTGTAAAACAAACTGTACACAACTTCTTCAAAGCCCTCAGAAGAAATGAATGACATGTTAGTGGACCTGGTCCTCATATTAAATACTTGGGCAGACCAAACAGATGGAAATTGCTGGGACACAATGGTCTGTCAAAAAGGAGGGTGCTGAGCACTTCCCATGCTACCTCTTCCAAAGCTTCAATTATTATAATGTGTAGGTCATAATGTGTCCAATGTCCACATCATTGACTACAATGTGTGTGAGGTAAATCATGATGAGAGACTTCGGACTTGAAAAATGTGCAGATGATTCAAACCCACTTGATGGTGACAGTAGCAGTCATTGTGCCCAAGCACTACAAACAATTGTCAATGAATTTCAAAACCAGAACCTCTGTCAGTAACGAGATATATTGTAATGTCATGTCGTCCTGCCACACATCTGTTGTGTCATTATAATCTTGAATCATGATACAAGAAACTTAATGCATGTTGTTTCATTCCAAATTCAACTGTATGAAAGAAATTCAGTCCTGAAATGTGATGTATGCTCATCATTACATCTAATCTTTTACTTTTCACCAGCTGTACATAGTTTTTATATGATTACTTGCAGTACATACCAAATGCAGTGGTCGTCAAGAGATGTGGTGGAACATGCCAGCAGCAGTTATCGTGCATCCCAACAAAGAAAAGGATGGTTCAATTCAGTGTGAGTGTGACAGAACTCTGTCTCCCATAAGGCTAATATATCAGCTACACTGAAATATGCACTCTGCACATTGGTGACTGTGATTATGGATAGAGATTGTTTAAAACATAGTTTTACTGTGAAAGGTGAAACCATTCCTCAGTAAAGATGTTTAGCTACATCAAACATACAAATATACTGAACAGATTATGTCTTGGAAAGACACTAAGGAAGTTAATTCAAGCATAAGATATCTTGTTGCAATGTCACTGTCCTCATGTTTGTATGTAGTATTATGCTTCTAGTTATTTTACCAATACCTGAGCAGGCTTCTATATTTAGACAAACAGCTACTTATGACCACAATAAATCAATCATAACCAGTGGCTAAAATGTTAATTGCAGCTAATTAACAGGTAGGGTAATTACAGTCAATAACACAACAATGTATATATACATATATAAATACTCTTACAGCATACAGTTCTTTCGGATGAGAAACCTGATGATGGTCAATAGTGGACGAAACATGTAGTTTTTATCATCTACTAATAAACATCAATTAGATATGCATTGTTGTGTTATTGACTGTAATTACCATACCTATTAATTACTACACACAACAGGGAAGGCACATTTCAGAATTGTTAATTGCAGACCAAACCTCAAATCATAGCATGTCTTATGAAAATCACACCATAACATGTCAGTGCAAGCACAGTAGCTCAAGCCACTCTTAACATCAACGCTAGGTGTGGGTTGGTCATTAATGCCACACTCCGGCCGCATTACCTCAAGAAAAAAACCTGGTTTCAAATGTAGGAGAGGCTGGGTGGTTTCCACAGCCAAAATGGACTGGCATGGGCACGAGGAATTCTCTTCTTCCTACATGCCCTGAATCATCTAGCCCATAGCAGGTCACTTACCAACTGGGATATCATGCACGTTGTTTAAATCAACTTCCTTAATGTGCAACCAGCATAGTGTCAAGTCATAGACTAATCTTGCTAAGTTAGTCCTGTGACAATGTGCTGCCTATTGCTCAAGGACATGCACATCTCATAGAGCAGTCATTCACATGGAGTACTGATGGAATGCTGATTAGTTGAGGGGAGGGCTAGAGAAACTCAGACAAAACTTCCTCCAGTTCTAATTCATCATTACAAATATCATGAAGTCACCCAGTAGTGAGTGAACTGGAGATTTCACACCAACCAGCAAGCATACAACCATCTGAGTTCCAGAGTAACACATAAAATAAAGGAGTAAAAGAGTAAAATTACTACTGCTTAACATAACATCCTGCACCAAACTATCATCTCTGTTCTTAGATGGAATCGGGGAAAAAGAGAAACTCATCATGATAATTGTGAAGTGAGAGAGAAATGATAAGAATATGAATTAAGAAAATCAAGAATGATTTACAACACAGTGTTATGTTTAATGATTTCACCTCATTACACTCAGGAGGTTCTTTGAATCTAAGCTGCAGTTTCATGTACATAGTCTTCGTCAGTCTTTACAGGAAGATGCTACATCAGAACACTGACATGTGCTTAATCACCTTCTAAATTCTATCCTACTTACCATATATCATGACCTTTCCATGTTTAACAAATGTTTTCAAATTTGTTGTTAATAGCACAAAAATTAAACCAATATCTGTCCAAACACAAAAAAATTCTATTTATTACATAGAACTACATGTTTTGACCTATTTTGGGTCATCCTCAGGTTCACAATAGGCCTTTAACACATACTAGGAAGCAATATACATTATGTAAGTACCAACTGAACAGACATAATGTATGTTTCATCCTCAGTGTGTTTTAAAGACCAATTCTGAATCTGAGAATGATCTGAGATAGGTTGAAAATATAATTCTATATAATAAACAGAACTTTGTTGTGTTTGGACAGATATTGATTTAATTTTCAAACTTGTTTTCCATCATACACTGCCACTGTTATGTAGTGTAAGAATCAATTAGTACTATTGCAGCAACATGTGTGAAAATGGGTGATACTGTTGTAACTATTCTGTGTAGGTAAGATGCCGAAGAGATGGAGAAAAAGGGATTTGTGGGACAGTTGATGTAGAAGAACATGAAAGATGCAAATGTGACTGTAGGGTCATGGAATCACAGTGCATTCCTATGAAGCAGGTAGGTACATGACAGTTGACATAGAAGAAAAGATATGATGCGAGTGTCGAATTACATTGTATTCTTGTGAAGAAGGTAGAAACATAATAGTTCAAGAACTAAAGGTGGTTGTTGCCATCCAAAGAAACACTGTTACTTTAAGGCTCATGATATAGGTTCTCAAAGTAAAGTGCCTCTCATTATTGACCTATTGAAACCAAACTTCGAAGTCTTGTACAGAACAGAAGCTGAGTGTTAGGAATGGAGATTCAGGAAAATCTCTTGAATGCAAGATGAGATACAGCTGAGAAGTTACTTTGTTCTTCAAGTAAAGTGCTCTTCATTTTTGACTGACTGCGAACAAAATTACATGTCTTAAACAACATGGACGCAGAGTGTTAGATATGAAGTTTCAGGAGAGTCTCTCAAATGGAGGATGAGATAGAATTGAGAAGGTACTTTGTTCTCCAAGTAAAGTGCACTTCATTGTAGACACATCGCGACCAAACCTACATGTTTTATGAGGTATAAACTGTGAATTCATCAGTGTTTTGCTGCAAATAACAAAGAAAATATATTGTGTAAGGGACATTTAATTTATTAATTAATCAGACGGTGTTAATTGATAGCGAATTTAAATGGCATGGAATAGGGTTAACAAAATCAAATTTAACGTTAAAAAATGGCATCATCTACAAGTTATTTGTAGGTATAAGCTCTCCTATATGCTCCAGCAGGTGTTCATAATTTTCAGGGAGCTGATGACACCAAGAAATTCATTTATGTTTATTTATATATTCACATAACTTGTGATATTGTGTTATGTAAATTTGTTTTTTATATATAATTAATTGCAATCACCATGCATAAAATGAATAATATTAAATGTACTTATTATTAAAATACTGATAATGGTTACAGAAGTTATGAAACACTGTAACCTTCATTTCGCAGGTCTCTGGTTTTTCTGTTTTGTTGATATTTTAGAATATTTTCCAGATTCCAAATCAGAGTCAAACAAATTCCTTCTGTATTTTTCTGTGAACAGTATTACATATGGAATTTGTAGTTCCATCAAGTCTTTACTTCCTTCACACTCACAAAGAGGGTGTATCCTGCAGTCCTCCTCATGAAATGCATTTTCACTAATATGAATTTTCTGTATGTTAAAAATAACTTAAAATAATTTAACCAACTTCTTCATTTTGGCATTTCCTTGTTATGATGGTTGTACTTCTATAATTCAATCTTCTGGACTCTGGTAATGGCATTCCCTGTATTATAACCCTATCGTTTATATCACCCTTGCTCACTTACCAGGGGATGGTGCCATTATATAGGTACAAGACACATCTTTCTCCTGTACTAGGCATGGCAAACCTATGGGACACAAAACAAATTTCCTTGGAACATAAGCATACCTAAAGTACTGCCACTTTTCTTATGCAAACTGAGTCACTGTAAGGCAAGAGTAAGAGAGATGCATGTACTCATCCTTTGTTGGTGCAATAGAGAGTCAACTGACTAAACTCTGTTAATTTTTACATTTATAAATAAAACTGTTTATATTATTGTTGCTGTTTGTAATTAATGTCACTACTTTCAATATCCTATCTGTATTATATATGTGTTATTATTTTCCTTCAATAAACTTTATTATTAATCAATGCCTATCAATGTCTGCAGCGACAAACCATTGTGCCACAAGCCTATGGCACATTAGATGCTTTTCTTTACACTTACAGTTTTTGTGACACTCTCAAAACTGTTCACCAGCACTGCTCTGCATTGGTTTAATGCACTACAGTGCCTCTACCATTCATTAACTTTTCAAAAAATATATTTGTGTCTGTAATAAA
>Ga0123353_10019117_pt1 | contig 10165 bp, 6 predicted proteins | sample TergutLab28metaG_3_FD_92763 | JGI IMG/M metagenome (GOLD analysis project Ga0123353, IMG submission 92763) | Labiotermes labralis P3 segment gut microbial communities from Petit-Saut dam, French Guiana - Lab288 P3 | ecosystem: Host-associated > Arthropoda: Insects > Digestive system > Gut ...
AAGAACGAGCTTGGGAAGCATTTTGCACAGACTTTGAGCACGTGCTCAGGATACTTCAGACAGAAAACCGTGCGCACCTCGACGACGCGCAGCTTGAATTGAGCGTCATCACCACCGGAAGTCTGGCCATCTTGGCGACGAAGCCCGTCGCAATGGCGTTGGAGACCCACGCGCCCGTGCAACCGGACGCGGAGGACCACCATGCGCTGAGCGTTCGACAGGCGTCTGAAACACACACCCTTGCGTCTGTCGCCGAATTGGGCGCGCTTGGTCTCGCGCGGGCGCGCGAAAGTTGACCTGATGGGTGAGATGACTCCCGACGCGGAATATGCCCGCTGGGTCCGAACGGTGAACAATCCTGAGATGATCGCCGCCTTTGGGATCGAGAACCGCACAACCGCTGTGCTCGACATCCTGGCGTTGGCTGCGTCAGACGGTCGGGTGCGCGCCGCGGAACTGCTCGCAGGCCTCCGGACGGGGCAACGGCTGCATGACCTGGGAGCAACGGATCCGCGGAGCCTGCTTGCTCTGGCACGGGTGCTCGCTGAGACAAACACCGCCACCGCCACCGCCGTCACCGTCGTCGAGAAAGTCCGGGCTGCGTTCGGCTCCGGATGTATTTCACGGGCCGATTGGACACTATACGTCGAACTGCTGGGGCGTCTGCGGCGCGCCAATGGCATAGACGCCCTCGGCAACGCGCGAGTCGACAAACTTCACCTGGGGTTGTGTCGCGCGAACGCGCTCAATCCGTATTCCGATGCTGCTGCTCCCTCCGAGGCCGAGGTGACGCAGTGGCTCAGCCATGTCAATGACCTGTACTTGGGCGATGACTTAGAACCGATCTCATTGATGCCGGGCGCCGGAAACGTGCTGGACAGCGTGGCTTGTGCTGCCTCAGAGTTGACCATCGATGGGCCTCTTGTGAGCGTGATCATCCCTGCCTGGGGTGACGGCCCGTGGCTCGAGACCGCGGTCGAGTCGGTGCTGGCGCAGTCGTACCAGCACCTAGAGGTCTTCGTCGTCGACACCAGCTGTACCGCTGGCGACGGCGACCACCTCGACTGGTGGCAGCTGCGCGATCCCCGGATACAGGTACTACGGCTCCCGGCGCCTGGGGGATACGGTCACGCGGTCAACTATGCCATCGAGAACCACGTCCACGGGCGATACATCGCGCTTCATCCGGAACGTGCGTGGTCGCATCCCCGAAAGATCCAGCGGCAGGTGGCTAACCTGGAGGCACGCCAGGACTGTCCAGCGAACACCTCGATGGAGGTCCGGATCACCCCGAACTTCGAGTTCTGTCGCGACGCCGAGCCAGTGTTGGCGCGCCGCTCGGCGTCGGCGCTGATGCTCCGAAAGTCAATGCTGTCTGGTATCGGACGCTGGGACGAGGTGCTCCAGTACAGCGAATATGAGTACTACGCACGCCTTCGGTGCATCACCGGAGCCTGGCCGTTTGCCGTAGGCAGCGCACCCATGACCGTCGTGCGAATGCATAACACGCAATCGTCCGACACTGGGGTCGCGACAGTAGACCAGACGCGCTGGTGGTACGAACGACTGTATCGGGAGTGGCACCAAGCGGCGGGAAGGCCCGTCTTAGGACGCGGACGCCGGCGGTTTCCTGCTCCCGCGAGACTGCTCGAGACCACGCCGAAAGCCGCCTCGACGCGTGTGGATGTGCTGTACATCACCGACTGCCGATTTCTCGGACGCCGTGCCACAGCGGTGACGCGGGAAATCCGAGTGCTGGTCGAGGCCGGATTCAGGGTCGGTCTCATGCACTTGGGCTCGCCGCTGATGTCCGCTGCGACAGACTTGAGCCCCAAGTACTATGCTCTGCTGCGCGACGAGAAAGTACGGGTCGTCTCACGAGATGAATGTGTGGACGCGCTGCTGGTCGTTGTCCGCGATGTGACAGTGGCACAATACCTTCCACGTCAGCGTGCGGCTGTGTGTGCCGGGTCGGTTGTCGTCGTCGTCAACCGTCCGCCGAACGCGGGCGCCGGCCACGGCGGCGGGACATATGATATGTCGGACGTAACACGAAATGTTGCGTATGTGTTCGGGCTCCCGCCGCTAGTGGTCGCCGAAACCCCGGCGCTTCGAGCACTGGTCGAGCCGCGCGTGGGTCCAGATGTGTTCGCAGCATTTGATTGGCCCGATGTTCTTGGTGCCCCGACCATCGCCCCGCGAGAGGCCCGCCACTTGCGACCTGTCGTCCGAGAAGCTCGTGGCCGCCCGCACGAAGACCAAGGCGGTCCAACGCAACACCTCGACAGTGCAAGGGAAATCGGTGACCCAGCCGCCGTCACCGTTGCGGCGCCCGGGAAGTGCGGCGCAGAATCGGTGTGCTCAAACGCGACCGAGACCGTCGTCGATGACGCTGGCGACTTCTGGGTCGGCACTCGTGCGCCGGCTGTTGTTGAGCCGCTCGACCCGGCAATAATTTCCGCCATGACGGCGGGAGTCGTCGTCGTGCTGCCGCCTCAGTGGCGCTCAGTTTGGGGAGAGGGTGCAGTGTATTGTGCGCCAGAAGACGTCGACGATTGTGTCGCGGCGCTGTACTCTGACGCAGACGCGTATCGCGCACAAAGTAGAAGAACGATTGAGTACGTGGATACTCGATTTCGGAACGAAACGCTGCTGCAGCAGCTAGGATCCGCCTGCAACGTGGATCGCGCATGCGCCGATGCGCAGCCGGCCAGTGGAGTGCACACGTTGTGCGTCGATCTTGCTGACGAGCCGCAAGACAGGCCGTGCCGCCCGTGCGACCCCGGACCGGAGCCCGGCGGTCCGCAGCTGATCGCGCATGTCCCGCTGCAGGCAGGACTCGGCAATCGCATTCGATTCATATTGTCGGCGCACTGTGTCGCCGACCATGTGGGGCGCAGTTTCGCATACTACTGGCCGATCGGATCGACATTTGGCGCCAAGTTTTCCCAGCTCTGGGAGTACTCTGCCGCTGAATTGTCGACGCCTGAGCCGGAGCCTCCCCTCCAGTCGTGGTCGGATGTCGACTTTGATGCCGGTACCGGCCCTGAGGTGATCTCGCTCGAAGCGGCGCGAGAGATCACGCCACCAGACGGTGCAGACCGATGGGAACAACGACTTGCCGCGCTTGAGCTCGCCCCGCCGCTCGCGCGCGCATCTGAACGAATCGTCGATCAACTTGGAGGACAGTTCGTTGGGGTCCAGATTCGCCTTCACTGCACTTTGGCACGGTCCGTGTCCATGCGAAACTCGCCGATATCTTGGTATGTTCAACGCATGAATGAGCTCCGTGCTGAAGCGCCCGAGACACGGTTCTTCATCTCCTGTGACAACCCGCTTGCCCAGGCGTACGTTCTCGGTGCATTTCCCGACGCCGTCGCCCTGGCGAAACACGGATACAACTCCGTCTCGGGCCTGGTCGACGCAGTCGTCGACCTGTCAGTGCTGTCGCGCTCGGAGCATATCCTCGCTCCGAGCATGTCCAGCTTCGCCTACTTGGCGTGGGCAATGGGCGGAATGCGCCAGGACATGGAAACGTCGACATCACTATTCCGAAAGCACGACATCGAGCACAAGAATGCTACCGTCTACACGACAGCGCCATCATGACGCTGGAGCGGAGTCGCGTGCGCGGTTCGTGCTCGCGCGCTTGCGCGACATCATGCCGTCGTGGTGCGTTTCGTCAAGCGGAGCAACTGAAGGTAAAAGTAGCCGGCAGTCGCGCTTAGGCGGAGGCTGCGGGCCCGGTATCGACCCGCTTCGCTGAAGGATCGCCAGACGATCGGGTTCGCATAGAGCTCAGGGAGGACAGCGGTCAACTCTTCGGGTGTCTGCACCTCGAGAGCTGAGACGCCGAAATATTCGGACAACGACTGCGGCATGACTCTGTGCACAACGGGGACACCCAGCGACGCGACCTCAACCGGTACCATCTCGAATGTCGCGTTGGCGGCCAACGACACCATGGTCCTGACCGAAGCGAGCTTTGCGGACATCTCAACTCGCATGAACGGCCAAATCTCGTCGATGTCCAGGTCGACTTTTTGTCGCGGAGCGTACTGCTTCACCCCGAAGATCGGCTCGCCAGGGACGGCGCGACGAATCGCGGAGAGCCACTCGTGGACGTCCCCGTCGATGATTTCCGGCTCGCTGAGCTTTGCGATATCACCGACGAACACACCTCGGGTGGTGCCGAAAGTGGCGGCGACCGGCGCCAACTCTTCGAGCGTCTTCGGAATCACGAGCACCTGGTCGCGCACATCGCGGAACTCCTCGAGTTGCCGTGCTGCATTTGTGAAGACCATTCCATAGACCATCCCAGGAAATCGGCTGCGCCACAGAGCCAGTCGGTCTCGGATCCACCTGCTGCGCTCAGCGTGCCCTTCGAGCGACATATTGACGACCACGGGCCGCCCCTGGCCAGCATGATACGAAATGCAGTCGTCGACCTTTGCGTAGTCCGGTCGATTTGGGTCCCCCACATAGATGAGCACCACGTTCGGGCTGAATCCGTCGAAGCCGATCGGGTCTCCAGTGTCGATGTCTGCCATTGCGGTCTGCGCGCCGAACCGGCGCAGCGTTTCGGCCATGAGATGGCACGACTTTAGAATCCCCCCCTTCTTCCGCAGCGCACGGTCCGTTCGGCCGATGATTCCGAGCCGGACCTCGGGGCGCGGAGGCCGCGTGGGCCTTTCCAGTGCCGGCCAGGGGGCATGCGATTTCACTTCGTCCGTGACGATCGCACGCATGTCGAGCATCGTGTCCTCAACGTCGCGTCCGAGCGATGAGTTCGATATCGATGGGGCTGCTCTGTCGATCGGAACTGCCCAGCCTTTTTCGTGTGCCAGGACGACAAGACCCACACCCTGCTCTCGCGCCCGAATGGCAAACCACACGTCCGCCATGTTCGCCCGGCGCATGTCGTCCATCGAAAAATTGATCGTGGACGTGTGGAACCCTGTGGCTCCTGTTCCCACGAGGTGTACAGGAGAGTCGTGCCCCCGGTCTGTGTAGTACGCGAATACACGTCTCGATCCCGCGTCGTAGTAGTTGTGAAACGGCTCCCTGATCACGCATCCGTGCCAGGCGACGACACGCTGTCGTCCATGCCGCTCTATTCCAGCGATTATGTGGTCAACGTAGAATTTCGGATACAGGATGTCGTCGTCGCACGTCAGAAAGTATCCCTCGAAGCCTTCCAGAAACGCGAACTTTCCTCGGTCGCCGATGTCTACGCCCGTCACAAATGTGACGTTCTCGTAGTCTGGCATTCCCGCTGGAGGCCGGTCATACCCGTTTAGGTATACGAAAATCTCGTCCGCTTGCGAATGTAACGCCCCGAGCACGTCCATGAGACCCTGTTCACGTCCCGGCATCGTCGCGATCCCGATCCGGACCGGGTCACGCGTCTTTCGTCGTGTGACATCTCTCGGTCTCGCCGCATCCTGTTCATTTTCGAGGGGGATGTGCGTCCACACCTCCGGCGCAAGATCCCCCGTCAGGCGCGACAGGCTTCGGTACGCCCCTTGCCAGCACTTCACTGCTTCAGCAGACTCCTGCTGGTTTGCGACCAACGCCGCGAGCCGGGCGTCGACTGACTCCCGCCACACAACCTCTTCTGCAAGTGGTGTCAGCCCGTCGCACACAGCTGCCCCACCCGCGGCTGAGCTGTCGGTGTTCCGGCTTTCCATCTCGCTCATCTCTGCAGGATGTATGACGGCTCCAGGCGCCAACCACATCAAGTTGTCTCCGGCGGAACCGACTGTCACTGAGGTGTACCCCAGCGGCACGAGAATCGCCGCGATTTCGTCACGCATAGACGGGTCGTCTCCAGTCACCACCACCGGGTGGTGCGTGCGCACGGTCTGCAGGCCACCGCGAAGCACCGCAGCCGCGTCAGCACTTGCGTCGATTCTGAGCAGGCATGCCTTTCGCCCTGCTACGAATTCGTCCATCGTCGCGCGCATCGGCGATTGTGTGTTTGAAGCTGCGGATCGACGAGTTCGAGGCTTTCGTACTTCTGTGGCTGTTGCCGCCGCTCTGTCTCCCTCGTCTGCTCCCCAGGGATGGGTCACGATTTTTACCCGGTCTGCGAGATCATTACTGCGCACGTTGTGCCGCAGTAGCTCGACATTCGCCGTCGACGGCTCCACCGCCACGAGATCTAGGTGAGGGAACGCATTCGCCAGGAAGACGGTGTGATTGCCCAGGCTTGCCCCCACGTCCAGAATTAGTCCAGAGTCGAATTTGAGGGCGGCAAGCCGATCGAGGAGGTCGCGCTCTAAGAAATTGTTTCGGCGTCGAATCTCTTCGAACAGCTCTTCCCCGGGATGGCCGCACAGCCGGAGCGTTTCTCTTCCGAATTCGACGTCGTGCGACTCCACCACCATCGTGTCACGCATCGACGTACTGCCGCTTTGTCGCCGCGTGTCCATGCTCGATGCCCTGCAGCTCCCGCAACACATGCGTCAGGGTTAGAGACAGCCTCTTTTGCTCTCTTTCCCGTGTCGCGCGTTCGGCTGCTTCCGAAGCTTGCAGGTCGCACCCCATCTTCTTGATCTCGTCGCGCTGCCGCTCCAACTGTGCCTGGAGTCGGGATAGCTGCACATTGACTGCCGTCTTCGTGCGTTGTGTCTGGCGAACAACCACATAACTTCCCGCAAGTGTTGCGCCGGCGACACCCACGGCTCCGGCCACAACGGTCACTTCGACCGGAAAGTACGCCGCGATTCCGATCAGTGTCACGAAGAATCCGCACAGCACGACGCCAACCGTCAACTTCACCCGACTAAACTTGCGCTTCATCTTCTCGTGCCTTCTTCCGGCGGATTCCTTCACCCCCGCTGCTCGCTGCGTGACGCTCGTCATCTTCCGCGCCTCCCCTGCACACCGGGCGCTGTGCCCGAGTCTGCCGAGGACCCGGACCTACCGCATCCGGAGCGGCGAACTGTGCCGGCTCTGCGCGGTGGGCCGAGATCACCCGAGGGCGACCCACGTCGCCACGGCGAGGACGACGGTCACCGCGACCTCGCAGAGCCCGACAGTCTTCGCACTGGTCCCGGGCCACTTCGTGGGCACCAACCAGGCCCGTGCGACGAGCACTGTCGCCACGGCTCCCAGCGCCGGGTGCACAGCCCAGGAGGCGACCGCCAGCGCACCGTGGTACCCGACTGAGGCGACGAGGACCCACCGGCGGCCCCGCTCGCGGATCATGGTCTTGACGTACAGCACAGTGCCGAAGAAGTACCCGAACATCACCCCCGCCGTCGCCCACGCCGCCCCTGTCGACGGGTGCGTCCCCAGGCTCGCGGCGACGGCGGCCATGAGGCTGGCTGCCCCCACGCTCACCACGTCGTTGACCCAGGTGCGCTCTGCCCGCCGGGCCGAGGCCAGCAGCGTCGCCACCAGCGCCACGGCGAACGCTGGGGCCCAGATGACCACGCGGGGTGCAACGACCACAAGCGCGCCACCGAGGACGACGGTGACCCCCGAGTACACCAGCACTGCCGGGCGGTACCGGGCCCGGCGCCGCGAGCGCAACCACAACCCACCGGCAGCCAGCGCGAAGTACCCAGCGAGCCACGCCGCCACGAGCAGCACATGGCGCCATGCAGCCCCGCACACGACCGCACCCACCACCGGCGGAGTGAGCACCATCGCCCACGCTCCGTGCTGGCGCGGCAGCCACTGGACAGGCACCCGTTGCCTTCGTGAAGCCACACGGCAGCGTACCGAGCATGGGCCAGGCGGACTGTGTGTTCCGGCCTCCGGCGCGCCGCACGGGTATCTGCCCAGGTGACGCCGCGATTTGGCCGTCGAACGTGCGTTTGATATGTTACCTGCGCACCGACATTTCCGGCGCGGTGCACCGACAGGCAGGGGCGGGGGCATGCAGGCATCTGGCACCAGCAGCGACGGGCAGTGGGCTCCGATCCCGATGTACCACGACAGCGTGTTCAGGTGGGTGTTCGGCACTGAGCAACACGCGCACGTGCTCAGGCGGTTTCTCAAGGCAGCGATGCCAGACCTGCCTGCCGAAGAGTGGACCACGCTCGCCTTGCCCAACACCCATTTGCTGACTGCACGCCAGAAGGAGATCGTGTTCGACGTGCTGGCGGTCACCTCGTCCGGGCGGCGCATCAACGTGGAGATCCAGACGCGCGGCGGCATGGACGTGCGCCGACGTTTCACGTTCACCAACTCCACACTGGCGGCTGACCAGCTGAACCCGGGCGACCCGTACACCGACCTGTCCCCGGTTGTCACTCTCGTGATCAGCACGTTCGTGCTGCTACCCGAAGACCGCGACTACAGGCACACATTCTGGGACTACGACCCTGAGCACCACATCCGCTTCACATCGCTCAGGGAGCTCCGTACGCTGGAGCTACCCAAGCTTGCAGATGACGACGGCACTGACCTGTGGGACTGGCTGCGGCTGATCGGCGCGCAGACCGAGGAGGAGATCGACATGGCAGTCCAGAGCAACCCTGACCTGCGTGAGGCCGCTGACCTTGTCAAGGAGTTCTCCGCCGACGAGGCCCGCCGCTACGCCGCTCGCGCCCACCAGAAGTCCCTGTCCGACCAAGCCAGCCGGGAGCTGTCCGCCCGTCAGGAGGGACGTCAGGAGGGACGCCAGGAGGGACGTCAGGAGGCGATCTGGACTGTGGCCCAGAGCATGCCTGTGGAGCAGGTCGCCCGGCTGTTCGGCATCACACCTGACGAGGTGACTGCCATCGTGCAGGCCGCCTGAGGCGTCAGATCCTGGCGGTCAGCTCCAGGAGCAGGTCGTTGGCTTCGGGTTCGCCGACGGTGACGCGGACGCCGTCGCCGGCGAAGGGGCGCACGAGCAGGCCCGCGCTCGTGCACTGGTCGGCGAAGGCCGCGGTGCGCTCACCCAGGTCGAACCACACGAAGTTCGCCTGGGTGTCCGGGACGGTCCAGCCCTGGTCACGCAGGGCCGTGACCAGGCGGGTGCGCTCGGCGACGACGCGGTCGACGCGGCGCGACAGCTCATCGGTGGCCTGCAACGACGCGAGGGCGGCGCGCTGGGCCAGCGTGGTCACCTCGAAGGGGGTGACGGTCTTGCGCACGGCGGCGGCCAGGCGCCCACGGGCCACGGCGTAACCGACGCGCAGGCCAGCCAGGCCGTACGCCTTGGAGAACGTGCGCAAGAGCACGACGTTGGGGTGCTCGGCGAGCAGCTCGACACCGTCGACGGCCTGGGCGTCGCGGACGAACTCCAGGTACGCCTCGTCGTAGAGCACGACGACGTCGTCGGGCACCGCGGCGAGCAGTGCGGCGAGCTCGTCGGCGTGGACGGCCGGGCCGGTCGGGTTGTTCGGGCTGCACACCATGACCATGCGGGTCCGGTCGGTCACCGCCGCGGCCAGGCCGGCGAGGTCCAGGCGGGCGTCGTCGGCCAGGGGCACCGGCACACCCGTCGCCCCGGCCAAGGCGATCGCGATCGGGTACGCCTCGAACGACCGCCACGGGAGCACGACCTCGTCGCCGGGGTCGCAGAACGCGTTGACCGCGTGGAACAGCGCAGAGACCGACCCGGCCGTCGGCACCACCTGGTCCGGCCCGACGCCCAGGACCTCACCCAGCCCCTGCGACAGCTCGGTCGCCAGGACGTCTGGGTACCGGTTGACGTCGACAGCGGCGTCGGCGATCGCCGCGACGACGCTGGGCAGCGGCGGGTACGGGTTCTCGTTGGACGACAGCTTGAACGCCTGGGCGCCGACCGGCACGGCCGGGCCCGGCACGTAGTCAGGCAGTGCGGCAATGGTCGGACGTATCTGCACTCGGCTCACACCTGGCAAGCATGCCATCTGGGCGAAGACAATGGGGACGGTTCCTATGTCCTGGCTGGTCAGCCCTGGGGCTGACCAGCCAGGACATAGGAACCGTCCCCATTGTCTTCGCCCGTCACTCGTAGACGAGGGCTTGCAGGACGGGGACGCGCGCGGCACGGACCGCCGGCCAGACCGCGGCAAGGACGCCGACGACCATGGCACCGACGAACAGCGACGCGACCGAGAGCCAGCTGATGGACACCACGCCCAGACCGGTGGACCAGGCCACGGATGGGACGACCACGGCGATCGCCACACCTGCGCTGATCCCCAGGACCGCACCCAGCAGCGCCACGAGGACGCCTTCG